>JAEEGK010007517.1_pt1 | contig 25965 bp, 25 predicted proteins | sample 8958771 | NCBI WGS metagenome assembly JAEEGK01 (sample SAMN16246547, study PRJNA631951) | gut metagenome | biome: gut microbiome; feature: rumen; material: SC-attached | host: Bos | place: Iran: Karaj | collected 2018-10 | reverse complement strand
GAAAGGAGAATACAACCACTATGAAAAAGATGTTATGCGTAATTCTTTCCCTGCTTTTGATCTCCACAATTTTTGCCGCATGCAGCAACACGGCGGACACGGAGCCGAACGGAACTCTGCCCCAGGTCCCGGAAAGGCCCTCCACGGATCCCACAGGGAGCGTCGGATTCTCCGAAATGCCTGAGACAAGCGAAGCGCCCTCCACTACTCCCGGCAGCGGAACTGAACCCGAAAAATCTCTGGAAGAGCGGTTTGCTGACTGCACGTGTGAACTTCTGTCAAAAGCAGTTGTTCCAAGTTCAGAAACCTACTTCTCCGACTCGGGCGAAGACAACGCCACGATTTTGACGCTTCTTCTCAAGTTCCCGGATTGGAACACTCAATACGATTGTGGAAACATCCGTGTCCTTGGTGAAGACGGCGAGGCGCTCCAGCAATACAATGACGGCTGGAAGAATGATATGGAAGAGTACTTCGCCGGCGAAGATTCAGAGAAGTCTGCCGAAAAAGTCTACGCAAACGTGTACCTTGTTGTCCTCCCGGGCGACGTTGACACGAGCAATCTTTCTCTGCGCCTGAAGGAATCCTTCGGCAAGACCGAAGCCGATATCCGGATCAGCGAAAGCACCAGACCTCTTGCTGACGCACTTCGGGAAGTATTTCCTGTCAGCGTGGTGGTCCTCCAGGGTAGGGCATACATCTACACGAACCGTGCTGCCTGGGGAACAAACGGGGACAACATCTACAGATCGCTCAACCTCATGCCGCTGGAAGGCGGATTTGCGAAAACGCTTGATAAGAGCAGCATCACAATGACGGCCCCCGAGTCCGACACCTATACCGTAAAGCTCTTCGTGAATGAGTTCGACGAACACGATCTTCGGCAAAACAAGAACGAGTCTGAATTCACTGTTGAAGTGAAGGACGCATACAAGGACGCTGAGGTTGATTACAACGCTGTTTTCAAGGAAATCACCATCAACGTCGAAGATGGCTCCGGAAACATTATGGTGCTTCGTTTTGACTGGTAAAACAATTAGCTCCCATAACTCCGATGGTAGCTTGCCCTATTTATACTCGGTTATCGACAATTGAAGTTAAAACTGAGGATGATGATTTGCCGTTCTAATTACCACAATTATTTCCGAGAGTTCGAATCCATCTGTCAAAAACGCAAATCCATTTTTTTCGTACTCCATAGCCACCACGTCGGAGACCCCGGAATGCCTCGCAATGCCGCAAGCGGCATTGTTCGGAGATTCAGGGGTCTTCCTCCTTTCCCGAAACCCGCTTCATCGGGGCGCTTCAGAACGACGGCCAGACTGCAGCCCATCCCCTTGACAGGTAAACGATCGTTTGCTAAAATGTAAGTAAACGGTCGTTTACTTATTACCGGAAGGGAGGATGGGATGAAGGATACAAAGGACCGCATCCTGCTGACGGCGCTCCGGCTCTTTGCCAGGGACGGCTACGAGGCCGTGTCGGTCAGCGATATCGCCGGGGAGCTGGGGATCACGAAGGGAGCGCTGTACAGGCACTACCGGAACAAGCGGGACGTCTTCGACAGCATCCTTGCCCGCATGGAGGAACTGGACGCCGTCCGCGCCGGGGAATACGGGCTGCCGGAGGGGACGGCGGAGGAGATGCCCGAGGCGTATACCGGCGCTTCCGTCGATCGAATGGTCGATTATGCAAAATCGCAGTTCCGCTATTGGACGGAGGACGATTTCGCGGCCTCCTTCCGCAGACTGCTGACGCTGGAGCAGTACCGGAACAGGGAAATGGGAAAGCTCTGCCAGCAGTATCTGATCTCCGGTCCCGTCGGCTATATGGCAGATCTCTTCGCAGCCGCGGGGCTGCCGCGGCCGATGGAGGAGGCCGTGGGCTTTTATGCTCCCATGTTTTTTCTCTACGGCGTACACGACGGGGCGGAGGACAGGGCCGCGGTGCTGTCCCTCCTGGACTGCCTGATGGAAAACGCCCGCGCCCGCCTGAAAAAGCTGATGAATGAGGTGAAGTCATGAACGAAGAAAGCATCGTTATCCGCAGGGAAAAGGAAAGCGATCGCGAAGAGGTGGAATACCTGATCCGGGAGTCCTTCTGGAACGTCTACCGGCCGGGCTGCCTGGAGCATTACGTGATCCACCGGCTCAGAGACGATCCGGCCTTCGTGCCGGAGCTGGACCTTGTTATGGAAAAGGACGGGGTCTTGATCGGGCAGAATATGTTTATGCATGCGAAGATCGACGCCGACGACGGCAGGGAGATCCCCATCATGACCATGGGGCCCATCTGCATCACCCCGGAGCTGAAGCGCCGGGGCTATGGGAAGCGGCTGCTGGACTGCTCTCTGGAGAAAGCCGCGGCGCTGGGCTGCGGCGCTCTGTGCTTCGAGGGGAACATCCTGTTCTACGGGAAGAGCGGCTTTACCTACGCCAGGGAATTCGGCATCCGCTACCGCGATCTGCCGGAGGGCGCCAACGATTCCTTCTTCCTCTGCCGGGAGCTGATCCCCGGCTACCTGAAGGGCGTCACGGGCGTATACGGGCCGCCGGAGGGGTATTTCGCCGCAGAGCGGGAGCCGGAGGAATTCGAACGCTTTGAGGCGAAGTTCCCGCCGAAGGAGAAGCTGAAGCTGCCCGGTCAGCTGGGGTGACTGGTTTTCAAAAAAAACGGCGCGGTCGGAGGTGTTCTCCGGCCGCGCTTCTGCGTATGATCCGCTTATTTTCCAATTTTCCGCGCCTGATCGGTAACGCCCTTTTCCCTCCAGTGACCGAAAAGGTAACAGGGAAGGATCAGCAGCAGCCCCGCCAGCATGGACCAGCCCCAGGTCTGGAAGATGCCGATATAATGCTCGAAGCCCACCTTGGCGGCCTCCGCGGCCGCCCGGTCGGCATACTGCCCGGCGGCTACGGCGGCGTCCAGCGCCCGGTTGAGGGGCAGGGCCGCCAGCAGCCAGCTCAGAGGCACCCGGACGAGGGTGGAGCCGATGGAGCAGAGGGCGCTCATCAGCGCGGCCCCTGCGCCCCGCAGCGCGCCGGAATAGGTGCTCTGCAGAGAGTAGAATACGTAGAAGAAGCAGACGAAACGGATGCCCTGGGCCGCCATCCGCCGGGAATTGGCGTTCGCGCCGAAGATCAGGGTGACGGAGGGGCAGACGAACCAGAGAATGACGGAGAGGAACACCGTCACGCCGGCGGAGAGCAGCAGGGTGGAGCGGATGCCCCGATTCGTACGGTCCACGTCTCCCGCGCCGATGTTCTGCCCGACGTAGGTGGTCACGGCCGTGCTGAAGCCCATCATGGGCAGGAGGACGAAGCCGTCTATCTTCATGAGCATGGAGTTGGCGGCGATGAATTCCGTGCCGAAGCGGTTGGAGAAGGTCTGGATGATCAGGCTGCCGCCGGCGAAGCACATGTTCTGCAGGGCGGAGGGGAGGCCCAGCCGTACCACGTGCCGGGCGATCGCGCCGTTGATCCGCAGACGCCGGAAATCGATCCTCGCGCCGTAAACCCCCGTGGACTGCCGCCAGAGCATGAGGCAGCCGCTGAAGATATGGGCCAGGATCGTCGCAACGGCGACGCCCGCCACGTCCCAGTGGAAGACGCAGACGAAGAGGAGGTCCAGCAGGATGTTGGTGATGCTGGAAACGACCAGGGCGTACATCGGCCATTTCGCGTCCCCCAGGCCCTGCACCATGCCGTTCATGTTGTTGTAGATCACGTTGCCGCAGGTGCCCAGGAAAATGATGCGGATGTAAAGCACCGCATCGTCCAGGATATCGGCGGGCGTGCCCAGCATCCGCAGCATGGGCCGGGCGGCCAGGAAGCCCGCGACGGTGATGAATAGCCCCGCCAGCATGCTGAGCACGAAGGTGGTGGTCATGGCGTCCTGCAGCTTCTTTTCGTCCTTCGCGCCCTTGTACTGGGAAATGACGATGTTGGCCCCCATACTCACGCCCATGTAAAGGGAGTTGAAGACCATCATGACGGCGAAGCTGGCGTTGACGGCGGCGAGACAGTGGGTGCCGTCGGCTGCGAAATTTCCCACGACCACGGAATCGACGACGTTGTACAGCTGCTGGAAAAGGTTCCCCAGAATGATGGGGAGCGAGAAGATCAGGATCTTCTTTGTGATGGGCCCCCGGGTGAGATCCCTGTTTTCGGCCGCACTCTGCAGCCTGGCCTGCCTGTTCATAGCGCTTGTTCCTTTGGCGATCCTTGAAGAATGCTGTGATTATACCAGCGGCCCGGAAAAATATCAAGTGCGCTCCCGTTTCCCTTTGGGCGATTTGCCGGGAAAGAGGCATGAATGGATTGACTTTTCCGGCAAATTAGGGTAATCTCTAGTCAGGAATTAAATCAATAAAAGGAGGATGCACAATGAATCTGATCGAAAAGTACGCGCCCGAAGCCAACAAGCTCTCCATCAACCAGTATTGCCCCCCCAAGTGCTTCGAGCTGGCGGGCAAGGAATTCAAGTTCATCATGGACACCGGGGAAGAGACCGGCGACATCACGCTGAATTTCATTGACGAGACGAAGCTCACCTACAGCGTGATCGGCGGGAAGCGCTCCGGCGAAGCGACCTACGAATGCCGCAAGGGCGACGACTGGACCTATCTCGTCACCTACTGCCTTTACGATCCCCGGGAGAACCACACCTTCGTCATCGACAAGGAGCAGGGCCTGGTGACCTTCCTCCGCTGCCCCCTGGGCGAGAACCCCTATTATCCCTACCTGATCGAGAGCCACTGGACCTTCGGCTACATCTTCGATGCCGAGAACGAGCACACCGATCGCCGCCGTCACGGCTTCACCGACGACGTGACCGGCACCTGCGTCAAGTGGACCTACGGCCATGAGCTCGCCACCGTCCACTACTACTACAACAGCAAGTGGTACCGCATCACCTATCCGAAGGACAAGATCAAGTCTGAGGATCAGGCCGCCATGAACGAAAGCCTCAACAGCGCCCTGTCCGCCCTGCCCGGGCCCGACGAGCCCGCCTTCTACGTGAAGATCAAGGAGGGCCTGTATCTCGTCAGCATCACGGAGCAGAACATGGAAAAGATCCTTGGCGACAAGATGGGCCTCCGCAGCGACACCCTCTGCTTCCTGGACAACTGGAACCGGATGTACAGCGTGGGCCGGGGCTACGGCACCTCCACCATGAACGGAGAAGAAGGCGAAATCTACGTCATGATCGGCAAGTACGGCTCTCCGGAGGAGGTAGACGAGCATTTTTTTACTGATCCCTGCCCCTACCTCGTATAAGTAAGGGGCGCGGATCCCGGATCCGTTGAAGCGGGGGCGCTGCGGGACGCAGGTTCTGCAGCGCCCCCTTTCTGCCTCCGGAGGGCAAAAATGCTCCGCCGCGACGGACGTGCTCTTGAAATATCCCGGCGGAAGCGGTATAAATAGGGAAAAGGACAAAGAATCTTGGAGCGGAGGTATCGATATGTATCAGGACGGCAAGCTGTGGATCGCAAGATCGGTCAACGGCGAAAAAGTGTGCATCGAGCCCGAGAAGGCCAACCGGCACGGCCTCATCGCCGGTGCGACGGGCACCGGCAAGACTGTGACCCTGAAGGTCATGGCGGAGAGCTTTTCCGATATGGGCGTGCCCGTCTTTCTGGCGGATATCAAAGGAGATCTGGGCGGCATGGTAGCCCCCGGCCGGGATTCCGAGGATATGCAGGCCCGCATCGCCCGCTTCGGGATCGAAGGGTGGAAATACCAATCCTATCCCACGCGCTTCTGGGACGTTTACGGGGAATACGGCCATCCCGTGCGCACCACCGTTTCCGAAATGGGACCGCTGCTCATGGCCCGGGTACTGGGCCTGAACGAGACCCAGACCGGCGTCCTGAACATCGCCTTCCGGGTGGCGGATGAAAACGGGCTTCTCCTGCTGGACCTGAAGGATCTGAAGTCCATGCTGCGCCTCATTTCCGAGCAGGCGAAGACGCTCAGCCTGGAATACGGGAACATCGCTCCCCAGTCCGTCAGCGCCATCATCCGCAGCCTCGTTTCCCTGGAGGACCAGGGGGGCGATCTCTTCTTTGGGGAGCCCGCCTTCGAGGTGAAGGACTGGCTGCAGACCGCCTTCGACGGCCGCGGCTGGATCAACGTCCTCCACTGCGTAAAGCTCTTCCAGAACCCTGCCCTCTATTCCACCTTCCTGCTGTGGATGCTCTCCGAGCTCTATGAATTGCTCCCGGAGGCCGGGGATATGCACAAGCCGAAGATCGTGTTCTTCTTCGACGAGGCGCATCTGCTCTTCAACGACGCGCCCAAGGCCCTGCTGCAGAAGATCGAGCTCATCGTGCGTCTGGTGCGCAGCAAGGGCGTCGGCGTCTATTTCATCACCCAGAGCCCCACGGACCTGCCGGGGGATATCCTGGCCCAGCTGGGCAACCGGGTGCAGCATGCCCTCCGGGCCTACACGCCCTCGGAGCAGAAGAAGGTGAAGGCTGCCGCGGAGACCTTCCGTCCCAATCCGGAGTTCAAGACCCTGGACGTGATCACCCAGCTGGGGACCGGGGAAGCCCTGGTCTCCTTCCTGGCGGACGACGGAAGCCCCGCCCCCGTGGAACGCTGCTTCATCCTCCCGCCCCAGAGCCGCATGGGAAGCATTTCCGAGGGGGAGCGGGCGGACGCCCTCGCGCAGGACGGCATCGGCGACCGCTACGATACCCCGGTAGACCGGGAATCCGCCTATGAGATCCTGGCTGCGCGGGCGGAGGCGGCCCAGGAGGAGCTGGAGAAGGCTGCGGAAGAAAAGCAGGCTGCGAAGGAAGCGGCCGCCGCCCAGAAGGCCGCCGAACGGGAAGCCGCCGAGGCCCGGAAGGAAGCGGACCGGAAAAAGCAGCAGATCACCAAAAAGGCGGAGCGGATCACCAGCGCCGCCGCCAAGAGTGCCACGACCTCCGTCATCAGCAGCACCATCCGCAGGTCCACCAGCAAGAAGCTGGGCGTGGGGCAGCGGGCGGTGAACAGCGCCTTCAACAGCATCGTGGGCAACGTGGGCCGGGAGATCAGCGGCAGCATCGTCCGGGGCATCTTCGGCACCTTCAGCAAGAAAAAGTGATGCGGTCTGCGGTCGGGACGAACCGCCGGACCGTCGAACCTCGGAAAAGCCGGGCGGCGTCATCCGTCCGGCTTTCCGTCTGCGCTTCTGTAAATAACTTATATGGGAGGGATCCTTATGCTGGAATCCAACAAAGAAAGACAGGCCCTGATGGACAGGCTGGCGGGGCTCCGCTATCCCGCCGTCGCCCTCCGCATGGTCCGGGAGGGAGAGCCGATCCCGGAGGGCACGGTCCGGCCCTATCGGGACACGGGGAAGCACATCGCCCTCTGCCAGGCCTTCGCCTTCGCCCGGAGGCAGGGCAAGGTCCTTTATCTGGAGAAGGAGGATCACTGGTGCTGGAATCCGATCATCACCTACGGGATGATCGACAAGGAGCTGGGCAAAGAGGGCTTCCGTGCGATCGCCAGGGAATACGGAGGCAGCTCCGCCTCCGGGGAAGCCTTCGTGGACAGCTTCCCCTGCCTGCCGGTGGGTAAGTACCGGGGCATCCTGGTCGCGCCGCTGACGAAGGCGGACTTTCAGCCGGACGTGACGCTCATCTACTGCAAAAACGATCAGCTGCGCCTCTTCCTCATGGCTGTTGATACCCAGACCCACGCCATGCTGGAGAGCAGCTTCAGCCCTGTGGATTCCTGCACCTATTCCGTCATTCCCGCCATCCTGGAAGGGAAATACCGGATCACCATCCCCGACCCCGGGGAGTATGAGCGCGGCCTGACCCCGGAGGACGACATCATCTTCTCCGTGCCCCGGCAGCGGGAGGAGGAATTCTACCGCGGCGTCGCGGCCCAGGGGGCCCACGGCGACCGGAGCACCTTCTATATGACCATGAAGGAGGACTTCGCCCGCCCCCATATGTACGATATCCTCTTTGAGACCTGGGGCCTGATGACGGGCGAGGAGTGGGACAAGAAATAAAGCATATCATGTGAATGTCGGCATATAAGAATGACGAAGATCGGCATTCCTGCCGATAAACATGGCCACATCCTGAAAATTTCACAAGAACATCTAATATGCTATAGCATATTCCTTCCGGCTGTGGTATAGTAGGACATATCACATGAAAAGGAATCGAAGGATATGTCGGATTATATTATTGCCACCTCTTCCACCGCCGATCTGCCCCGCACCTGGCTGGACCGGCACCGCATTCCCTTTATCGCCTACAGCTACACGGTGAACGACCGCATCTGCGAGGACGACTGCCGGGAGGAGAGCCGGGCCGCCATCTACGCGGGCATGCGCCGGGGGGATCTCCTCAAGACCTCCATGATCACCGAATACGCCTACTGTGCGTTCTTCAAAAGGCTGCTGGACGAAGGGAAGGACGTTCTGTTCCTGGATATGTCCAAAGAGATGTCCGCCTCTTATCAGAACAGCCTTGCCGCCGCGGAGTCTCTCCGCGCCGAGTATCCGGAGCGACGGCTGACGGTGATGGATACCCGCTGCATATCCGGCGGGCTCGGTACCCTGGTGGTCAACATGGTCCGGCGGAAGGAAGCGGGCGCCGGCTTTGACGAGGTGCTTGCCTGGGGAGAGGAGAACAAGCTGAAGATCGCCCACCGCTTCACGGTGGACGACCTGAAGTATCTCAAGATGGGGGGCAGGGTCTCCAACGCTTCGGCGCTGGTGGGCTCGCTCCTGGGCATCAAGCCGGTGCTGTACGTGCCGGACCGGGGAACGCTGGACGTGGTGAAGAAGGCCAGAGGCCGCAGGGCGGCGCTGGCCGCCATCCGGGACGGGATCCTCCACGATCTCGCCGGCATCGACCCGACGGGTACGGAGGTCCACATCCTTCACGCCGACTGCCGCGCCGACGCGGAGTATATCCGGGACGAGGTCAAAAAAGCATATCCCCAGACCGGGGAGATCACCGTCACGCAGCTGGGTGTTGTGATCGGCGCCCATTGCGGCCCCGGATTGCTGACCGTGTTCTACCTCTGCACGGGGCGCAGGCCGGAATAACATACGTTCAGAAAGAAATAGCGTGAGGGGAAAGGCCGTCCGGCCTTTCCCCCCGCGTTTTTTTCGCTCAGTATTTCCCGCCGAAGTCCAGCAGATGGATCGTATATCGGCAGGTGAAGGCGACGGCGGCCAGCTCCAGCCCAACGGCCAGCCAGAGGGGGCAGATGCCGAAAAGGGCCAGCAGGAACGCAAAAGCCTTCACGATCAGGGCGACGAGCACCGTTCCCTTCCGCCCCAGCCGGGCATTCTGCAGCTGCTCCAGAAGCGCGGCGGCGCCGGACTTCCCGCAGCGCTCCAGGGTGATCTGCTTCCGCCTGTCCTCCGCGCCGGAGACGGCGGAGATATCCTCCTTCCGCCCGGGTACGGGACCGGAGGCGGGGGAAACGAACAGCAGCCGCTCTCCCGACAGCCGCTTTGCTTCCGCCTCGGCGGCGTCCGAGAAGCAGAAAAAGCCCTGCGCCTCGAAGGCGGCGGGAGCGTCCCCGCCCTGTTCCTGCTCGGAAAAATCGATGCAGCCCACGTAGTGACCGTTGACGCCCATATGAAGGATCCGGGGATTTTCGGGGAAGGGGAGCACGCTGAGGCCGCTGCGGTTCATCAGCTCGCCGCTGCCGATGATCACGGCGACGCCCTTTACCCTGGCAATCAGCCCGAGACCGGGTAGCACCTCCCGCTCGGGGACGGAAGCGCCGGGCTTCGCCTTCCGCACGGCCTGGATCTGTTCCGCGAAGGGCAGCTCACACTCCGCCGTGGCGGCGGAAGCCAGACGCAGCATCAGATCCGCGCCGACGGCCTCCGGCCTGGCGGGGTAGACGGAAACGCTGCCGATCTCCACGGGCGATACGGTCTCCACGCAGGCCAGCTTCAGCTTCAGCAGCTCCGAGAGGGTACCGCCCCGGAAGAGCACGCCGCATTCTCCGGCGCGGAGGGCGGCGGCTTCATCGTTCAGAGGGAAAGCGGCAAAGAAAGGGAAGCAGCCGCCCAGGGCGAGAAGAACGGCAGCCCGGGCGAGAGCGGCGGCGATCCCCACCTTGCCCAGGAGCACCGTAAGGACGGCAGCCAGGGCGGCGATCAGGATCATCAGCCAGGTAAAGTAATTCTGCAGAAAGAGCTCGACGCGCCCCGCGGGCCCGGCGTCCTCGCCGGTGCCGGAAAGCTGGTCCCGCAGCGGATTCAGGGCCCGCCGTGTGGCCATCAGGCTGCGCACGCTTCCCTCGACAAGGGGCAGCAGAATGCTGCCCAGCACCCGCAGCAGCATGGCCAGCGCGGCGGAGGGTCCGCTGCCGATGCAGAAGCAGATCAGACAGGCAATGATCAGCAGCAGCAGGCCGGAGCGGAGATCCTTTTTCCGGATCGCCTGCAGGATATCCTCCCGCAGAGCCGCGAGGGAGGCGAGAAAGCTCAGCGCTGCCAGGACCGTCCGCGCCGTCGGGCTGGAGGAAAAGGCGAGGGAGGCAAGCAGGAGCACCAGCGCAGCCGCACCGGGAAGCAGACGAAGAAGGTCGGGCCTGTCCGCAAGAGGATTCTTTGTTTTCATGGATATCTCCTTTCACTTCCCCGGTCTCAGGAGGCCAGCAGGGAGACGGAAGTATCTGTGAGGAAATCCGACAGGCTGTAGAGCACGAGCACGGAATCGAAGCCCTGCTCCGCAGCGTAATCGGAGACGCTGCTGCGGAAGTAGCGGAGATCCAGCGCGTGGATCTCGGAATAGTGCGCGAAGAGGAAGGGGAGCATACAGTCCGCGTAGGAATCCCGGAGCACCAGCAGCCTGCCGCCGCCGTTCCCGGTTTCGATCACGATGCGGGAAACGTTGCCGCCCAGGAACATGCTGTATTTGTCCTTCGTTTCCAGCTTCCCGCGGTCGTAGACGGGACTGACCTTGCCCTCCGGACTTTCGTACCGGGTCAGGACGACGCCCTCGGCGGGCGCCCAGATCTCCATGCTGTCGGGCTTTACCCAGCGGACGCCGGAGGAGGAATAGACCGTGCCGTAAAAGGAATCGCTCACCGTTTCGGGGCTGAAGCGCTCCTTCGGCTGCGGTGCGAGTCCCAGGGCCTCCGCAGCGGCACGGTAGCCGTAATACGCGCCCAGGGTCGTCCAATGGTGGTCCGTCCGGTAGTAAACGGGTTCTCCCGCATGCTCCCGGAGCGCCGCGCAGATATCGGCCGTTTCCGTTTCCACACTCCCGTAGATGCTTTGGATCAGCGCCGACTGGTCCGCGGTATCCGCGTGGGCGGGCAGACGGTCCGCCCAGATCTCGGCGGCGGAAGGGACCAACGCCAGGATCACCGGCAGGCCGGTGTTCCCGGCGAGGGCGTTCACGGCCCGGACGGCCCCCGCCACGGCGTCCTCCTTCGGCTGGGGAAAGCGGGAGATGAGCGTATCCTCCCGGCAGAAGAAGACCCCGTTGTTCTCCGTTTTTCCGAAGGCCCGCTCGGCTCGGGATTTCAGGTCCAGCCAGGAATCCCGGAAGGGGAACTGGTCGGTGACGTAGTCTTCAAAGTCCGCGGTGAAGTCTCCGGAGAAAAGGGTCCTTAAGCGGAAGGCGGGCGCGGAAGCCAGGTAACGGTTTTCATTTTCGCTGTATTCCTTTGTCGGCAGGAGGAGGTGCAGGCCCAGCCCCGCGCCCAGGAAAAGGACGAAGCAGAGGACGACGGGGAGGGCAGCGGAGCGCGGCTTCTTCATTGCGTTACCTCAGAAGCGGAAGTATAGAAAGGGGTTATAAGTGCTGTCCACCAGATAGGCGGTGCAGAGGACGAGGGAGAGGAGCACCAGGATCGGTCTCACGACCCGCAGGAGCCCCTCCGGCAGCCGGGAAAAGAGCTTCTTCGGCAGCGGGGTGGCGGCAAAAACCATGACCGCCAGGGAAAGGGCGTAGCTCCGCAGGTAATACAGGAAGGTGCCGGAGACGATACCGGACCCGCCGAAGAACATGCTGCGGATATAGGCCGCGCAGCTGCCCAGATCCTCCACGCTGAAAAGCACCCAGCCGATGACGACGAAGAACAGGGCGTATACGTGACCCACCCAGCCCGGCGCTTTCTCCAGCCGATCATAGAGGAACAGCTTTTCCAGGATCAGCAAGGCCGCATAATACAGGCCCCACAGGAGGAAATTCCAGCTGGCCCCGTGCCAGAAGCCCGTGAGGGCCCACACGATCAGGAGGTTCAGGAGCTGGCGGCCCCGTCCTCTCCGGTTGCCGCCCAAAGGGATATACACGTAGTCCCGGAACCAGGTGGAAAGGGAGATGTGCCAGCGCCGCCAGAACTCCGTGATGCTTTTCGAAATATACGGATAGTTGAAGTTCTCCATGAATTCGAAGCCCAGCATCCGCCCGAGGCCGATCGCCATGTCCGAATAGCCGGAGAAATCGAAATAGATCTGAAAGGTGAAGGCCACGGCGCCCAGCCAGGCGTCGGCCAGGGAGAGGGAGGCGGGGGACATGGACTTGTAAACGTCCCACAGCGCGCCGATGCTGTTGGCCAGAAGGACCTTTTTTGCCAGCCCGACGCAGAAGCGGGTGACCCCGGAAGCGAAGCGCTCCGCCGTCTCCCGCCGGTCGTCCAGCTGATCGGCGATGTCCTTGTAGCGGACGATGGGGCCGGCGATCAGCTGGGGGAACAGGGCCACGTAGGTCCCGTAGCGGATGAAGCTGCGCTGGGGCTTCGCGTCCCCCCGGTATACGTCGATGGGGTAGGACATATTCTGAAAGGTATAGAAGGAGATGCCGATGGGGAGAGTGACGCCCAGGGGATGCAGGAAGCCGAGGCCGGGGATGCGGGAAAGGCTCCCCGCCAGGAAATCGTAGTATTTGAAAAAGAACAGCAGCCCGAGGTTGACGACCGCGTTCAGCGTCAGGATCGGCACGGCCCTGTCTCTGTGCTTTTCCACCAGCAGTCCGGCCGCGTAGTTCACCGTGATGGAAAAGACCATCAGCAGGACGAAGACCGGCTCGCCCCAGCCGTAGAAAACGAGGTTGACCGCAAAGAGCCAGAGGCTGCGGTACCGGGAGGGCACGAGATAATAGACCAGCAGCGTTGCCGGCAGGTAAAAGAACAGAAACAGGAGGCTCGAAAAGACCATGATTCGCTCTTTTATCCTTTCTTCGGCGTGATTTTGGCAAGAGGATTCGCGTCGGCGGCCATGCGGAGATCCGTGTTTTCAATGTGCGTGTATATCTCCGTAGTGTTAAGGTGCTCGTGGCCAAGGAGCTCCTGCAGGGTGCGCACGTCCACGCCGTTGCGCAGCATGAGGGTGGCGGCTGTGTGGCGCAGCTTGTGGGCGGAATACCCGTCCCGATCCAGCCCGGCCTCACCCAGATGCGTCTTTACCAGCCGGTGAACGGTGCTGCGGGCGATGCGCTCCCCCCGCTCGGAGACGAAGAGGGCCTGGGTGTGCCCCGTGCCGTATCTCTTCCGCAGGGGGATATACTCGTTGATGGCGGCGGTGACGGCGTCGTTAAGATAGACCACCCGTTCCCGGTCGCCCTTGCCCGTGACCCGCAGCCGATCCTCCGCGACGTCGCCGATGTCGAGGCCGGTGAGCTCGCTGATCCGGACGCCGCAGTTCAGGAAGATCGTGAGGATGCAGCGGTCCCGCTCCGGGTTGCGGCCGCCCACGCTGCTCAGCAGGGCGATGCTCTCCTCCAGGGTCAGGTATTTCGGCAGGCTCCGGCGGAGCTTCGGGGAATCGAAGCCGTCCAGAGGATTCGTTTCCAGCTTTCCGGTCTTGACGGTGAGGTATTTATACAGGGAGCGGAGCGTGGCGAGCTTTCTCGCGCGGGAGGCGGGGGAGAGCCCGTATTCCGTCTCGCGGCTCCTGGCGTTCCGCACCCGGTCGCGCCCCAGAAAGCTCATATAGTCGTAGACCTCCGTCTTGGTGAGGGCGCCGAGGAAGGCGAGGTCCGCGTCGGCGATGGAGATCTCCTCGAAGGGCGTGTCCCTGGAAACGAGACCGCGCTTCATTTTCAGGAAACGGATGAAGGTTCGAAGGTCCAGGTAATACTCGTCGATGGTCCTTTGGGAATGTCCCCGAACGACCTCGTGATAGCTGAGAAAATCCCGGATGACCTCCGGTGCTTCCTCCCGGTAATCCATGCGCGTCCTCCCGTCGTCGGCGTCTTCCGCCATGTCAATACAGATTATTATATCAGGATGCAACGGTATGTCAAACGAAAAGTCCCTGCCCGCGGGGCAAACTTCCTTCCGCCTGGAGATCAGCGGCGGTTTCCTTCTGCTGCTGTCCTTCTCCGCCTTCCTTTGCGGGGCCGCGGCGGTGGCGGAGATCGCTGCGGCCGCCGCGGTCCACGAGCTGGGGCATCTGGCCGTCATCCTGGCCCAGGGCGCCCTGCCCCGGCGGCTCCGCCTGGATATCTCCGGCGCCTCGCTGGACTGCGCGGGCCCGGAGCCGGATCTTCGTGGCGAGCTTCTCCGGGCTTCGGCAGGCCCCCTTGCCGGTCTCGTCCTCTGGTTTTCTCTGCAGCTGTCCGGCACGGAAGCCCTGATGAGCATGGGAAAGGTGAGCCTGCTCCTGAGCCTGACGAACCTGCTCCCCGCCTGCGGCCTGGACGGGGAACGGATGCTGCGCTGCCTGCGAAGGCCGCCGGCTTCGGCCCTGGAGGAACTGCTGCCGGGGCTCCTTTCCTCCGCGCTGCTCACACTTCTGGGCCTCCGCTTCAGCCCGCAGCTGCTGCTCTTCGGCCTCTGGCTGCTCTTCCGCGCCTTCTCGGACCAGGGCAAGATTGATTTTCGCCGCGGTATCGTGTATGATGACAAAAACCCTGATCGAAGGAAGGAAAACGCGGATGCATCCGGAACTGGAAGCGATCCTGCCGAAGGTGCAGAAGCCGGCCCGCTATACCGGCGGGGAATACGGCGAGATCATAAAAAGCAAGGATGAGACGGAGCTGCGCTTTGCCCTCTGCTTTCCGGACACCTATGAGATCGGCATGTCCAATCTCGGCCTTCGCATCCTCTACGGCGTGCTGAACCGCCTGCCCGGCGTCTGGTGCGAGCGGGTCTTCGAGCCCTGGGAGGATATGGCGAAGGCCATGCGGGAGCACGGCATCCCGCTCTACGGCCTGGAAAGCGGCGACCCCATCCGGGATTTCGATCTCATCGGCTTCTCCGTGGGATACGAGATGTCCTTCACCGGCATCCTGGACATGCTCTCTCTGGCGGGGATCCCCCTTCTCAGCGCCGACCGGAAGGATCTGCGTCCCATCGTGTTCGCCGGCGGCGCCTGCATGTACAACCCGGAACCCATCGCGGATTTCATCGATCTTGCGGTCATCGGCGAAGGGGAGGAACTGGACGCGGAGCTGACGGAGCTTTTCCGCACCGCCAAGCGCGAGGGCTGGACAAAGGAACGCTTCCTCCGGGCGGCCGCCGGGATCGAGGGCGTGTACGTGCCCTCTCTGTACGACGTGCGCTATGGCGCCGACGGGACGCTTGCCTCCGTGACGCCCCGGGACGGCGCGCCGGAGCGGGTGCGCAAGCGCATCCTGCAGGACCTGGACGGAGCCCTTTTCCCCGTCCGTACGGTCATCCCCTCAACGGAGATCGTTCACGACCGCACCATGCTGGAGCTGTTCCGGGGCTGCATCCGGGGCTGCCGCTTCTGCCAGGCGGGCTACGTTTACCGCCCGGTCCGGGCGAAAAAGGCGGAGACCCTCATCCGGCAGGGCATCGAGAGCCTGCGGCACTCCGGCTACGAGGAGATCAGCCTCACCAGCCTCAGCACCAGCGACTACCGGGAGCTGGGCGCTCTCTGCGACGGGCTGCTGGAATGGTGCGAGCCCAGGAGTGTGAGCCTGTCCCTGCCCTCCCTGCGGGCGGACAACTTCTCCCTGGATCTGATGCAGCGGGTACAGAAGGTCCGCCGCAGCGGCCTCACCTTCGCGCCGGAGGCAGGCTCCCAGCGCCTGCGGGACGTCATCAACAAAAACGTGACGGAGGAAGACCTGCTCAACGCCTGCCGCACCGCCTTCTCCGGCGGCTGGAGCGGCGTAAAGCTCTATTTCATGCTGGGCCTGCCCACGGAGACGGACGAGGACGTGCTGGCCATCGCGGACCTGGCCTACAAGGTGTTCCAGGTCTGGCGGGAATCGACGCCGAACCGCAGCCGGGGGGTGCGGATCACCGTTTCCACCTCCTGCTTCATTCCCAAGCCCATGACGCCCTTCCAGTGGTATCCCCAGGACAGCCGGGAGGAGCTCATCCGCAAGCAGAAGCTCCTGAAGGGAGCCATGCGCACGAAGGCCATCAGCTACTCCTGGCACGAGCCGGACGTGAGCTACGTGGAAGCCGCTCTGGCCGTAGGGGACCGGCGGCAGGGCAGAGTGCTGCGGCGGGTGTACGAGACCGTCGGAGGACTGCAGGCCTGGGAGGAGTATTTCAATTACGAGGCCTGGCTGGAGGCCTTCCGGAGCGAAGGACTGGACCCGGATTTCTATGTCCGCCGCCTGCGGGGCGAGGAGGAGCTCCTGCCCTGGGACGTGATCGACGACGGCGTTTCCAAAAGGCACCTGCTCCGGGAGAAGCATCTGGCGGAGGCGGGCGTCACCAGCCCGGACTGCCGGAAGCAGTGCCTGGGCTGCGGCGCCGACCGGCTGCTGAAGGGAGGACGCTGCGATGCCTGAGCTGCGTTTCCGCTTTGAAAAGCGGGGCCGGTCAGCGTTTCTGAGCCATCTGGACGTGATGCGCACCTTTCAGCGCGCCTTTGTCCGCGCAGAGATCGGCGTGCGGCATTCCGAGGGCTTCAACCCCCATCCGAAAATGTCCATCGCCCTGCCGCTGCAGCTGGGCTGCGAGAGCGTCTGTGAGGTGCTGGACGTTTCCGTGCTGGAGGGACCGGCGGACATGACCTCCGCCCTGAACGCCGCGCTGCCGGAGGGTCTGCACGTCCTGAGCGCAAGCCTTCAGGAGCGGCCGGTGCGGGAGATCGCCTGGGCCGAATGGCGCATTTCGCTTCCCTCGGAGGGGGAGGCGGAGGAGGCGGAGCGCATCCTCCGCCTCCCGTCCCTGCCCGTGGAGAAAAAGACGAAGCGGGGCCTTGGGACGCTGGACATCGCCCCCCACGTGCAGCTTCTCTCCCGGGAGGGGAGGGACCTGCTGCTGCGCCTGCGGGCGGACTCGCCCGTCGTGAACACGGGGGACGTGCGCAAGGCGCTGGCGGCGGGGCTTGGAAGCGAGCCCCGGATGAAAAGCCTGCGTCTGCGTCTGCTGCGAGCCGACGGAGAAACTTTTCAATAAAAAGTCTTGCAATCGCAAGAAAGCTGTGGTAATATCCACTAGTCTGCAATAAGCAGACGGAACGGGGCAGTCCTATGCCGTGAAGAGCGGTACGAATGCCCGATTGCGGAAAGGAGGAAATGCAAATGGATTTGGTCAAAGCGCTTTCCGAGCAGTACATGAAGGCCGAAGTGCCTCAGGTACACGTAGGCGACACGGTCCGCGTGTCCGTCAAGGTCAAGGAAGGCAACCGCGAGCGTATTCAGGTGTTTGAAGGCATCGTCATCGCGCGGAGACACGGCGGCGTTAACGAGACCATCACGGTCCGCCGCATCGCCTACAACGTGGGCTATGAAAAAGTGTTCCCGATCCATTCCCCCAACGTCGTATCCATCGATACGATCCGGCGCGGCAAGGTCCGCCGTGCCAAGCTGTACTATCTGCGGGACAGAGTCGGCAAGCAGGCGAAGGTCAAGGAAAAGCTTTAAGGGGACAAACGGGGGTGCTTTGCAGGCGCCCCCTTTTGTTATTCGGGAGGATAGCATCGTGGAAGAGAGCGCGCGTCCGGAGGCGGGCAGGAGTGAAAAGAACTCCGCCGCCAACCTGTACGATTGGATCGAAAGCCTGGTGACCGCCGTGGTCGCCTGCATCCTGATCTTCCTTTTCCTTTTCCGGGTCGTCAACGTGGACGGGACCAGCATGGTGCCGACCCTGGAGGACTCGGACAAGATCGTGATCTCCCGCCTGGCGGGAAACTATGAATACGGCGATATCGTAGTGCTGACAAAAACGGCCTACAGCGACGAGAGCATCGTCAAGCGGGTCATCGCCACCGGCGGGCAGACCATCGACATCGATTTCGAACGGGGCGTCGTCTATGTGGACGGAAGGGCCCTGGACGAACCGTATATCGCGGAGAAGACGAGCAGGTCCCTGGATTTCTCGGGGCCGGTCACGGTGCCGGAGGGCTGCGTCTTCTGCATGGGCGACAACCGCAACCGCAGCACCGACAGCCGCAGGAGCGTGATCGGCATGATCGACAAGCGCTGCATCCTGGGGAAGGTCGTTCTGCGGCTGTGGCCGGTGACGAAGCTGGGAACGGTGCGCTGATGTCCGGAGAGGCCATGAACGTCAACTGGTTCCCCGGGCACATGACCAAGGCCCTGCGGAGCATGGAGAGCGATCTGAAGCTGGTGGACTGCGTCTGCGAGCTGGCGGACGCCCGCATCCCCCGGGCCAGCCGCAACCCGGCGCTGGACGCGCTGCTGGCGCGGAAGCCACGGCTGCTGATCCTCAACCGGGCGGACCAGGCCGAACCCGCCGCCACGAAGCGGTGGGCGGAGCATTACCGTTCCCAGGGCCTCGCCGTTCTGGAAACGGACTGCCGCAGCGGCCGGGGAGTGGACCGCTTCCCGGAGGCCGTCCGCAGTCTCCTGCGGGAGAAGCTGGAGGCGCTGGAGGCCAAAGGCCAGGGGACAAGGCCCCTGCGGGCCATGGTGACGGGGATCCCCAACGTGGGCAAGTCCACCTTCATCAACAAAGCCGCCGGACGGAAGGCCGCGGCGGCCTCCGACCGGCCGGGCGTCACCCGGGGTCGGCAGTGGGTCTCCGTTTCCAGGGGACTGGAGCTGCTGGATACCCCCGGCGTCCTGTGGCCGAAATTCGACGATCCGAAGACCGGGGAGCTCCTGGCCTTCACCGGGGCGGTGAAGGATCAGATCCTGGACGCGGAGGAACTGGCCTCCCGCCTGCTCTCTCTCCTGGCGGAGATTGCTCCCCAGGCGCTGTCCGAGCGCTACAGGCTGTCGGAGACCGCGGGGCTTCCCGGCTGGGAGCTGCTGGAGGCCGCGGCCCGGAAGCGGGGCTTCCTCATTTCCCGGGGGGAGCCGGACACCCTGCGCATGGCGAACGTGCTGCTGGATGAATTCCGGGCGGGCAAGCTGGGCCGTCTGACGCTGGAGGTGCCCTGATGCTGGCGCCGGACAGGGAGCTGGGCCTCGTTTGCGGCCTGGACGAGGCAGGGCGCGGCCCTCTGGCCGGGCCGGTCTGCGCCGCCGCCGTGATCCTCCCGGAGGGCTGGGAGCCCGAGGGACTGAACGATTCGAAAAAGCTCAGTCCACAGAAAAGGGAAGCCCTGTACGGCGAGATCACCGCCGGGGCCCTGGCCTGGAGCGTCGCCTTCGCCTCCGAGAAGGAGATCGACGAAGTAAACATCCTGCAGGCCACCTTCCTTGCCATGCGCCGGGCCCTGGAAGGCTTGTCGGTAAAGCCTGACTTCGCCCTGGTGGACGGGAACCGGGACCCAGGCCTGGGGCTCCCCACCCGCTGCGAGGTGAAGGGGGACGGGCGCTATGCCTGCATCGCCGCGGCCTCCGTGCTGGCTAAGGTGAGCCGGGACCGCCTCATGGACGAATACGACGAGGTCTATCCCCAATACGGCTTCCTGCGCCACAAGGGCTATCCCACGAAGGCCCATTACGAGGCCCTGGCCGAATTCGGCCCCTGCCCGATCCACCGGCGCAGTTTTCTGAAAAAGGTGCTTCTGCCGTGAAGGAGAAGCTGCTGGGCGCCTTCGGGGAGGCCGCCGCCGCGGAATACCTGCGGAAAAAACGCTATGAGATCCTGGGGATGAATTACCGCTGTCCCCTGGGAGAGCTGGATATCATCGCCCGCCGGGAGGGGACCGTGGTATTCACGGAGGTCAAGCTCCGGCGGGAAGGCGGCTACGCGGGGGCGGCGGAGGCCGTCACCCCTGCCAAGCAGCGGAAGCTGCACATCGCCGCGGAGTCCTGGCTCGCGGAAAACGAGCTGGAGGACGTGCCCTGCCGCTTCGACGTGATCGAGGTCTATCTGGAAAGGACCGGCGGCCGGGTGAAAAGGATCCATCAGATAGAGGAGGCTTTCTGAACGTGAAGCTCTTTGACGGGCACTGCGATACGCTGCTCGGGCTCCTGGGAAATCCGCGATCCGGTCCTCTGCCCGTGGGCAGCCTCTATGAGAATTCGCTGCACGTGGATCTGAAACGGGGCCTGGAGCTGGATTTTTACGCCCAGGTCTTCGCCCTTTTCGGCTTCCGGGAGATGGGCTTTGCCGACGTGTTCGACACGCTTTACGGCCGCTTTGCGGAGGAAATGGAGGCCTGCCGGGATTCCGTGTCCTTCTGCCGCAGCCGCAGCGAGGCGGAGGCGGCGGGGAAGGCGCATAAGGCCGCAGCCTTCCTCAGCATCGAGGGGGCCGAGGTGATCGGCTGCCGTCCGGAGAAGCTGGAGGAGGCGGCGGAAAAGGGCGTGCGCGGCTTCGGCGTCTGCTGGAACCGGGCAAACGAGATCACCGGCACCTGCGCCGAGGATACGGATCGGGGCCTCGGTCCGAAGGGACGGGAGCTGGTGCGCCTGGCGGAGGAGCTTCGGATGGTGACGGACGTGTCCCACCTCAGCGATCCCGGCTTCTGGGACGTGGAGAGGCTGGCCGGGGGACCCTTCATCGCCAGCCATTCCAATTCCCGCGCCATCCATCCCCATCCCAGGAACCTGACGGACGATATGTTCCGGGCCATCCGCGACCACGGAGGGACCGTGGGGCTCAACCTCTACGCCCTCTTCCTGGGCGAGGAGAACGTGACGGTGGAGACAGCGCTCCGCCACATCGATCATTTCCTGGATCTGGGCGGGGAAAAGACCCTGGCCGTCGGCGGCGATCTGGACGGCTGCGAGCAGCTGCCGGAGGGGATCGCCGGTCTGCAGGACGTGCACCTGATCCGGGATGCGCTGGCGCAGAGAGGCTACGGAGAAGAATTGCTGGACGACATTTTCTGCAATAACCTGCTGCGGGTGCTGCCCCTGCAGGACGCTGCCCATAAGGAGTGAAGCACGATGAAATACATCAGTACTAGAAATGCGTCCCTGAAGGTGACCGCCGCCGAGGCCATCGCCCGGGGCCTGAGCCCCGACGGGGGCCTGTTCGTGCCGGAAACGCTGCCGCAGGTCGGGGAGGCTTTCCTGCGCTCCCTGCTGCCCATGCGCTATGAGGAGCGGGCGGCCGCCGTGATGGGGCTGTTTCTGGAGGATTATTCCCCGGAAGAGCTGAAAGCCTATACCGAGGCGGCTTACGCTCCGGAGCGCTTCCCCGGCGCCGCCGCGCCCCTGCGCCTCTTTGACGGGAGCACCGCCTTCCTGGAGCTCTGGCACGGGCCCACCTGCGCCTTCAAGGACATGGCCCTGCAGGTGATGCCCCACCTCCTGCGCGCCGCCCTGAAGAAGACCGGGGAGACGAAGCAGGTCTGCATCCTGGTGGCCACCTCCGGCGATACGGGGAAGGCTGCGCTGGAGGGCTTCCGGGACGTGGAGGGGACCAGGATCTTCGTATTCTATCCCTCCGACGGGGTCTCCGACGTTCAGAAGCTCCAGATGCGCACCCAGCAGGGCGCAAACGTGGGCGTCTGCGCCGTCCGCGGCAATTTCGACGACGCGCAGAGCGGCGTCAAGGCCATCTTCGGGGACGGGGAGATGCGCCGGGTCCTGGCGGACGCGGGTTATTTCTTCTCCTCGGCCAATTCCATCAACTGGGGCCGTCTGCTGCCTCAGGTGGTCTATTATTTCTCCGCCTACTGCGACGCCGCAGCAGCGGGGATGCTCCCCTTCGGCGAGCCCCTGGATTTCTGCGTGCCCACGGGGAATTTCGGGGATATCCTGGCCGGATGGATCGCCAAGAAGTGCGGCCTGCCGGTGGACAGGCTAATCTGCGCTTCCAATTCCAACAAGGTGCTCACGGACTTTTTCCGCACCGGCGTCTACGACCGGATGCGCCCCTTCCACACCACCATGTCCCCCTCCATGGACATCCTGATCTCCAGCAATCTGGAGCGGCTGCTGTATATGGCCTCCGGGGACGACCGGCAGGTGCGGGCCTGGATGGAGCAGCTTTCCGGGAAGGGGAGCTATGAGATCCCTGCGGAGCTTCTCCGGACCCTGCAGGCGGATTTCGCCTTCGGCTGGTGCGGCGAGGAGGAGACCCTTCGGGAGATCGGCGAGCGTTACCGGGCCGGATACCTGATCGATACGCACACGGCGGTGGCCGCCGCCGTGCTGGAGAGCTGCCGCCGGGAGAACGGGGAGCGGAAGCCCGCCGTGGTGGTCTCCACCGCCAGCCCGTATAAGTTCTGCGACAGTGTGCTCCGCGCCGTGGGCTCCCAGGCACAGGGCAGCGGGACGAAGCTCATCGAGACCCTTTCTCGCGTCACCGGCACGCCGGTTCCGCCGCCGCTGGCGGGGCTGGACAAGCGGCCCGTGCGCTTCGATCGGACGGTGGAAAAGACGGAGATGCCCCGGGCCGTGCTGGAGATGCTGGGGATCGGCTGACCATGGCCCTCTACGTCATCGGCGACCTGCACCTGTCTCTGAGCTCGGACAAGCCCATGGACGTTTTCGGCGACCGGTGGGCGGACCACGTTCGGCGGCTGCGTGAGAGCTTTTCCGCCCTGAAGGCGGAGGACGCCGTCGTCCTCTGCGGGGATCTCAGCTGGGGCATGAGCCTGCAGGAGGCGGCCGCCGATTTTCATTTCATCGACGAGCTGCCGGGCCGGAAGATCATCCTGAAGGGGAACCACGATTACTGGTGGACCACAGCCGCCAAGATGGAGCGCTTCTTCGCCGCGGAGGGCATCCGCAGCATCGAGATCCTGCACAACAACTGCGTCCTGTGGGGAGACCTGGCCCTCTGCGGCACCCGCGGCTGGTTTTTCGAGGAGGAAAAGGGCGGCGTACACGACAAGAAGATCATGAATCGGGAGATCATGCGCCTGGAAGCGTCACTGAAGGCGGCGGGGGACAGGGAAAAGCTCTGCTTCCTCCACTATCCGCCCCGCTACGGCGCGGATTACGTCTGCCGGGAGATCACGTCGCTCCTCGGCGCCTGGAGCGTGAAGGAATGCTACTACGGGCACCTCCACGGTCCGGGACAGAAGGGGGCCGTCCAGGGCTGGGTCGAGGGCGTGCATTATCAGCTGGTCAGCGCGGATTATCTGGGCTTCGCGCCCCGGCGCATCCGGGATGGGGAGGCGCCCGCCGCGGTTCTGTGACGTCAGAAAAAAAGTGTGGCAAAAGTCGAGCGGCTGTGATATAGTAAATCTACTGTAGAAAAATCTGCTTTATGCGTCATTCTGTATGGGAGGATAAGCCGACATGGAAGTCAAGAGCATCGAAAAGAAAGAGAAAAACAGCGCAGAGATCACCGTTTCCGTTTCCCCCGAGGAGTTTGAGGCCGCCCTCGTCAAGGTCTTCAACAAAAACCGCAAGAGCATCCAGATCCCCGGATTCCGAAAGGGCAAGGCCCCCCGGAAGATCGTGGAGGCCATGTACGGGGAATCGGTGTTTTATGAAGACGCCATCAACGAAGTCGCACCCGATGCCTATTTCTACTCCGTCAAGGAAAAGGAACTGAAGGTCGTCGCCAATCCCTCCATCGAAGACGCCAAGGTCGAGGACGACAAGTCCCTCACGCTGAAGTTCAACGCCGTGCTTTACCCCGAGGTCGAGCTTGGGCAGTACAAGGGCCTGGAGGCCGTGCGCAAGGCGGTCAAGGTGGATCCCGCCGAGATCGACATGGAGGTGGACCAGCTCCGGGAGCGCAACGCCACCGTGCAGACGGCGGAGCGTCCCGCCAAGTTCGGCGACACCGTCGTGATCGACTACGAGGGCTTCATCGACGGCGTCCCCTTCGAGGGCGGCAAGGGCGAAAAGCACGATCTGGAGATCGGCTCCAACAGCTTCATCCCCGGCTTTGAGATCCAGCTGATCGGCGCCTCCGCCGGAGACGACACGGAAGTGAACGTCACCTTCCCCGAGGATTACCATGCCGAGAACCTGAAGGGCAAGCCCGCGGTCTTCAAGTGCCACGTGCACGAGGTCAAGGAGAAGCTCCTGCCCGAGGCGGACGACGAGTTTGCCAAGGACGTGAGCGAGTTCGACACGCTGGCGGATTTCCGCAAGAACATCGAGGACAAGCTTATCAAGCAGAAGGAAAGCAAGACCCGGGACGATTTCCTGGATCTCCTCCTGGCCCAGGTCGTGGACGGGATGAAGGTCGACCTGAACGACGCCATGGTGGAGCAGCGCGCCCAGCAGATGGTGGAGGATATGGCCCAGCGCATCCAGAACCAGGGCATTTCCTTCGACACCTATCTCAGCTGGATGGGCACCAACCTCGCCGATTTCACCAAGTCCCAGCAGGTCACTGCGGAGAAGACCATCCGCCAGGAGCTGGCCCTCAAGAAGATCGCCGATCTGGAAGGCATCACCGTGTCCGACGAGGACAAGGAGGAGGAGCTCAAGAAGCTCGCCGAGCAGTACGGCATGGACGTGGACACCATCAAGAATTTCATGGATACCGATATGATGGAGGAAAGCATCCTCTACAAGAAGGCTGCGGATTTCATCATCGACAACGCCGTCGCTCTGCCGGAGCCCGAGCCTGAGAAGGTGGAGGCTTCCGAGGCGGAGGCTGCCGCCGAAGCTGAAAAGACCGAGGATAAGGCGGAGTAATCCACCCGGAGCAGGAATAAAACCCTGCAAAGCAGGCTATGATCCTGTACCGGGAAAAGGAGGAAACAGCATGAGCACATTGATACCCTACGTTGTGGAGCAGACCTCCCGCGGAGAGCGCTCCTACGACATTTATTCCAGGCTGCTGAACGATCGGATCGTTTTTCTCAACGGGGAAGTGAACGAAGCTTCCTCCAGCGTGATCGTGGCGGAGCTGCTGTATCTGGAAGCGCAGGATCCGGACAAGGATATCCAGTTTTATATCAATAGCCCCGGCGGCAGCGTGACCGACGGGCTGGCCATCTACGACACCATGCAGTATATCAAGGCGGACGTCTCCACGATCTGCGTGGGCATGGCCGCCAGCATGGGCGCGTTTCTCCTCTCCTCCGGCGCCCCCGGCAAGCGGATCTGCCTTCCCAACGCGGAGGTTATGATCCATCAGGTCCTGGGCGAGACAAGAGGTCAGGAAACGGACATCCAGATCGAAGCACGCCATATGGCAAAGATCAAGAAGACCCTGACGGAGATCATTGCCAAAAACTGCGGAAAATCCTACGACCAGGTCTACGCCGACTGTGAGCGCAACAACTGGATGAGCGCCGAGGAAGCCAAGGAATACGGCCTCATCGACAGCGTGATCTATAAGCGGTGAGTTTGAAGATCGGAGCAGCAGACCATGGAAGATAAAAGAACACCGCGCTGCTCTTTCTGCGGAAAGAGCCAGGATGAGGTGGAGCGGCTCATCGCCGGAAGAAACGCTTATATCTGCAACGAATGCGTGGATCTGTGCCTGAGCGTGATGGGGGAGGATTATCTCCCTCAGCAGCGCAAGGCCCGCCGGACCATGAAGCAGCTGCAGGAGGAGGGACTTCCCAAGCCTCGGGAGATCAAGGAATTCCTGGATCAGTATATCGTGGGGCAGGACGAGGCGAAAGTCACCATCTCCGTGGCGGTATACAACCACTACAAGCGCATCCTCCACGCCTCCAGGGACGACGTGGAGCTGCAGAAGAGCAATATCCTGCTGATCGGCCCCACGGGCAGCGGCAAGACGCTCTTTGCCCAGACCATGGCCAAGATGCTGGACGTTCCCTTCGCCATCGCGGACGCCACCACGCTTACCGAGGCCG
>JAEEGK010007516.1_pt1 | contig 25967 bp, 20 predicted proteins | sample 8958771 | NCBI WGS metagenome assembly JAEEGK01 (sample SAMN16246547, study PRJNA631951) | gut metagenome | biome: gut microbiome; feature: rumen; material: SC-attached | host: Bos | place: Iran: Karaj | collected 2018-10 | reverse complement strand
GAGATAATCCTTCGTGAGAATATCTCTAAAGAAGTCAGGGAATGTTCATCCAATATCAAAAGTGCCAGTGATACGCTCCTGTCTCTCATCAACGACATTCTTGATTTTTCCAAGATTGAAGCCGGCAGAATGGAGCTGATACCCGGCGATTATTCACTTTCCGGACTCACCATTGATGTTGTTAAGATGATTGAGGTCAAAGCATCGCAAAAGAATCTGGGTATGAATCTCAGTGTAAGCGAAGAACTTCCCGACGGATTATACGGAGATGAGAATAAGATCAGACAGATTATGATCAATCTCTTAAACAACGCCGTCAAATATACGGAAAAAGGTAGCGTATCCCTTGACATCAGCGGAACAGTAAATGAAGATATCGCAAGTCTTGAGATTAAGGTAAGTGATACCGGAATCGGAATCAAAGAAGACGATCTTGGTAAACTCTTTGAGAAATTCAGCAGAATCGATGAAAAGAGAAATAAAGACATCGAAGGCACAGGTCTTGGTCTTGCCATCTGTGCGGGCATGGTCAAGTTCATGGGCGGAACCATTGAGGTTGATTCCACATACGGAAAAGGATCCGTCTTTACCGTAAGGATTGATCAGACCGTTAAGAATCACGAACCCGTCGGAAACATCGAAGAAAAATATACCAAAGATCATCTTATACTTGCAGACGACGACTTCACCTATACAGCTCCTCTTGCATCCATACTGGTAGTCGATGACAACAAGATGAATATCGAAGTTGTAAAAGGGTTGCTCAAAGATACACTCATTCACATCAAGGAAGCATTCACCGGGCGAGAGATGCTGGAGATGGTCGCACACAACCATTACGACATAATCTTCCTTGATCACATGATGCCGGAGATGGACGGAATCGAGACTCTTGAGAAGAGCAGAGACCTTCCCGTCAACAAGTGCCTTGACACTCCCGTCATTGCTCTTACCGCCAATGCTATAAAAGGAGCGAGAAAAGAATACATCGATGCCGGATTTACGGATTATCTGAGCAAGCCGATAAAGAGAGATGAGATGCTGGGCATGATACTTCAATATCTTCCCGAGGGCATGGTCACCAAATCTCCCAAGACAGGAAACAAGCCAGTTATTCAGGAGCCCACCTACCTTAAAGCCGCAGATGTTCTGTCAATCGACTATATCGATAAAAAGTCCGCCATGAAGTATTGCAACAATGACGACAGCTTCTATGACATGATCTGCGGAATCTATGTTGAAGATCATGACGATAATGTAGCCAAGATAAATGAGCAGTATGAAAAAGCGGATTGGAAAGAATACGGTGTCCTCTTACATGCACTGAAATCAAATTCCAGAAACATCGGTGCGGAAAATCTTTCGGAGCTTGCCAAGCAAATGGAATATGCATCCAACGAAAGAAATGAAGATTTCATAAGAAAGCATCACGAAGAAGTTTTGGAAGCTTACGAAAAAGTAGTTAACAAACTCAAAAAATGAATTTAAAAAATGCAGGCAGCAAACGCTGCCTGCTTTTTAATTTCCGGAGCTTTTATAAAACCTTATACTGTATTTCCAGAAAGCATATGCAAGGATGTACATCACAAGTCCCAGAACCGGTGTGAGATACATAAAGAATCCGGGATATGCGGACATGTCTTCTTTTCTCAAAATAAACTGAGCGGGAAAATAATTAACAAAGGCAAATGGAACCACAAAGGTCATACAAAACTGTATTGCCTTGTGAAATATGCTTATGGGATATCCCGCAAATTTTCTGGCATTCCAGTAGAATACTTCCTTCAAACTGTTCGTCTCCAGCAGATATATGTTGAGGGAAGCAAGAAACAGGAATATTGCTCCCTGGATCAGCACACCTCCTATTATGGAGAAGATATAATAAACCACTCTCCAGGGTGTCCATACCACGCCGATCTTGGCTGCCGAAAGAACAAAGAGTAGTATTCCCAGACCACCGTGTCCAACAGCGGCAAACCAGTCCGCATTGGCAAATATCAGCTGATACAAAAGTCCTCTGGGCCGAAGGATATATCTGTCAAAGCCGCCGTTTCTTACCGTGCTTCCAAAATCCCTGAGCCCCGTAAAGAAAATGATAAGTATCCCGTATGTCACATATACAAGACTGAACAAAAAAAGCATCTCATATATATTCCATCCGTTTAATGAATCAAATTTCAAAAGAGTAAAATACACTACTATAATGCTTGTTGCTTCTCTCGCAAAAACCGCAAATGATCTGAGGATCGCATCAACCTTATACTGAAACCATGAGCGGAATATCATTTTGGTATATACAGCCGAAAGACTTAAAGTATCGGATTTCATATCAACCTCCTTGAACAACGATCTTCTTCTGTCCTTTTTTCCATACCACGGAACCCATAAGCAAAAGAGCCGTTATCCAAATGATCTGTTTTGCAAATCCCAATATGATATCACTTCCGCCTATCTTACCGAGATATATCTGAACCGGAGTAAAATATATGGATTCAAAAGGCGTAAATCCTATCACTGTCCTCATAACGTCCGGCATAAACCAAAGAGGTATCATGGAACCGGATAATACATTTATAAAAACATTCTTGATGGTCATCACCGCCCAGACATTCATAAGCCAGAAAGAGAACATCTGAAACAGAAATGAAATGCTCCATAAAACTCCGTATCCCAAAAGAGCACTCACCACAAACAATCCGAACATGCCCGGGTCTGCGGGAGCCTGAATTCCTATAAAAACACATGCCACGATCATAGCCGGAACAAAATGAAATATAAGTTTGAACGCAGCCGTTCCCAGATTATCCGCAAGCATTCTCCCGTGAAAACTGACAGGCAAAAGCATCTCAGTTGCTATGCTTCCGTTATACAGTCTTGAAGAAAGGTAATAATCATTTACCACAAAAAAGGATTCCAGGCCCAGTGATAAAATGAAATTGGTGGTCACCATACTCATGGTTATACCATCCACTGCATCTCTCCCGCCGTAAAGAGCTCTGTATATCTCCACATAGATCACAAGTCTTATAAGGGTATTGAGAATACCCATCCAGTGTTCCAGACGATATGCGCTTTTTTGCAGAAAGCTCTTTTTTGCAAAAGCCATGTAAGGAGAAATCTTCATACGAATGCCTCCCCTGTGTACATCTTCTGTATGATGCTTTCTATCTCGGGCTCTTTGACGGTAATGTCTCTTACGCTGTACTTTCCCAGAATTTCATGCATGAGCTTGTTTACATCAATTACATTATTGTCAAAAGTAAAGCTGACTCTTCTGTCTTCTTTATCTTCTATGATCACATCATTTATAGGCTGTACTTTCGTCTCTTCATTAAACTCCGCTATAAGTTCTCTTGAGGTACCGTACTTATTCCTGATTTCATGAAGAGAGCCGTCATACATGATGGAACCTTTGTCGATGATTATCAGCCTGTTACATGTCTGCTCGATATCCTGCATGTCATGTGTAGTGAAGATCATGGTAACCTTGTCTTTTTCATTCAGTTCTTTTATAAAACTTCTTATAGTTTCCTTGCCGATAATATCAACGCCTATGGTAGGCTCGTCGAAAAATACTATCTCGGGAGAATGAAGAAGAGATGCCACAATATCTGAACGCATTCTCTGGCCGAGCGAAAGCTGCCTTACGGGTTGATCTATAAAACCGCCCATATCAAGCATGTCCGTAAAACGATTCAGATTTTTCTTATACTTATCTTCAGGTATGCGGTATATCGCTTTAAGAAGTTCAAAGCTGTCTATTACAGGCAAATCCCACTGAAGCTGGGATTTCTGACCGAATACCACACCGATATTTGCAACATAATCTTTTCTCTGCTTATAAGGAACATATCCTCCCACACTTATATTGCCTTCATCCGGGCAGAGTATTCCGGAAAGCATCTTAATGGTTGTGGATTTACCCGCACCGTTCGGTCCGATAAATCCGACCATCTCACCTTCTTCTATGTTAAAGCTTATCTTCTTGACCGCTTCCTTATATTCGTACTTCGGAACAAACATATTGGCGATCATTCCCGGAATGCCTGCTTTCCTCTTATTAACCTTAAAGGTCTTGGATATATCCTGTACCTCAATAAAGCTCATCTTTAATTCCTCCCTGCTCCTGCGGATTTTATGATCTCACCGAGTCCAGTTCTCCTGACATTAACGCTTCCCACAGTGGTCGTATCGCAGATTCTTTCCAAAACTTCTCTCGATGATACATGATTTGAGTTGTACCAGATTTTCATCACATTTTTTTCTATGGTGAGTTTTTCAATCTCTATATCCGAAATATCCGGACATCTTCCCGAATACTCAATGGTACAGACTTCCATCGGGATAAGTCTCTTATGCAGTTCTTCCGGAGATCCGTAAAAGAAAACCTTCCCTTCATCAAGCACAAGTATCCTATCCGAAATACCCGCGATCTCTTCCATGTCATGAGAACTCACAAGCAAGCTTGCACCTTCCTTCTTTTTCTCGAATGCAAGCTGCTTAAATGCTTCTTTCCGGTTTTGATCAAGACCGATACAGGGTTCATCGAATATATAAAGAGAGACATTCCTCAAAAACGCCATTCCCAGCTCTGCTCTCCTCTTTTGTCCCAGGGAAAGATCCCTTGCTTTCGAAGCCTGCAGTGCTCCGAAAGCAAGCAAATCGGATACATGCTCAAGATTATCCCTAAACTCTTCATCACTTAAGCCGTATATAGTTTTCGCCTCAAGAAGCCCTTCCATAATGGTTGACTTATCACTGTATACGGGAACATTCGCAAAAAGGACGGATATCAGGCTCGATATTTCCTTTCTTTGTGACACAGGATCTTTCCCACAGATTCTTATGTGTCCCGAATAAGGCTCCAGAAGACCGGAAGCAAGACGCAGAAACGTAGTCTTACCCGAGCCCGATGAGCCGATCACTCCGAGAATGGTTCCTTTGGGAATGTGAAGATCAACATCCAACAGATTAAATTTCCAAACATGATCGAATAAAACCATTGTTTTTCCTCCGAGCATAAAATACCCCCTGTACCTTACAGGTACAAGGGGTATGGGACGAACGATATTTAAACAGGGACAAACAGCCTTATTTCGGTATAAAAATGTTTACTATGAAATAACCGTCCTCTTCATAGAAGTCCGTCATTCCCTCATACAATTCTACTGTCTCTTTGATCTGCTTTACTCCGAATCCGTGTTTTTCATCATCTTCCTTGGTGGATCTCATATCCGGATTGACTTCCAACACCGATGATGCGATCCGGTTTTTTACGGTGATCACATCGTATCCTTTATTCTCATATACATCTATCACAATCTCTTTATTTACTTCGGATCTCTCGCATTCGATTGCATTGTCTATGGCATTGGCAAAGACTGCTGAAAAATCTATTCCCTTCATCCTGTCAAAAGCCGCTTTTCCGACGGAAACCTTAACATCTATTCCTTCCTTGGAACATATTTCCAGTTTATCATTCAGGATATGATTAAGAAGAGGATTGGTGGTTTCCACATAACTTCTGACAGCATTCAATTTATCCAGGATTCCGGATATATAATCCCTGGCATTTTCCAGATCCCCGCTGTTAATATACGAAGCCAGCACCATCAAATGATTTCGCATATCATGTTTGAGCTTTCTGGTATTTTGATGAAGAGTCCTGATTTCTTCGTCCTGCTTGCTTATTTCTTCCATCTGCCACTTGCAGGAATCAAGCTCATACTTCAGATCCTTATTCAGTGCCTCAAGCTCGTATATTTTATTTTGCAGTTCATCAGACTCTTTTTTCTTTGATAAGGTCATCGTCTCATATACTTCAAAATAACTCTTCTGGCCTCTTCCGAATATGACTTTCCTATAGGAAGAAGCTCATCATTATCCAGCAGCAGTTCATCGGATTTCACTGTTTTGATATGTTCGAGATTTACCAGAAAACCTTTATGGATCCTCAGGAAATCATTCTTCTCCAATTCGCTCTGGGCTCCGGATATTGTGGAACGTGTTTTATATTCCAGAGTATTTGTTTTTACGGTCAGATAATTGGCGAAGCTTTCAAAATACAATATCTCATCAAGCGGCAGACTTACCGTTTCAAAACCGGATTTAAACACATAGTGTTTATTCTTCTTATCGATCTTAAGCCTGCAGTCCTTCAACACTCCGGATAACTCCTCCCGGAGATAAGTTTTCCTGACAAAGGCAAAAGGATGATACTTGAAACTGTCATAAACAAGTTCATCGTGTGCAGTGACAAACACCATCAAGGTATCTGTCTCTTTCTCCGCAAGCTTTGATGCAACATCCATTCCACTCATTCCGGGCATGTCTATATCAAGAAGCAGCACATCCGGTTTTTCACCGGATTCAAGAAATTCCTCGCCACTCGAAAAAAGATTCACATCATCACCGGGATACAGATTCAAGATGATACTCTTTATATCTTCAAGTATTTTAGTTTCATCATCACATACAGCAATCTTCATATTACCAATTTACAAATCTCTTCTCTTCGCCTCTCCAGAGTACGGTAAAGTCTTCCCTGGATCCGTATATGAACATTCCTTCAGTGAATGTGATCCATCCTTCTCCGTTTATTCCGGTTTTGAAATCAAACAGAGCACTTGCAAGAGTTACGACATGACTGTCATGTGAAACGATCACATCCAGAGCTTTATCCGTCTCCGGAACTTCAAATATCTTGTCAACTATGGGAGTAGCCGCTTCTTTAAGTGTAATCCCGCCGGTAAGTTCGGGGATTCCTCTTTGAAGTCCGTAGTAGAATTCATACCAGCCGATTCCTAAATCTCTCTGTGCGTGTCCGAGACCTTCGAGATGAGCAAATTCTCTTACCTTCTCTATAACAGGTGCGGAAATACCGGCACCCTTTGCTATCTCCGTAGCAGTCTGCACGCATCTTTCAACAGGGCTTGAATAAAAATATCCCACAGGATAATCAAGTCCCCTTCCGATCCGGTTTGCTATCTCTATTCCCTCGGGGGTGAGAAGAAGCTTTGAATAATCCCCGTCCGGAGGATTATCGAATCTGATGGAATGCCTCATGTAGACTTTGACATTTCTGTCTATGGGAAGTTTTAACGCATCTTCCCTCATTGCAGGAACTATTGAATTAAAAACCATTACCTTATAACCTTATGCAAAAATCTCGTTTAAATTCTCAATATGATTCTTCTTATCGGAGACGATGATAACCTTGTCTCCTTTCTGAATACAGGAATTTCCTCCGGGGATGATCAGTTCTCCGTCTCTTATTATCGAAGCAACCAGAATGTTCTTCTTAAGTTTGAATGAGGTACCTTTAAACAGCATTCCGGTCTTGGTAAAATCATCACCTGCGGTAAACTGCAGAACTTCCGCTTTATTATCCGCTACTGAGCAATACTTCTCAATCTCATTGGGAGCATCGCCCGCTTCACAGTTATGTACGAAACGAATAAGCTTGTTAACCGATATTTCGGATGATGAAAGGGTGATATCAAGGTTAACTCTGTGAAGAAGCTTTAAATGTCCGGGCTGCTCTACTCTTGTAAGGATTGAGGGAACATTCTTGGACCATGCATACATGCTGGTAACAAGATTCGATTCGTCATTATCCGTAAGGGATACAACCGCATCCACGGAGCCGATGCCCTCGTCTTCAAGTACATCCGAAAGCTCTCCCTCTGAATATGCCACGTGTACGGAAGGATATCTTTCCATAAGTTCGCTGCATCTTTCCAGATTTGATTCAAGCAGTGAGATGCTCTTTCTTTTCTCAAGGAGCATGTTAAGAAGATACTCTGCGGTGATACCGCCGCCAACTATCATTACTTTCTTAGCGGAATGCTTGATGATACCGATCTTCTTAAGTATCTTCTGAATGTCATCGATACCTGCGGCAAGACCGATGCTGTCACCTGCTTCTATCTGAAAAAATCCGTCGGGAACATAGAGCTTGTTATCACGAAGAACGGTTCCCACAAGGAGTTCTGCATCAAGTTCTTTACGGATATCGATGAGAGTCTTACCTGCAAGAGGAGATCCTTCCATTACAGTTACGGTTATCATCTGCATGTTGTCGCCGAATACACCTTCAGGTCTTACGATTCCGGGAAGACCGATGCTCAGAGCTGCCGCCTCAGCCATGTCATATTTGGGATTGAAGATATAATCGATATCCTGTTCCTTCTCCAGTGTTTTTCTCTCTGCGGCGAAATCAGGCTGGAATACTCTTGCTACGGTACGAAGGGTCCCCACTGACTTTGCCTGCATACAGCTGAGAAGATTGATCTCATCTACGGGAGTAAGTGCGATAAGGACATCTGCGGTATCAGCTCCCGCCTTCATAAGAGTATCCTTGGATGCTCCGCTTCCCACAACGCCGCTTACGTTATAATTATCCGTGATATCATCCACAAGATTCTTTTGTTTATCGATTATTGTTATGTCGTAGTTTTTCTTGGCAAGAGCTTCGATAAGAGATCTTCCCGTACGTCCTGCTCCGACTATTATGACTTTCATGTTTTTCCCTTCCCTTACTTTCTGTTTTTGGTCATTCTTGCTGTTTTATGTTTCTCAAGCGCAAAATATACATTCTTTACCGTAAGCCCCTGTACCAATACGGTAAAGAAGATCGTTACGTAAGTTACATTTATGAAAATGTCATACACATCTTTGGGTAAGAACTCCTTGGTTCCGAAGGCAAGTGCAAGTGAAAGACCTCCCTTCAATGCGGACCAGGTCATAAGTGACACATACTCAAATCTGTTATAGTTACCGGGAATATTCTTAAGCCCTGTCAGGAAACAGCTGATTGAAACTCCGAATGATCTTGCCAGTAAATTTATAATTATCGCAGCCGGAGCAATTATGAATATATATTTGCTCACATCCAGATTCAGAACAAGAAGTCCTATCATTACGAACAAAACGGAATTTAAAAGACTTTCCATGATGTCCCAGAAATCCTTGTACAGATCTCTTGTATCTATAACCTTTGCTCTTCTTTCAATTTTGGAATAGGCGGCGGAGAAATACATTCCGCATACAACTGATGCGATGACTCCGGAAAATCCGAGATGCTCGCAGATTATATATACGAGTGAAACATCGAGAAGTGATATCAGAATATATTTAATGGGATCTCTTGTAACTTCCATGAGTTTAAAGAGAAGGAACGACACTACAAAAGCTACGGCAACCGCACCTACGATCTCTTTGAACATAAGTACCGCAAAGTTGCTGTCACCGCTGTGAATAACAAGACTTCTTACAAAAATGAAAAGTGTTACGCCTGTTCCGTCATTAAAAAGAGATTCATTCTCTATTACGGAACAGACATTTTTGGAAAGACCGATCTTGTTCAGGATTCCGGTAGCAGCTATGGGGTCTGTGGGAGATACCACACATCCGAGAAGAATACAGGTAAGTATATCCATATCAAACCGGAACAACAAAGCTACCAGGTAAAACAACACTCCGTAGAAAACGGAAGAAAGCATTGTGGTAAGAAGTGCAAGAAGACTTATGGCGCGGACATTTTCACGGAACTTTCTCATATTGACTTTGCTGGCACCGGAGAAAAGCATGAAGCACAGAACTCCGTCCATCAGGTATTCTTCGAATCCGAAGTCCCCGAGTCCGGCAACGAATCTGTCCAGAGATTCTATCTGAAGAAGCTTACTTGAGATGAGAAGTATCATCGAAATGATAAATGAGAAAAGAATAAGAGAAATGTCCGATTGTATATGAAAATACTTTTCGTTCAATATCCCTATCAGAACAATGAAGACCAAAATGATGATAAGAAATAATAAAATACTCATAACCGGTGTGATTCTCTCTTTCGTATGTTGATCATTTGATCAGCATCTGTACTCTGTTGTAATAGTTTAATTTGGAACTGCTGGAGTCCGTCTCCACAACCGCAATATTCGTTCCCGGAAATTTCCTCTGCAGGTGAGGATACAACCCTCTTCCCGCACACACATTTGCCATACATCCGAAAGGTGCTATGCATAGTACCTTTTTATATCCGAGATGTGCATAGTCGCATACTTCCGCACCGAGAAGCCATCCGTCACCTATGGTAAGAGTATGGGACACATACCCCTCCGAGCCTTTAGCCATATCTTCATACTTATTAAGGCAATGAAATCCATACTCGTGAAGAACATCTATCATATCATTCTGACATGAGATCATAAGCTTTTTAACAATTTCAAATCCCAGTCTTTCGAGATTATGTTTTGCGGGTTTATGCGAATCTATGTAATAGAGCATATACCAGGATACCCCGTTTACATGTGCTTCCGCATTATTATCCTCAAGATATCGGACTATATCCCAATTTCCCAGCCCGCAGTATTTTACATAGAACTCGGCAACGACTCCCACTATGGTACGCTTTTTGCCGTCTCTTTTTATCTTGGAAAATGATTCCGCAATCTTACGGATATTTTTCTTCATATTGCCGAGAGTAAGATTTTTGCCGAGCTTTAAATCCTCGGAAAGCCTGTCTATCCACTCCTTATACAGGGCATCGGTTTCACCCTTATTAACCTCATAAGGTCTTACCTGATTTGCTATAAGCATCAGGACATCCCCGTAAAAGAGCCCGAACAAGCCTCTTATAGCCGTATCAATATTTATCTTAAGCTGAATATCATCACGAACGTGTCTTACATTGATGGTCATAACACGTACGTCTTCGAAATGAGATTTATCCAGAGACTTTCTCATAAGTCCCAGATAGCACGCGCCTCTGCAGGCATCACCCGCAGTGGGCATAAGAATGAAGGTTTTCTTGGGATCGTACTTGCCGCTTCTGAGTGCCCTGACCACCTGACCCGCCATTAGTACGAAGGGATAACAGATATCGTGATTCGAATACTTTAATCCTTCCTGTCTTATCTCAAACTCATCGCTCTCATCAAGAGGAATTACCGCATACCCCTTGCTCCAAAACATGTATTTGAGAAGAGGAAAATGATTATCCAACGTAGCCGGAATCAATATTGTATTCTCTTCCTTTTCACTCAGAATACGGTACATCCGAAATCTTCCTTTTTACACCATAAGCCCCGCAACATAGTACAGGATCGCACTCTCGTATTCCTGCCAGATCCTGTGATTTCTCTGTACCGCACATATCAGATAACCTTTTACGTCATCATGATCTCTTACACGTGCGATCAAAACAGAACCGAAGCCGTTTTCTTTTAACGCAGTTCCGAATATCGGTGCTATATTTTTAATATTCTCAATCGAACCTTCCATAACAACATCCTCGGTCATCAGAAGATTTATGTCGGAAGCTTCACATTCAAATCCGGGATCGTTGACAGCCATCATTTTGGAACCCGGACGGATATAGTACAGTTCGTTAATCTGAAGAACTTCTTTAAGAACGGGGAAAGCCGCTTTAATCTTGCCTTCATGGGTGCTTTCCTTTTCCATGCCGTTCCTTATATCCTGCATGTCGGTGAACACTCCCCTTCTGGTAACAACGGCTACCTCAAGGACACTGTGCTCGCCTTTATCGTAAATGGTATAGCAATTCCTGCCTTTGCTCTTTCCCACAGATTAATAAAAATACGACATAATTTTACCATATTTTGACCTTATTGGGGTATATGCCCCGCAGGCCAAAAAAATGGCTAAAAGTCCCATAAAATATGGAAAAAACGTGCGTTATAAAGTAAAATGTCAATGTATGGGCAATTTTTCAGAAAATAACAATAAAATACGGCGAAAATCCGGGAAAAGCGTTTGGAATATCCTCAAAGGGTCCCGCATTTTTGCCACATTTTTAATACTTCTTCTGGTTCTGATCGTCTGCTACGCCTGCTACATCTTCTCGGATGCCAGAGAAAACGGCCTTTCATTCTGGGATGTCTTCATATATAACATGCTGGCTCTTGCAGGCAATGACTACGAATTCACCGAAACTCCGATCGGAAGGCTTCTGGGACTGATAGTTCTGTCGCTGGGAGTCCTGGCTCTCTCAACCATAACAGGTTTCATCTCATCATCACTTGTCGCCCGGAATCTGGGAGCAGGAAGAGGTCTTAAGAAAATGCAGAACATGAAAGATCACATCATAATATGCGGATGGAAAAATGATATAAAGAGTCTTATCATGGGCATCCTGAGAAAAAATAAAAATCTGGACGCTTCGGACATCATACTCATAACCGGTGCCGATGATGTTAAGATACAAGCCCTTAAAGACGACCCCGATCTTAAAGAGCTTAACATCCTGAAAGGGGATTTCACGGAAGAACAATCCCTTAAAAACGCCAACATTTCTCTTGCTTCCAAAGTTCTCATCGTCGGAGAAAACAGTGATAACCTTGATGACGAACTAATCGATTCCAGAGTATTCGTAACCGCGATCCTCGCCAGAAATCTTAATTCCAAATGTCACATATGTGCTCAGATAAGGACCGAAAGATACCGCAACTATCTGAATGCACAGAATATCGCAGAGATCATCTACACCGAAGAATACACCAGATACATACTTACCACCTCAACAAATTACAGCGGAATGAGCAAGGTCATGAGTTCCTTCCTCGACAACGGTGACGGAACAAGCGTACAGATTGAGCCCATACCCGAATCCAAAGTCGGAACAAAATACAGCGAACTGTTCGATTACTATAAGAAGGAAAAGAACATCCTGCTTCTCGGAATTCTGGAGAATATGGGAGTCGAAAAAGAAATCAAGCATAACATCTTATCGGAAGCTCAGAAATCCACCAATTACGGTGAGATCATACAGAAGCTCAAAAACGTTAAGACCATGGAAACCAATGAGCCCCGCTTAAATCCCGGTGACGATTATATAATCCCTTCAAATTCCGGTGCGATAATACTTGGAGAGGAAAAATGACTAAATATACGGAAAAACTGAAATCATTTCCACTATTCGGAAATATCTCGGACAAAGATCTTGAAGACTTTGCGACCCTCCTTTCTGAAGTAAAAGCTCCTGCGGGAACCGACATATTAACCGAGGGCGAGACCGGTTCGGATATGTATTTCCTGATGGAAGGCAAAGTGGACATCATTAAAACCACAGTATTCGGTGAAAGGTTCATCTGTGCAAGTCTGGGAAGTGAGACAGGATGCGTATTCGGCGAAATGGCTCTTCTTGACAGCGATGAAAGATCGGCAACGGTCAGGGCAAGAGAAGATTGTGTCACGCTCAAGATAACGAGAAATGATTTTGACAAATATGCGGAAACACATCCGGCTGCGGGCGTATCACTGCTCAAATTTATAGGCATCAATCTTGTCCGCAACATAAGACGCGAAAACGAGAATTTAAATCTTGTCTATCAGGCACTGATAGAAGAAATAGAATCAAACTAAGATCTGCTTAATACATTATTTATTTCGGGGGTATTTTTTGATGTACAGAGTTGATGAACTTCTTTTGATCGAGCTTCTTACTTATATGCCCGGCACCGCTCCGCTCATTTCCATTCTGGATGCGGAAGGCATGACCGTAGGCGAATATCTCGGACAGGTGGATCTGAATGCTCTTGATGATGAATTCACGTATTCTACCCAGATGAACGGATTTGATTTCAGGAACATCATTATGGCCATACTGAAAAATCCTTCGGTTTCCGAATCACGAATTCTCGAATCACACCTCGATAAAGCATACGGTGCAGGCGGCGGAATCTCCATCGTCGTTGTCAACGAAAAAGAAGAAGCGGACGAAAGCGGTAAGCACGAAGCGGTTGTAGCCTTCAGAGGAACTGCGGACAGAGAGTGGACAGATGACTTTGAAGGAGCCGGACAGGTTGATTCCCTGCAGCAGATAAATGCTCTCGAATGGTATAAACAGGCTTACGATAAAAATAACCTCGATAAATACTTTGTGACCGTCATCGGACATTCAAAAGGCGGAAACAAGGCAAAATATATCACCATCCTTAATGACACACCTGACAGATGTGTCTCTTTTGACGGACAGGGATTCTCCGATAAATTCATCGATCACTATAAAAAGAAGATCATTGCCCGTCAGGGTCTTATCTCCAATCACAATATCGATTACGATTACGTCAACATTCTCATGAATGATATCGGCGAGAAGACCTATTACATCGGATACGATTACGGTAAATTCGGATTCTCCGAATCTCACGCTCCAAACACATTCTTCGATTTTGCGGAAAACGGGGAATACAGCATGCGCGTCAATCCAAACGGCCAGCGCCCCGAGATGCAGATCGTCGATCAGTTCATCAACAGCATGATCCGTTCCGCTGTCAGTGAAAAAGAAAGCGAAGAAACCAACAGACTTGTGGGCATGATAGTTGAGAAAGGCTTTGCACTGTCAAACGGTGCAAGTCTGAACGATTTCATTGCTTTTCTGTGCGATATGATCGGAAATCCCAAATACTCCGATAATGTCGCATATCTGCTGGCATATTGTATCTTATATTCCCGCAAGAATCCGAACCTTCTTGAATCCTTCAGAAGCATCATGACCGCATTTAATGCATCGGATATTCTGAAGGTCATCGACATGGTTGACGATCTCATAAGTTCCAGAAGGCTCAACGCACTTCTGGGACTTACGGACTTCCTTGTTGTTCACGTGAACAGACCCATCACAAAGAGCATCAAAAATTTCGTCAAGAAAAAATACGATGTGGATCTGAAACCCGAGCAGATCGGACGCATCCTTCAGATAGCTACTCTCACCCGTCAGATGGTCAAATCCCTTGAGATCAACATGGACGGATCCGACATTACCATCGAGGATGCAGTCCTTACGGAAGACGAACTCAAAGAATTTGTCCTCCCCGGAAATCTCAACATCGTAGTACTTGCGGGTGGTCTGTCCAACGAAAGAAATCTCTCTCTCAAAACGGGAGTTACCGTGGCGGATATACTCAGAAACCGCGGAAACAACGTTATTCTTCTTGATTCATTCATGGGTTATTCGGAAAACGAAGAACTTCTCCCGGATAACGTATTTGATAATGCTGAGAAATACACTCTCAATCCCGGCGATATCCCCAATGAGATCCCCGATCTGTGGGCAACCAGAAAAAGAAGAAAAGACCAGTCCAATGCATATTTCGGTCCCAATGTGCTTCAGATATGCAGACAATCGGATCTCATCTTCATAGCGCTTCACGGTGCTGAGGGTGAAAACGGAAAGGTTCAGGCCGCATTCGATCTGCTGGGTCTCGACTATACCGGATGCGATTATTTCTCATCCGCAATCTCCTCCAACAAAGGAGCAGCTAAACAGCTTATGCGCACAATGGGTGCTCCCGTACCCGACGGATACACCATCAAGAAGGGTTCATCCATCCCCGATCCCACACAGCACGGACTTGAATTCCCTGTTATCGTCAAGCCCAACAACGGCGGAATCGGCGTAGGAATATCAATCGCAAGCGACATAACCGCATATGAAAAAGCAGTTAAAAATGCATTCAGGTGGGATACCGAAGTTCTCATAGAGGAATATTTCATGGGAAGGGAATTTGCCGTATGTACCGTGGAAGGAAAAGCCCTTCCCGTTCTGGAAAAGCTCCCTCTTGAAACAGCGGACAAAGAAAAAGGTCTCACCATGAGCGGTGAGACTGCCAATAAATGTCCTGCCGAAATCCCCGACGAACTTGCCAAAGCACTTCAGAAAGCTGCGGAAGATGCAGCATTTGCATTGGGTGTAAATGCATACGCCAAGATGGATTTCATCGTTGCCGCCGATATGAAGAGCTTTGTATGCCTGGAGTGTGATTCCCTTCCTCAGCTCTACCCCGATTCACATCTCGTAATATCGGCAAAGGCCGCCGGAAGGAGCTTCGGCGACCTCTGTGATAAGATTATGGAGATGAGTCTTGTTAAAAAATTCGGATGATCTTTTTCATCCTTTAAAATCTATATGACTTCCTACCATGCGCTCCGCATCCGTCATTACATGACCTGCGGCACTGTCGTAGGAATAGGTCTGAACATTACGGACTAAATCACTGAGAGTATGTGACGATATGGTTACATACTCTTTTTCTTCGGGAACAATACCCTCTTCTGAACCTGCATCCGCAAGCTCTTCACTGATACGCTCCTGAGTTTCTTTTTTCTCCGCTCTTCTTTCTTCCCTGTTTTTCTCGATACGTTCTTTTTCCGCTGCCTTGCGTGCCTTCTTCTCTTCAGCCTTCTTATGTGCTCTCTTTTCCTCGACTTTTTTCTCGATGCGCTCTTTCTGAAGGTCCTGAGATTTTTCCACGGTTGCAAAGAAACTCTCGTTTCCGTTTGCATCAACGCTCATGCCGAAGTTCTTAACCGCAGCACCGCTGCTTGCCAGGGAATTCTTGGCTTCAAGAAGCTTTGCCTGCGACATGGCGATTATACCCTCGTACTTATTGCGATAATCCTCATCGGTGGCCATGCGCTCCAGCTTTTCTTCATCTATGAGCACAACCTGCTTGTTTGCATTACCGTACGCTGCGGCATTGGCCTGAACCTGTGCCTTCATATCCTTGCTGACGACTATGAACTCCATATTTCCGAACTTAGCCTTCAATTTGGAGTAATAATCCGCAGCAGTATCGGACAGTTTCACGTCTCCGATGGTAAAACCGTAATCTGTCTTTCTGGGAATGAGACTACTGGTTTCACTCAAAGGATTCCAGGGTTTTAATGAAACCTTGGAAGCTTTGCCGTCTGTAGCGGTTTCGCTTTTTGCCGTTTTGGCAGTTTCTGTGGTTTTGGCCGAATCGATGCGTTTCTGTTCTGTTTTCCAGGCTTCGGCCGCTTGCTGATATGCAGAAATTTCATGAATACCCGCCATAGTCTTCTACCTCCCTGTAGTTTTGACCGGGTTTAGCGCCCCTGACAAAAATCCGTTTCATCAGCCTCCGGTAAGGCATAATAAGGGCACTTTCAGTTATCTTACTAAGTATATCGGCTTGACCATTCGAAATCTTAACCAAGAAATTTTTAAATTAATGTGTTGACATACTTCATCTGTCGTAGTATATTTACCCCATCAGACATAGTACGACTGTCGTAGTACGTCTGACGTGGTACTAAAACGAACCTGACGAGGTGAGTGAGCGGTCCGGCCGGCCGCAGTACCATGTAAAACAATCACCTATTAACAGGAGGAAGAAAATGGTAGAGATCAGCAGTGATGTGATCCGCGGTTACAACGATACAATGATTCTCTGCATTCTCATGAAGGGACCTTCCTACGGCTACGAAATTTCCAAGCAGATCAAAACGATCTCGGAAGAAAAATACGTCATCAAGGAAACAACCCTCTACTCGGCCTTCACGAGAATGGAAAAAAATGAACACATCGAGTCATTCGTGGCAGACCCGGGACCTGACGGAAACGGTAAAAAGAGAACGTATTACCGCATAACCGAAAAGGGTAAAGAGTATTACAGGGAAAAATGTGAAGAATGGGCCCTGACCAAGGATGTAATCGAGAAGTTCATCGAACATTAAGGAGAGAAAAATGGAAACAATAAAAAATTATCTGGAATCGATGTTTGCCTCCATGCCCAACACTACCGAAGTGCGTAAGGCAAAGGCTGAACTCCTTCAGATGATGGAAGATAAATACAACGAACTCATCTCCGAAGGAACAAGTGAAAACGCTGCAGTCGGAACAGTCATCTCCGAATTCGGTAACCTCGACGAACTTGCCGAAAGCCTCGGCCTTACCAAAGAAGTCGAAGTTGCAAGAGGAATGGAAGCAGAAATGCCCAGAAGATTCATCAGTCTCGACGAAGCAAAAGCTTACCTTGCCAACAGAGGAAGAAAAGCTCTTTACAAAGCACTCGGAATCATGCTCCTTATCATCTCGGTTGCATTTGTGATACTGCTTTCCACCAGCCTAAGATCCGCTCTCACCGGTGTTGCGATGATGATCATCAGCATAGCGATCGGAATCGGACTTCTCGTATACAGCAGCTTCGTAGATCACGAATGGAAATTCATGAAGCACGAATCATGCTGCATAGACATGAACACCGCTGCATATGTTAAGGATAAAAAGAGAGGATTCGAGAATGTAAGAGCTCTCTGCGTAGCGATCGGTGTAGTACTCTGTGTTGTTTGCTGGACTCCCAACATAATGATTCCCTTCAATTACGAGCCTCTCGGTGCGGGACTTATGTTCATCCTTATCGGATTCGGCGTATTCCTCATCGTATATCCCAACTCGATAGCATCCGGCTATGACAGGATACTCAATGTAAACGAGCGGACCACCATCAGCGGACAGTACGCAAATGGCGGATCATATCAAAAGCCCACACAGTATAAGAGCAAGCAGGCACAGACCGTAGTTGAAGTATACTGGCCTACCGTAACCTGTATCTATCTGATCGTCAGTTTCCTGACCTTCAGATGGGATCTTACCTGGATCATCTGGGTAATCGCAGGAGTATTCCACAGAGTGATCATGATCAATTGCGTCGTAGATGAAAACTAGGAGGAAATCATGACTAAGATATATATAACGATAATCTCACTTGTCACCGTTGTGGCAGTCCTGTTCGGATGCTTCATCCATATATTCAACAGAGGACGCATTAACTGGAGTACCGGTTCATCAAGATCCGAAAGCGATACCGTCACTCTCTCGGGCGATGTCGATACCATTGAAGTTGATACCAATTATGCAGGTCTCACCATTAAGTACGGCGATGATGTACATGTAGAATATACTCTTCCCGAATCTCTTGTTCCCGATATCTCACTTAAGAACGGAGTCCTTTCCGTTGTAACCAAAAATACCATACATATCGGAAATGCAGGATGGAATGATTTCTCGATCACAATCGTAATCCCCGAGGGAACCGAGCTTGATGATCTCAAGATCAATCTTGATGCAGGAAACGTAAAGGTTGCGGACATCGCAGTCAAAGATGTTAACGTAAGATGCGATGCGGGAAACATCGAACTCAAAAGGATCGAAGCCGAAAGCTTTGACTTAAATGTAGATGCGGGAAATATTGAATTAACCGATATCACCACGGATAAAGTAACCGTCAAGGCAGATGCAGGAAACATCGAGTTTACCGACTGTACGATCGATGTATTAAATGCCGATGCGGATGCCGGAAATATAGAGTCCCATAACTGCACCATAAACAGTGGTGAAGTAAGAACCGACCTCGGTAACATTCATCTCAGAGGAGATATCGGAGATGTTGATACACACACCTCTCTCGGAAACGTCAAAGTAGACGACTGATATATATACGTAAGCATAAAAATGGGGACGTACTCACGTACGTCCCCATTGTCATATTATTTCTTGATTCTTATATCCGTCAGTGCAACTTGGTCACCTGTTATCGCAACGAAAATCTCTTTATTCTTATCATGAAGCGTTGTGATATTGCTGATCGTTATGCCGCCGTTAGAAGTCTCGGTAATGATCTTATTCTTGATCCATGTAAAGCTGACGGTACATTCAAAGCCTTTTCTGTTAAGCTTCTTCCAGCTTTCCCAGGTCGTGAAATCTTTTCCCTTATCGACTTCGGTTTTGTTTTCCGCGAAGTGTCCGCCGCCCTGGACTTCACCGTCAAGACGGATCAGGGCATATTCTTTGTACCCTCTTCCCATTACCTGTTTATCCTCGGAAGAATACAAAAGCAGGTAAGGACAATGCCATACAAGATTTGCGGAAGGAAGACTCATCGCATGGAAGATAAGCCTCATGCCGTCTTTGATCCTAACGCCTTGTGTGAAATCGCTTCTGTTACTGTCGACCTGAACATTCGGAATATCACTTTCAAGTCTGTTAATATAATTTATCTCTTCTGCGATCCTGGGTATCTCATCTTCGGGAACACGCTTATTTGTTTTTTCGACTTCGATCGATGAGATATGAACATTCTCACCTGTCAGTCCTATGTAAGCATATTTAGAACTGTCGGGAAGTGCCAGGACAACTTCGCTTCTGTATCCCTTACCTTCAAGTTTAAGCTGGACATGATCCCTGTTTCTGGCAATTTCAATGAAGTAGGTTTCATCTTCATCCTGCTCTATCTGTTCCAGGGAAATAAGCTTTATGTTTCTTGCACCCGAACCTACATAATGTCCGTCAAACCATACCTCTCCGAATTCGACATATCTTGTATCCTTTATCGCCTTCTCGGTATCATGAACTCTCTCGTCCATGGAGTCGAATACGATTATCGCGGGTGAAGAGTACGGTTCTTCTTCATTTATCGGAGTTGCGGAAAATGCAATGATCTTCTTTTCGGGTCTTATCCTGATACCGTAAGAGATTGCACTTCTGAATTCATCGCATGTGAATTCATTCTTAAAGATCGTATCGACATTTTCCGTCTCTTCCTTCATCTGATAATCAACATCACTGTCGATCAGCTGAAGCATGATACCTGTGTATAAAGGATCGTATTTAAATCCGGATTCTTTGATGAATTCCTCTCTGACAACCGACTGCGGAAGGGGCTCTCTGTAGCTGTTTCTTGTGGTCATTGAATCATAGCTTTCGGCTATGGCGATGATCCTTGCGGCCTCGGGAATCTCATTTCCCTTAAGTCCTTTGGGAAAGCCGCTTCCGTCATATCTTTCCATATGATACTTGGCACCCAGTGACAGAGAAGGAAAATCGGTAATTCCCGAAAGAATCCTTTCACCTATCACAGGCTCCTGTCTCATCGCCTCGATCTCTTCTTTGGTAAGATTTCCGTCCTTCATAAGTATTCCGTCGGGAATACCTATCTTACCGACATCATGAAGCAGTGCGGCCTGGTAGATCTCCTTACACTCTTCTTCAGACTTCTCATTCATCTGTGCAAGCATGTATGCATAGTCGGCAACTCTTACAGAATGTCCTTCGGCATAATCAACTCTCGCATCGATCGCATTAACGAATGCTTTAATAGTCTGCTCGAAAAGATTCTGGATCTTCATCTGATCTTTTTTCAGATGTTCTACTTCGGAATCCTTTTCTTCGCTTATCTTTTCATTGATATCTTCATATGCAAATGTGTACAGGAATATCGATACAACGGCCAGTGACATATTTATGAGCGATACGCCGTATTTGGCAGCCTGTATTACTCCTGCGGCAATCGGAACTATGATAAACAGATAAAAGGACTTTAACAGCTTCTTGCTTATCTTCTTCCTAAACTGGATCACGATCGTAAGATCAAGTATAGGTCCCGCGAAAACCAGGAGATAGTTTACTATGAAAAGCGCGCCCCTGTGATAGAGATTGGAAGAATCTATACTGTACACAAGTCCGGTAGGGAGATTGAGGATCAAAAGAACCGCACTCAAGATCGCACATATCGCGGCAGCTTTTAATCTCTTCGGTGCTTTTTCATCGGTATCTTCCTCAAGCACCGTTCCCACGTACATATTGAAAACAAAACTCATTACGGTATTCAGGAAATATACAACGAAATTTCCTATGCTAACCATCACATGAGCCGTCATTCCGGTCTCACCGTCGTACATGTAAGCCTGATGTTCGAATATCAGGATAAAGAATGTGGAAAGTTCAAGTGCCACCAGAAAGGCTTTTCTTTTGGGTGACAAAGTTCTTGTCATGAGCAGCAGGAAAACCATCGCACAGCATATACCGCTCAGAGCAAGCATTATATTAAGTTGTAGTTCAGTCCAAAACTCGGCCATATACTATCCTTAAAGCATCTGCTTATTTATGACGAATAAAAAAATCCTGCACCTGTTGAAGCAGCTCATCCTTTCCGATCGTTTTGAGAAAATACCCTTCCGGTCTGAGCGAAAGAACAGCCATTACACTTTCCTTATCACTTTTTCCCGTAAGGAACATTACGGGAATGGATGCGGTATCAGAATCGCTTCTGAGCATCTCGAGTACCTGAGGTCCGCTTGTTACGGGCATCTCATGATCGAGGAGTATGAGATCCGCTTTGTTTTTACCGAGCCACTTGATCGCCTGAAGCCCTGAGTTTGCCATTGAAACTTTATATGTTCCTTTCAGCCAGTCCCTCACAACTCCGAGATAATTCGGATCGTCATCAACGATCAAAATACTCTTTTTGAATTCTCCGGCAGTCACCTTGTTCATGACTTCCTGAACATCCTTGATAAATGCCGTGGCATCTATCGGCCTCACATATTCTTTATAGAGAGGTTCCTTAGGTATCCTTTCAGTAATATATTTGATATCAGGCTTCTCTCCTATAACCGTTACGACTTTGGAATCCTCATTCAGTTTATCCTTTAGGAAAATAAGTGCATCTTCTCCCGGATGTTCTCTTTCTTCGGCATACAGAGCTATAAGCCCGGCATCTTCCCATCCCGAGTTGATATCATTGACGGTCCAATTTGCAAAATAGGCATCATAACCCGAATCTTTTAATTTTTTGATCAGTACCCTTATGAGAAATGATTCTTTTTCTCCGGCTACCATTATCCGGTTATTAGGCATATCATCTCCTATTTATCCTGAATCAGTTTTTCCATCTCATCCCAGTTCAGCGCTTTCAGATAAGTCTTAAGCTGTCCGAAAATCTTTTCATCGTCTTCGGGAAGTTTGTATGTGAGGACCTGCTCGATTATCATCTCCGCAGCATCATAATCCATTTCGGGAACAACTTCCTTAAGTGCTTTGTAAGCATCCTTCAGTTCCTCTTCGCGGACACGTATCTTATTCTCTTTCTTGCCTTCTCCGAGTTTTGCGAGTTTGCCGGAAAATGCTCTGTACATCTCAAGAAGCTTTGCGCCGTTTTCATAGATGAATTCTTCATCGGGCTTGTTTCCGGCTTCTTCGAGTTTCTCACACAGATTCGAAAGTTCGGTCGCACCTATAAATCTTGCGGAAGTTTTGAGTGCGTGAACTTTTACAGTAAAGAGCTTGGTATCTTTTCCGTTAAATGCATCCTCGATCACCTTGGAGCTTGCATCGATCGTCTCATGGAACATTCCTACTGCGGTTATATATGAAGATACGCCGCCGGATGCTTTTATTCCCTCATCAAGATTTATTCCCTCAACATCCTTAAGCCACTTCAGATTGTCGGGAAGCTGCGTAAGATCTTTGACCGCATCTCCCTCCTCAGGCTTCATCATGATCTCTTCGGGAAGATGCTTCATGATCGCCTTTTCAAGTTCGCGGCTGTCTATGGGCTTTGCAAGATATCCGTTAAAGCCCTTTGATACATAGAACTCGGCGCCGCCCGCCATTGCGTTTGCGGTAAGTGCATAAACGGGAAGATCGGGTTTGATCTCTCGGATCTTCTCGAGAGTCTCTATTCCGTCCATTCCGGGCATCATATGGTCGAGGAGAACTACATTAAATTCATCAACCCTGACCTTATCAAGTGCTTCTTCACCGCTGGCTGCGGTTGTGACAAATACTCTTGTTGCTTTAAGAAGTCCCTTGATAACCGTAAGGTTCATGGGGTTATCGTCAACGACCAGAATATTCGCATCGGGAGCTATGAACTGAGGCACATAGGGCTTACCGGATTCATCACCCGCATGCTCATCAAATACACCGAGTAACTCCTCTTCATCAAATTTCTGTGAACAGGTAAATGTAAATTCCGATCCCTCACCGTAAGTGCTTGTACACTCCAGAGTACCGCCCATGAGTTCCGCAAATCTCTTGGAAATATCAAGTCCCAGACCGGTTCCCTGAATACCGCTGTTTTTCTCTTCATCGAATCTTTCGTAAGCGCTGAAGAGTTTGCTCATGTCTTCCGCCTTAATACCTATTCCGGTATCCTTGACGGAAAATGCGATCTTTGCTTCCTTACCTTCTTTGGAAAGAACGGATACGCTCAATGTAAGTCCGCCGATGTCCGTATACTTAACGGCATTGGTAAGCAGATTCATGATGATCTGTTTTACCTTGGGTTCATCGCCGTACATGTGCGCGGGAAGATTTTCATCGATATCATAATCAAAAGTAAGATCCTTCTCGTTACTTCTGATCCTGGTCATCTTGACAAGGGACCTGAGCATATCGGAAGTATCGTATCTCTTCTCAACAATGTTCATCTTGCCCGATTCGATCTTCGACATATCAAGCAGATCGTTAACCAGTCCGAGAAGTGATTCCGACGCATCCCTTATATCAAGCGCATAGTTTATAACCGACATAAAGTAAGGCTTGGGAACATCAGCGGGATCTTCTCTTAAGATCATCTCATCCATACCCATGATGGTATTGATGGGCGTGCGGATCTCATGTGACATGTTCGCAAGGAATCTAGACTTTGCGGAGTTTGCACGCTCTGCTTCATCACGTGCGATCTGGATCTCCTTGTACTGTCTTCTGATGACGGTTCCGGACATTATTCTCCAGACTATAAGTCCGCAGATCAGGCCGACAACGGCAATAAGAAGTATTCTCATACCGAGAAGTTCGGACAGTCTGGGCTGTTTAACTATCGAGTATGTTGTTTCCTCTATCGCATTACCGGTTACTCCGTCGAGAACCTGGATATGAAGAGTGTAGTTTCCATATTTAAGTCCCGTATATTCAAGGGATGTCAATCCGCTTCTTGCCACGGTGATACCGTCATCCTCAGCACCTTCCAGATATACCCTGATCATGGGATTGGTCATTGTATAATCAAGAACCGCAGGAACGATGGTGATTCGTGCATTCGTTGAAGGAATGGTATATACGCCTTCCGCATCCGGCAGAAGTTCCTCGTCTCCGACGAAAATAGAACGAACTCCCATTCTCAGGTAGGATACAGATTCAAAGAAGTGATTAATGTTGACCTTATTAACTCCCGTTCTTCCCGAGATATAAAGATTTCCGAATTCATCGAGACAGCTGAAAGAGTTACTGGTAGGAACACTGGTAAGACCGTTTGCAGTCGTATAAAGCTTGTAATCGGTGATCGTATCATTGATCATATCACTTGCTTTTACGGAAAAGATTCCGTACGAAGAAAGTACCCAGATGTCACCGTATTTGTCGAAGAACATATCGAAGTTATTGTTGTACGGGAATGTGGTGACGGTTTTAACCGTACCGTTCCACAGATACTGGATCGAGTTTGAAGTAACGATCCACACAACATTTCTTACTTCATCCCTCTTTATTCTTAAGATGACATCACTGGATAAGCCGTCATCTCTTCCGATGTGTTTAATTTCATTTCCGCTTACGACATATACTCCGTCTCCGTCCGTTCCGGCATAGAGATTTCCCTCCGAATCGGATTCAACGGTCAGGAAGATCGTGTTTTCAATGCCGTCATCGGCAGTGACGGTTTTTACGATCTTTCCGTTTTTGATAACCGCCATTCCTCCGTTGGTTCCGACCAAAACAGAACCGTCTTCGGCTACGACAGCACATCTTACCGAATTGTTGGGAAGTCCGTCTTCCTCGGTAATTGCGGTGAGCTTTCCGGTCGAATCCATATGGACTATTCCCATTTCGGCAGAATAAGTGCAGATCCAAAGATCGTCTTCCGTTCCTTCGACGATGCATCTTATTCTCGCCGTTCCGAAATAATCCGTTATATCTTTTCTTACGAGCTGATAATAAGCATTAATGATGTGAAGTCCCGAGTCGGTTCCTACGAAAAGATTATTCTTGTAATAGCAGGTTGAGTTAACTACTTCCTCTTCAAGTCCTGCTAATTCATACAGATCAATGAAGTTATTTGTGACAATCTTCATTACACCCTGTCTGGAAGAAGCCAGCCAGAGATTACCCTGATAATCCGATGCGATCATTTCTATTGCGTTATGCATCGGGATATTTCTGAGTTCATGGAATCTGTTATCAATGTCCAGATATCCGGCAGCGGAGTTTGTAGCAACCCATACACGGTCACATGCATAAGTAATACTGACGATTCCCTTACCGAATGAAACATTGGATTTCTTCATACGGTCCGTAAGATCTCCGAACTGACCATAGTAAATAGTTCCTTCTTCGGTACCCAGATATACATATCCTTCGTTACGGGGAT
>JAEEGK010007511.1_pt1 | contig 25979 bp, 16 predicted proteins | sample 8958771 | NCBI WGS metagenome assembly JAEEGK01 (sample SAMN16246547, study PRJNA631951) | gut metagenome | biome: gut microbiome; feature: rumen; material: SC-attached | host: Bos | place: Iran: Karaj | collected 2018-10 | reverse complement strand
AAAAAAATTATATATATAAATAATATTATTCTTTTGAATATTTTTTTAACATATTATCAATTTGTTCATATTTTTCTTTTTCTCTTCCTGTCATTTCTCTATTTATACTTTTCCTCTGTTCAAATAATTGAAATTGTAAAAATTCAAAAATATTTTGTTGAGAATGATTCTTATGAGATATATTAGGATGATATTTTAATAATTTTTCAACAAAATCAACTTTTAAATCCAAAGCACAAAAAAAAATAGGAGTATTCCCAGTTTGATATTCTTCACAATCAATATTAGCACCTTTTTCCATAATTATATCAATAACATCACAATTAGGACAAACAATACATGCTTCAATTAATAATGTTTTATTTTGACCAAATATATAATCATTAATATTATCTTCTAAATTATTTATTAAATCTTTTATTTCATGTATTATTCCTCTTTTTAATATTTTTTCTTTTTCATTTATATCAATAACTTTTAAATTATTTGATGAGTTTGTATCAGCTTTTTTTAATTTATTATTTTTATTAACTGGATTATTTCTTGAACGTATTTTTTTATTATTATCACTTCCACAACAAACTCCCATTTTTTTTAAATTAAATTATTATTATTATATATATTTTTTTTAAATTAAAAAATTAATTTCTTACATCAGTGATATAAAAAATTAATAATGTACCTTTTCTAATTTGAATTTTTTTATTCCTTGTATAAGTATTAACACATCCTATATTAATACATTCATTTGTAATTTCTGAATTTTCTGGAACAATTTCAATATTTAAATTAAATACTCTATTTATTTTTACTATTCCAATTTTTGAAGCTATCATTTTTATTCTATAAAATATTATTTTAGATATATCATAATTTATTTCTTTTATATCAAAATATTTACCAAAACATTTATGAACATAAAAATACATTTCACTATTTTTAATTAGATTATTTTCATCATTCCATCTAAGAATCATATTTTCAATTTCACAATCTCTTATTTTATCAAATTCAATATCACTTCTGAATATTCCTCTTAAAAATAATTTTCTTGGTGCAATATCATTTTTTAAAGGTTGAAAATTAATATCTGAAATAAATCCATTATTTCCTTCAATTAAATTAATTTTAAAAGATATAAAATCACCTTCACAAAAATATTGAACTGGTGATGAATATACAATTCTTCTTTTTATATAATTATTATCATCCATATCTGAACAAAACCAAATTGGATAATATTTATCATTCCTAATATCAAATTTAAATATTTGATGATATAAATTTGATTTTTGATTTGTTTTTTTCATTTTAAATGAATATTTAATTTCATATGATATTCCATTATATTTTTTTAATAAGGAATTTTTTTTTATTTTTGATTTTAATTCTACATAAAATGTAGAAACTCTTTTTCTCCTTTGTTTAATATATTTATTAATTTTAAATTTAAAAGAATCAAATTCAAAAATATCTTTATAAATATTTTGAAAAGATTGAATTAAATAAGAAAATTTACTAGTAATTGTAGACAAAAACAAATTTTTCATTTTTTTACTAGAACTCATAATTTTACCATAATCATCATATAAAAAAGAAAAAATAATAAAAATAATTTTACTATTTAACTTAAACAATTTATCAAAAGGAATATTTTCATAACCTAAATTATTATTAACAACTTCTTGAATAAATTTAAATTTAGGAATACTATCTTGATGTTCATAATTTATTGAATGTTCATCATCTAATAAACCTAAAGCAGAAACATCAGATTTTTCTTGTGAAATATCATTATAAATGTTTTGTGTTTTTTTTCCTTTATTTAAAGGAGAAGATGGATTATTTAATTGCATAATTTTAGATAAATTTGTTATTTGTGATTCTTCAACATTATAATCTAAATTATTATTAAAATCTTCTGAATCTGAAAATTGATTAAAGTTTTCATTTAATAAAATTTTATTTGGAGAATCTATATTTATTTCTTTTTTTATTTGTGGGTTTCTTAAAGTTTCTGAACTTGAAGTTCCATCATTATCTCTTTTTTCATTTTTTTTTTCTGAGTTTTGAATTTTTTTTGTTATTGTTGATATACTTTGATAATCATAATTTAGTATTAACATTTCTGAATTTTTTTCACTCCCATTTCTACTTGAGCTTTTTAAATTTAACTTTTTTTTTATTCTTTCTTTATCATTTTCTATTATACCATCTGTTGTTATTACTTGAAATTGAGAATTAGATGTGTTTAATATTGAGTTATTGTTTCTTGACATATTTTTTTATTAAAAGAAATGTTTTTTTTCTATTATTATATAATTTTCTTATTGTATTTAATTATTATTCATAAAGTTTTAGAAATTTATTTATTTATACTATTAGAAAATAAAAATAAAAAAAATAAAAAATAATAATTAGTTATTAATATTTCATTAAAATAATATTATTAATAAAATCCTTATATAATAAATGTTCTTCGAAATTTGTTAATGACTTATTAACTATTTTAGAAATATAATAAATCATATTATTCATATCTTTATTTGTAATACATAATTTTTCAAAATCCTCAACAAGGGAATTAAATAAACCAATAACTTTTTTAACTTTATATCCATTTTTATGAATATAATTATTTATAATCATTTTCTTTAACTCTTGACTTTCATTTTTTTCATTTAAGTATTTTTTAACTTTTTTCTTTCTCCATCTTCTTTGAATTATCTTTGCAGAATTTACAACTTTATCTAAATCATTATGATTATTTTGAATTTCTTCTGGTGAGTTAATTTTTATTTTTGAAACTAAAAATTTTGAATATTCATTTAATAAATCACTATTTTCTGGTTGATAATAATCTTTTAACACATTACAATTTATTAAATATTCATTTAAAAACAACATTAATTTTAATATATCATTTGTATTAATTATTTCATATGGAAATTCCTTTGAATAAATTTTATCTAAAATTTGATGATAATTTAATGAACTTTTTTCTTTTGACAAAATAGAATTATTTTGTTTTATTATATTTGAAGAACTATTAATATTTCTTATAATTGTTTTTGAATTAGAAGAAATTGAACGAGTGTAATTGTTTTTTATTTTTAAATTTTGTATTTCATATTCTCTTGGAGTATGTGGTTGATAAATATATGAAGAAATATTATTAATTGATGAATTAAGTTTTTGATTAAAAAATTCAGTTGGTTTATTAAATTTTTGAGTATAAGAAAGTTTTTTTCTATTTGATAATTTTTTCTTTATTTTTAATTTAATATCGTTTGCATGTTTTGGACTTGGAGATATTGATATTTTATTATTTAAAAAATTATTCTTTATTTCATTATTTTCACTATTTTTATATTGACTAGAATTAGTATTCATTATTTTTTTATTAACAGTAATACTATTTAATGATTTAATTAATCTTTCTGGAATAAATTTATTATCTTTATTTATTGTATTATTATAATTATTAATTTGTTTATCATTTTGTGTTAAAATCATTTTATCTTCATATCTTTTTATTTTTTTTGATGTGGTATTAATACTATTTGAAGGAATATTAATATAATTATTTATATTTACTGTAAAATTTGTTTTAGAATTTGATAAATTTCTGTTTTCACTTTTTAAAGATGTAGAATTATTCATATTATTATCAAGTGATAATGCAGATTGATGTTTTTTTTGTAAAATCTCTTTATTATTATTTATATTAATATAATTTGGCTTTTTTATTTCTGTTGAATTTAATATATCATTTATATCATCAACAGATTTTTTAACTAAATTTCTTAAATCTGTACAATCTTTTTCAGTCACTTTTCTATATATATGAGAGTGATTAATGGATGAATTATGTTTAGGAGATTCAATTTTTGTATTAACTTCACTAATATTTCCTGTTGTGTTATGGATTTGGTTTTTGTTTTTGTGTTGTTTTTGATTATAAAAATTAAAAGTTTTTGAATTGTTAAAAACTTTATTTGTTTTCATTTAAATTTTATATATTAATAAAATATTTTATTATATATTTATTTACAAACTTTTTAATTTTTTATAAATAAAAATTGATTGAAAATTTTTTTTACATTCATTTAATTTTAAATTTATAAAAAATATCATTATATTGATATTTATAAACTCAAAAGTTTATCATTATAATAAACATTTATTTAAAGAAACATTAATGATGGTATTTTGTTAAAAGTATAATATGATTTTTTTTAATTATAATAATTAATATATTTGTTTTTAATTATTTCTAAAAATATGAAAAGTTTTAAAAACTAAATATGAATTTTTTCTTCTATTTTTATAATTATCTATTGTTTTCATTATTTCATTTTTATTTATTTTATTATTTTTTTCATCAAAAAAGATTCTTGTCTTCTTATTTCTTTATTAGAAAAATACTTTATTTTCTTTAATATATCTTTAATTATTCTTATTTTATTATTCTAGTTCTTTTTTTATATATGTAAAGTTTATTTTATTTGATTTTATACAATATATAAAAATATACAACATTTATTTTTATTTTATAACATTTTAAATTATTATATTTAAATACTTTTATAAATTCTTTTTTACATATGTATTATTTTAATTTAAAATAAAAAAATTATATATATAATTGATGGAATATAAAAAAATATTATTATCTATAATTGCATAATTTCTAAAAAGAAGAAGTATATTTGAAGAACAAAAAAAAACAGGAAGTTTAGGTAATTTATTCATTTTTAAATAATTTATTATTATTTATTATAAATATTTATATAATATTTAAGATTTGAATGTTAAATTTAATTTAATTTATATATAATAATGTAAATACCAAAAATTGGATTAAATAAGGGTAAAATTAAATTTTAAAATATTTATGATTTATTTTCAAAAAATTAATAAAAGTTATTTTCTTAAATGACAAAATATAAATATAAAAATTAAATTTCAAATTATATATAACTTAAATAAAAGTACTAAATAAAAAATAATAATTAAACATAAAAACATCAAATACAAAAAATGAATAAATAAATATATAAAAAAAAAATAAAAATGGGACTATTAAGGTAAAATAAAAATATATAACCAAAATGTAGATCAGAAATAATGGTTCATAAAAAAATTAGAATACCAAAAGACTCTGAAGTAGAAGTAATGGAAGAATTAGGAAAAATGGACGAAAGTATTCAATTTGTAGATTTAAATCAAAATGATTATGAACAAAGAAAAATTTATTCAAATATGATAATAAGATGTGAAGAAGCAATAAAAAAAATTCAATATTTTGAAAATATTTGTACAACATATGGAGAAACAATAATAAGATACACAACATATCAAACTTTCAAAATTGATTTAGAAAATGATATGGAATCAATTGATAAAAGATATGGTTCAACATATTTTGATTTAATTGAAAATGAAATTGGAGAAGACGAAAAAAAATTAAAAGAATTATTAGAATCATATAAAAATATAACAGAACAATTAGATTCTTTAATAGAAAAAAAATCAGTTTTTGATAAATCATCTCAATTAATGTCATCACAACAATCAAATATAAATTTTCAAAAAGATTCATTTTCTTTAACAAATAATCAAACAGAAACAATTGAAACTTTTTTAAAAAATAAAAATAATGTTCCTTTAATTCCAGAAACTGATATTACTGATGTTAATTTTATTAGTGGTGTTATTAAAGCAGAAGATTCAATGAAATTAAAAAGAATGATTTTTAGAGCAAGTCGTGGAAGAGCAATTCCAACTTTTTTTGATTTAACTATTGAAAATAAAACACTTAAAACTAAACAAGAAAAAAAAATTTTTGTTGTTTTATATCAAGGAGGTGCAGATGATGTTTTAGTACAGAAAATTTTATATTATTGTGATTTACTTAATTGTTCTAGATTTACTATTCCTAAAAGAGAAGAAATTAGTTCTGCTATTAATGCTTTACAACATGAAATTTATGAAAAGAAAACTTTTTTAAAAACTGCTGAAACTTCAATTAAAGATTTTATAAAAGATAAAATTGGTTCTGATGGTATTCCTGCTAAATATGATAAATATCGTTTATTTTTCCTTCAAGAAAAATTAGTTTATTTAAATTTAAGTAAATGTAAAAATATAGGAAATTTTATTGATGGTGAAGTATGGATTCCTGAAGATAAATTAAAAGATATTCAAAATTCATTATTAAAATTAACTGAAAAAGATCCATCTAAATTAACTGCAATTTTAACTGATTTTGAACAAAATGATAAAGCAATTCCACCTACTTATTTAAAATTAAATGATTTTACTTATCCTTTTCAAATGATTATTTCTGAATATGGTATTCCAAGATATAGAGAAATTAATCCTGGATTATTTTCTATTATATCTTTCCCTTTTATGTTTGGTGTTATGTTTGGTGATATTGGTCATGGATTATTATTAAGTTTACTTGGTGGTTATTTAGTTTTGAAAAGTGATGAAATATTAAGATTATATCCTTCTATGAAAATGCTTGTTAAAGTTAGATATTTATTTTTATTTCTTGGTCTATTTGCTTTTTATAATGGATGGATTTATGATGATTTTTTTTCAATGCCTTTAGGAATTTTTGGTTCTTGTTATGATAATATTAAAAATGAAGTAACTGGTAAATTAGAAGCTGTTAGAAGGAAAGGTTGTGTATATCCTATTGGAATGGATCCTAAATGGTATGTTGCTTCTAATGAATTAGCATTTTTAAATTCATTTAAAATGAAAATGAGTGTAATTATAGGAGTATCTCAAATGATATTAGGAATATTTTTAAAAGGATTAAATGGAATATACTTTAATGATTCATTAGATTTCATTTGTGAATTTATCCCAAGAATAATATTTATGTGTTTATTATTTGGTTACATGAATTGTATGATATATATTAAATGGGCTACTGACTGGTCATCTGATACAAGTAAAGCACCATCAATAATAAGTCAATTATTAATGATATTTTTAAATAATGGAAGTACAGGTGAAGAAGGACATAAATTACCTTTATGGAGAAAAGATGATTATACAATACAAGAATCATTTCAATTTTATGCTTTGATAATTTGTGTTATTTGTGTTCCAATAATGTTAATTCCAAAACCAATAATTGAATATATGAAAATATCAAATGAAGATGAAAATGAACATAAAAAATCATTTACTGATTTAATGGTTGAACAAATTATAGGAACAATTGAATATGTTTTAGGAACTGTTTCACATACAGCATCATATCTTCGTTTATGGGCTTTATCATTAGCACATGCTCAATTATCAAAAGTATTTTTTGAAATTACTTTACTTGGTTTTATTCAAAATGGAAATATTATTGGAATGATGGTTGGTTTCTTTTTACTTGCTAATATTACTCTTGGAGTTCTTATGGGAATGGATTTAATGGAATGTTTCCTTCATACTCTTAGATTACATTGGGTTGAATTTATGGATAAATTTTATCATGCTGATGGACATGCTTTTCAACCTTATAGTTTTAAAACTATTGAACCTGAATTTCTTTAATTTATTTTTGATTATTTTTGATATTTAAATTTTTAAATTTTTAAATTTTATTTAATAAAGGTATAAATCAAGATAATTTTAATTTTTTTTATTAATGATTTATTTTCTTAATCAAATTATAAAATATTTTTTACTCGAAATAAAATTAAAAATTAAATAAAAATATTAATATATTATTAAATAAAAATTCTTTTTAACCACCTTTCTTATTAATTAGAAAATTCATCCAACAATTCTTGGATATCTTTTGGTCCATTAACATAATACATTGCTTCAGAAGGCTTCTTACCAACAATAACAGAAATTAAATTAGCATTATTTGAATACTTTTTAATATTAATTTCCTTAGATTTCAAATAATGAAACATTTTTTCATCAGTAGTATCATCTCCAGCACAAAAAATAAAATCAGGTACAATTCCTTCATTTAAGCATTTTTTAACAATATAAGAAACAAAATAACCTTTATTAATACCAAGAGCAATAATTTCAAGATAACCTTTTCCATTAATAACCTTCAAATTTAATTTCTTAGCAAATCTTTCTAATTCATTAGAAATAAAACTAGCAAAAGCTTTTCCTAATTCTTGATCACAATCACTAAATTGCCAAACAATACTACTTTCCTTAATTTCTAAATAAGAACCTTCACATCTTTCAGTATAAGGTTCTAATATATCAACACAACTATTAATCCATTCATTATCATAATCTTCAATAACTCTTTTCCATTTTTCTTTAGGATTATCTGTATTTATTTTATACATAAAACCATGTTCAGCTGCAAGACCTAATTTTTTAACAGAACCAAACCAATTATTTAAAAGATGAGTTCCTCTTCCTGTAATAATATAAACTATATTTTTTTCATCTGAACATAATTTTTGTAATGTTTGTAATATTTGATCTTTTGGTCTATAACCTTTAGCAACTTTTTCTTCACTATCTTTAGGTGCACTTGATGGTAAAGTTCCTTCATAATCTAAGAATATTAATCTATGATTTGATTTTTTATATAATGGAACTATTGTTTTTGAATCTAATGGTTCGAAATTTGAATTAATTTTCATTAATTTGAAATTTAATCCTTCACCAACTCCCATATAAAAAGTATTTACATCTGATAATTTTGTATTTTTAATATCTTTTAAAAATGAATTTAACCATTCTTTACATGATGATTTCATTACATGTTGAAAATCTTTATCAACTATTATTTTATCTTTTTCATCTTTTTCACCATAAATATCTTGATATGCTTGAATAAAACCTTTATAAACTGAATCATAATCATATGGATTTATTTTTACACTTGAACTAAGTGATGATGTCATTCCTGATAATTCACTTAACATATATGAAAAATTATTTTCTTGATTAAATAATTTTTTCAATATTAAAAATTCATAAATACCTAAAGAATAACTTTCTTGTTTTGATGTTCTAACTAAACAATTTGAACTTGCAAAAACTGCTAATCTTTCTTCATATGATAATTTATCTTTTATTACCTCAATAACTTCATTTCCATATTCTTCTTTAATTTCTTTACATAATTCATCAATTTTTTCTAACATTTCTTTTTGACTTTCATCAACTTGAAATATTTTACCATCTTTATCTAATTCATCAGTACTAATTCTAATATATAATAAATAAACACATTTTGAAATATTATCACCTAAATCATCTAAAAATTTTTTATAACCTTCCATTTTTGTTTTAATACTTGATAACATTTTCATATCATCAAGAGATACAAAAATACTTTTATCAGGATATTTTTGTTTAATATTATCATAAAATTTTTTAAATTCTTCAGAAGAAGAATCTTCTTTAATATAATCAATTTCAGGAGTAACTTTATGTACTCTAATCATAGCAGTTCTACCAAAATAATTAACAGCAATATCACCACTTAAAGTAGATTCATAATTAATATTTAATAATCTTTTTGCAGTTTTTAAAAAATTTCTACTATGATCATAATTATGAAAACCAATAACAGAACAATTCATTAATGATTCAATTATTTCTTTTCTACAAGGAATTTTTTTAAAATTTTCATATGAAGGAAAAGGAGTATGAATAAATAATCCAATTGATAAATTTTGAAAAATTTCTTGACTACATTTTTTTGCGCATTCAGAATATAAAAATGAAGGTACTAAAAACATTGGATAATCATTTAAAAAAATTATTGTTTTTTCATTTAAATAATTAATTATTGCATCTGTTACTTGTTGACTTAATTTTAAATATGCATCCCAATATTCATCAAATTTTGATAGTTCATCTAATATATCTGGAGAAAATGATTGATAATGAAAAATTGGTTCTAATATATCTATAAATAATTTTTGAATTTTTTTAAATAATTCTACATCATAATTCATTAAATACATATTTTTTGCTTTTAATTGTTCTGATATTTCATTTTTTTCTTCTTCTGAAAGTAAATTTTGATTTTTTATTGTGCCAAACCATTTTACATTTTTACTTTTTGCAATTAATTTATCTAAAGTATGATATAAAGGATCATTTGTAATTTGAATTTCAAATTTATCATTTATTTTAACTCCATTAAATGGTAAATATAAACTTACCATAATAACTTGATCTTCATCATCATTTAATTCAATTCCATGAAATGAATGTCTTTTTGCTTCTGAGTCTTCATCTTCAATAAATGATTCATAATTTAAATCTTTGTATTTATCATCTTCTTCTTTTTTTTTTATTTCTGGAATTTCTTCTTTTTCTTTATTAATATTATTTGAAGGTAATATATTACCAATTTTTTCTAATATTCCTTTTGGATCTTTTTCTTTATCATGAATTAATATTTTTAAATTATTTTCTGGATTAACTTTTCTATTTTGATTATATGGTAATTCTTCCCATCTAATTAAATTATTATCTCTAAATACTATATATTTATATTCTATTGTAGTATTTTGAGGTAATAAAATATTTTCTTCTGTTTTCCATATATTTTCTGAAGAATCATATATTAATTTTTGACTTCTATCAACATTCCAATTTCCTATTGATTCATGTCCTCCTATAATTCTAATTTCTTCTCCCGAATTTATATTACATTTATAATTAAATAAAACTAAACAGGATTTCCCTTCCATTTTTTTAATGTTTAATAATTTTTTATTTCTTAAAATATATATTAATATATAAATTAATCAATATTTTAAATTTATATTATTTTTTATCCTATACTTTAAAAATTAAAATTTAATTTTTAAAGAAATATTTACAAAAATATTATAGAAAAAAACACTATAATATAATTAAAAATGCTTTTTTTTCTTTTTTTTTATTTTCATTATTTCAGCTGGAGTAACTTTATGAGTTTTATTTTTAGTATAAAAACTTAATCTAATACTTTGTTTTCTTGGTGGTTTTTTTGGATATAAATCTAAATCTTTTTCATTTAAAAGAATATGATCTAATCTACTAAATGAATCATTTAAACTTTTTTTACTTAAACCTCTTTTAAAAGTTTTTAATTTATTATTATTAGTATGTCCAAGATTAATTGTTTTAAATGAACTTAAATCTAAATCATAACTATTAAGAGTTAATTTATTATCAGAAACATTTCTTGATTTAGCTAATGAATTAAAATTTGTTAAAACTGGGAAATTTAATACTCTTGTTATCCTTGGAAGTACTTTATTTTTCTTATTTTCAAATAATACTTTTTCAATATTATATTCTTCATAATCATTTGTATTATTTATTGGATTTTCAATATTGTTTTCAAAATTATCTATATTAAAAATTTTTTTTTGTGATTCTATTAAATCATCTAAATCACTTTTATATTCTATTATATTAAGTCTTTTTTCTTTCCATAACTTACTTAATTCAGAATATAATTTTTTTAAATTAAATAAAAAGTTTAATATTATTTTTAAAAATAAATCTTGGATTTTATATTTTTTTTGAACTGATTCAATATCTTTTTTCAAATCATCAATTAAAAAATCTTCTTTTTGTAATTCTTTAAAATATGTTTTTTTATCTTTATAATTAAAAGGTTCTTCAGAATTATTTTCAATTGAAAAAATATCATGTTTAAATTTTTTAAAATCAATTTCCTTTAATTTATCTATAGGAGTACAAGGATAAAAATCTATAATATCATTTTTTAAATGTAACAACTTTGAAATTATATCATATAATTCTTCAATATTATCTCTTAAATGATTAGATTTATTTTTTTCAAGTATTAAAAATAAATTTTCTTCTTGAATTAATAAATCATTAATTAAAATTTTTTTATATAAATAACCACATTGTTCAATATTTCCTTTTTTAATTTCAATACATTTATGTTCTTCATGATAAATTTTACAATTTAAACAAATGAATTTACAATCTTCTCTACAATAATAATTAACTTCATTTTCGTTACATTCTTCACATTTCATTTTTTTTGTACCATCAATATTTAATATATTATTATTACTTCTTAATTTTGATGTTATATTTATTTTTTTATCAAATTTGTCAAATTTTCTTGATTTAAATGTTGAACTACTTCTTGTTGAACTTAATAAAAATTTTATTGGATTTTTATTTTCAATTTCAGTTATTATTATATTTATTTTCAATGAAGTAGGAAAATAATCTTTTAAATAAGTTTCATTATATTTTTGTTCTATTTTTACTCCTCTGAAATTTAATTCAATATTTTGTTCTGGAATTTTAAATGTTTTATATGCTAAACTTCTAATATATGCAATTGGCATATATGGTGAAATATTAAATTCAAAAGATTTATCTTTATAAGATATTTCTATATCCATATTTAAATATAAAAAAATGATTATATGAATAAAACATTATTAAAAAAATGAAAAATTACCAAACACAGTAGATTTATAAAATAAATTAATAAAAATAAAACACAAAATAAATTAAAAAAATAAAAAAAAAAAACAAAAACTAAAAATAAATAAAATAAAAAAAAAACAAAAACTAAAAATAAATAAAATAAAAAAAAAACAAAAAAAAAAAATAAAAAATGCGTTCTCAATATGTATCAACTTTAAATAACTATTCAGAAATAAGAAAAGATGACCCAAATGAAGTATACAAACAACCAATTCCATTAGATATGATAAATAAATATGTTGGTTTAGATTCTCGTATATTATTACATGATACAACTGTTCAAAAACAAGCATTTGATCAATCTTATAAAAATTTTTGGTCATTTGTTGATTTCAATATGAAATATGGTGATAATAATGTTGTTCTTAATAATCAAGATTGTACTAAATCTTTTAAACCTGGAGAATCTGTTACTAATGCTAAAATATGTTCTGGAAGTGGTTTAACTTATGAAGTTGCTAGAGAAAGAGCTAATCAGTTATATAATCATTAAATATTTAAATGATTATTTTTTATTTTTTTTTTTTTGAATTTTTGATTTTGAGGTTTTTATTTTTTTTTGAGATTTTGTTTAATTGTTTTTTTTTGAATTTTTTTTTTTTGGTTTTTGGGATTTTTTTAAAGTGAATTTTATTTTAAGTGTTATTGATATAAAAAATTATTGTTTTTTAATTTCCTTTTTTTTTTATAAATAATATAAATATTTATCAAATAAAAATAATAATTAAAAAAAAATGGGAGATAATACTCGAAAAAATAAAATATTTTCTATAAAAAAAGTAATAAATCAAAAAAAATGGTCAAATGAAGAGGATGAACAATTAATAAAAATAGTACAAGAGAATAATGAAAAAAATTGGAAAAAAATTTCAACATATTTTCAAAATAAAAACCCTTTACAATGTTTTAGCCGATATAAAAGAATAAAACCAGGTATAAGAAAAGGTTTTTGGAAGAAAGAAGAAGATGAATTAATATTATCATTAATAAAAAAATATGGTAAAAATTGGTCAAAAATTAGTAATTTAATAAAAACAAGAAATGGAAAACAAATAAGAGATAGATATTTAAATATTTTAGCACCAAATATAAATAAAAATAAATTTTCTCAAGAAGAAGATAATTTATTATTAAGACTCTATAAAAAATTTGGTCCTAAATGGTCAAAAATTCATAATTATTTTAAAGAACGTACTACTGATATGATTAAAAATAGATTTCATTCAACTTTAAAAAGAAAAATTGAAAATAAAGATTTTTTAAATAATGATAATAATAAAAATAATAATATTAATAATAAAATTAATGTAAATATTAAAGAAAATAATTCAACTGAACCATCAATATGTAATAATAAAGAGTCTTCGACAATTTCAATATTGTCGTATCCTCCTTCTTCTTTATATAATCAAAATGAAAAAGAAGATAGGAACATTATTGATAATCAAAATAATAATATTTTTAATAATGATTATTTTAATTATAGATTTGATGATGAAGAATCTTTGTAATGGTTTAAATGTGTTTAAAATAATTTGATATCATAAACTCAATTTTTCCAAATTGAGAATGATATCTTCTTTTTGTGAATATTTAACAATTATAAAATTATATTTTTATTAATAAAAAATAATTATGTATTTGCAAAAAGATTATATATTTGTATTTTATAAATAATAAATATATAGAAAAACAATATTATATAAATTAAACAATAAATAAATTTAATATAAAGAAACTATAATTTCATTTAAATATAATTAATATTATATATTGTATTAATTTATATTACTATATTATTTTAAAAATTAATTAAAAACTTATAAGACACTATGGCCGAGCGGTTAAGGCGTGAGACTTGAAATCTCATAGGGAAACCTGCGCAGGTTCAAGTCCTGCTGGTGTCGAATTTTTTATATTTTAATTTATAATAATTTTAAAATATTTTTTTTATTATATTGAAATAAAATAAAATTTTTTATATTTTAATATATTAAATCAAATTTTAATTTTATATAAATAAAATATTATTTAATTTGATTAAAATTATTTTTAAAAAATTAAAAAAAAACAATCACTTTTTTTTATTTAATATAATAATATAATTAATATTCAATAACAAATAATGAATTAATTAATTAAATTCTAACTTTGTAAATTTATACTATATAAATAAAAAAATCAATATTAAAAAAAAATTAATTAATGAAAAGTTTAATAGGAGCAAATCAAAATTGTGTCCCAAGAAACGACATTAAATTTGATGAGAACTACAAACATCAAAATCCTCAACCTGAAATATTAAATATAAATATTAAGCAAAGACAACAAAGAGAACAAAATGACAAAGATGATGAAGAACAAAAAAAAAAGTAAAAAAAAAACAATTAAATAACAAAATATAATATTTTAATTATAGTTTAGGAGAAATTTTCAAAGTAAGAAAACTAAAATCAATGGAAGGAATAAGATTTCAACAAGAAAAAATTAATCAATGGTTAATTGAAGATAAAGAATATTTAAAATTAAAAATATCAATTTCTGATTCATTAGAAGAATTTGTTTCTGGTGATTTAGAATTAGAAGAAACAGAAAATCAAATTGAATTAAATCAAATTCAAAATTGGGATAAAATTGAAATTAAAGATCAAAAAAATACAAATAATAAAACAAATGAAAATGAATTACATTCTCAAAATATAATTTTAAAAAATAAAATTATAAGATTACAAGAAAATAAATTAAATTTACGTTGTTTAAGTGTTCAATGTGAAATTAATATATTAATGAGTGGTGAAAGTAATTTTTTTATTTTTTCTCGTTGTACTGAAACTTTTAATAATCAAACTGTAGTTTGTTATATTAGTAAAGAATTAGAAAGTGCAAGAAAATTTATTTCTTTTGCAATTTTAGAAGAAATTGATAATACATTTATAATTAAAAATTTAAAAAAACAAGAAATTCCAAGACAAGAAAATTATATTAAAGCACTTGATATAAGTGAAATAAAATTTATTTTCGTTGATAATGGAGATAATAAATGTTATGTATTTTTAGATGAACAAGAACAAAATTCAAATTTAATTTTAATTGGTGATTTTTATGTACCTATTACTCATAAAAGTAATATTATGTTTGGTGTTAGTGGTGATTTAATTTCTTTAAAGAAATTAATAATTAAACAAACTGTTAGGAATTCATATATGAGTTTAAGAAATTCTGGAAAAAATAATACTAATGTTCCTGCTTGTAATTGTTGCAATATTTTCTAAATTTATTTTATATGTATATTATCTAATATATACAAAAAAAAAAAATAAATATAAAATTTTATTTTATGTCATAATTATTATTATTCTTCAATATAAACCTCAAATTTAATTTTTAAATAATTAATAAATAAACAAACAACTATTATTTTAAACAAAAAAAAAAAAATTATTTATTTAAACAAAAAAAAAAAAAAAAATGTTTGACATACTAAAAGAAGAATCTCAAAACTCAATTCGTATGTCATGGAACGTTCTTCCTTCAAACAGTATAGATCTTCAACGTTACATAGTTCCATGTGGTATTCACTACACTCCAATAAAACAAGTAGATAATCTCCAAATATTAGAATACGAACCATTAACATGTAAAACATGCAAAAGTGTAATAGCTCCTCAATTCCAAATAGACTTCCGTTCAAAATGTTGGTCTTGTCCATTTTGTGATTCAAAAAATATGTTTCCAACAATTTATGCTCAAAATATTTCAGAGCAAAATTTACCTGCTGAATTATTACCAGAAGCAACTACAATTGAATATAAATTAAATAGAAAAGAATCAAAATTTCCTGTTTTTATGTTTTTAATTGATACTGCTATTGATGAGAGTGAATTAAGTGAATTAAAAGAAACTATTCAAAGTACTTTAAGTAGTATTCCACCAGAATGTGAAATTGGTATTATTACTTATGGTTCAATGTGTAATTTAGTTGAATTAGGTTTTACTGATTTTCCTAAAATGTTTGTTTTTAAAGGTGATAAAAAATATACTGCACAAAATATTGTAACTCAATTAGGTTTATTTAATAAAAATGATCCTAGAATGCAAAGTCAAAATGCAAAAAAATTCCTTGTTCCTTTAAAAGATAGTGTATTTTCTATTAATTCATTTTTAGATGATTTATTCTCAGATCCTTTTCCAATTGGTTTTGAAGAAAGAAAATGTAATTGTTTAGGTCTTGCTATTAATGTTGCAATTTCACTTTTAGAATCTGTTCATAATGGTGAACCTTGTAGAATATTTATTTTTGCTGGTGGACCTTGTAATATTGGAAGTGGAAAAATTGTTGATGTTAAATTAAAGGAAACTATTAGAAATTATTTAGATTTTGAAAAAGGAAATGAGAATACTAATCATTTTCAAGAAGCTATTAAATATTATGATGATTTAGCTGATAGAGCTTTTAAAGCTAATCAAATTATTGATATTTATTCTTGTTGTTTAAATCAAATTGGTTTATTGGAAATGAAATTTTTAGTAGAAAAAACTGGAGGTGTTATGGTATTAACTGATTCATTTAGTACTAGTTCTTTTAAAGATACTTTTACTAAAATTTTTGAAAGTGATGAAGAAGGAAATTTAAAAATGTGTTTTAAAGGAAGAAGTGAAATTTTCTTAAGTAAACCACTTAAAGTAAAAGGAGCACTTGGTCATTTAGTATCATTAAATAGTAATGATACATTAAAAATGGTAAGTAATGATTATCCAATTGGACAAGGTAAAACAAGAATATGGAATTTAGGAGGAATAGATTCAACATCAACATACACATATATATTAGATGTAGATCCAAAAGCAAATGGACAAAATAATTATAGATATGCAACAATACAATTTCAAACAATTTACATTGCATCAGATAGAACAACAAGATTAAGAGTAACAACAATTAGAAGAAAAATTGCTTCAGATTTACAAAATAATAAATATGAAGTAGCACAAAGTTTCGATCAGGAAGCTTCTGCTGTTCTTATTGCGAAAATGGCTATTGATAAAAATATAAAAGAAGAAAGAATAGAAGTTTTACGTTGGATAGATAAGACATTAATACAATTAACATCTCGTTTTGCAGAATATAATAAAGATGAACCAAGTTCCTTTAGATTAACAAAAGAATTTGAAATATTTCCTCAATTTATTTTTTATTTAAGACGTAGTTTTGTAATTCAAAATTTTAATGCATCACCAGATGAAGTAACAGAATATAAAACAATACTTTTAAGAGAAAATGTAACAAATGGTACAATAATGATTCAACCAGCATTATTTAGTTATTCAGCAGAAGATCCAGAATCAAATCCAGTATTATTAAAAATAGATAATATGAAAACTGATGTTGTTTTATTATTAGATGCTTTTTTCTTTGTTTGTGTTTGGTATGGAGAAGATGTTTGTAAATGGAGAGATGCTGGTTATCAAAATGATCCTGATTATGAAAATATTAAAAATATGCTTGATAATCCTGTTGATTATGCTCAAAATATTATTAGTGAAAGATTACCTGTTCCTAGATTTGTAAGTGCTGATTATGGTAGTGGACAAGAAAGACTTATTAAAAGTGTTTTAGATCCTAATCTTAGTAATTCTAGTAATATTAAAGAAGGGTATTTTGTCTCTGAAGATGTTTCTTTACATGTTTTCTTGGAACATTTAATTAAAAAAGCTGTTAGTAGTTAAATTTTTATATTTTACTTTTTTTTTTTTTGGAGATTTATAAAATAAAAGAAAATGGATTTTTAAAATTATATTTTATTTTATAAATAATATATAAAAATTTATTTAAAAAATTTGTAATATAATATTATAAATAAAATAAAAAAACCAACAACACAAAAAACAATAAGAATACATTTATTTCTATTTTCTCTTTTAAGCATTTTTGAAATTAACTTATTAGAATTTGTAATATGTTGATTAATATCAAAAATATTTTCTCTAATATTTTTCATTTGATCACCTTGAATTTCAAATTGATATCTCATATTATTTCCCATATCTTCAATTCTATAAGCTTCTCTTTCCATTTCATCTAAAGCATTATGTACACCATATAAACCACCTTCATTATCAATTAAACTCATTTTTTGATTTTTTTTACTTGAATCTATATCAGTTATATCAAAAGCCATTGAATTTAAATTTTTATTATAAATGTATAGTTCTTGTATTTTTGAATATTCTGAATTATATTCATCTATTTCATTTTTATAATTGTCATATCGAGATTTTAATTCTTTTGGGACTTCTCCATTTTTTGAATTTATTTCTAATTCCATTTGTCTTATTATTCTTTGAGCTTCTTTCATGTTGAAATGAAGTTTTTCCATATCGTTATCGTTTAATGATGATTTGTTTATTGATTTTTTTATGTTCTTTAATACTATTTTTAAACTGTCTTCAAAAATTGAAAAAATTTCAGACATTTTTTTATTTTTTTGAAATATTATTTTTAAATAATTGATTAAATAAATTATTTAAATAAAATTGAAAAAAATATAATTTAAATAGTTAATAATTATTAAAATTAATAAATTAATAAATAATTGTTTTGAAAAAAATTTAAAATAGAATGATTAAATTATTCAAGATATTATCATGATATTTTGAAATATATTTATATTTCAAAAATTAAGAAAACATTTATGAAATTTAATATTTGATTTATTTTAAAACATAATAAAAATGATAATGAATATTTGGAATATATTCTTTAAAATTCAATTAATTTTATTTTTCATAAAATAGATAAATTGATAAAAAATAATTCAAATTGAAAAATTTTTACTTTCAATAAAAAGAATTAAAAATTAGTAAAAGTAATATATATAGTAAATATTTTTAATGAAAATAAATATTTCTTTTCCATAATAATTTCAATCTTTATCAGTAAGAGAAAAATATAAATTAAATAAAATAACTCAAAAATAATAATAAAAATTTAATTATATGATATAAAAATTTTATTTTTAAAAATTATTTATTTTTATAGAATCATTATATTTGAAAAAATAAATGTTATTACTAAATGAAAAATACAAAATTAATAAATATTAATTATATTTTAAATTGAGATTTAACCATTTTAAAATTAGAAAAATTCTTTTTATAATTGTCATTCATATTATTCTCACTTTTATTATAAATATGATGAATAATTTTTTCTTTATTTTTATCATTCCTATTTAATTTTTTCAATTCTTCTTTTCCAATTTTTATCAAAGGAACAGTTTGACTATTAGAACGTTTATTTTTCATTTCAATTTTATCAAAAAAATATAAAGCATCTAAATCATCTAAATTATTTTTATTTAAATTAAAAATTTTTTCATTAATACTTCCTTTTTCAAAAGTTTTAATATTTAAATTTTCATTTTCATTAGAAGTAATATGATTGGTATTTGCATCAGTCTCAAGTGATATTGTTGATATTTTCTTTTTTAAAAATTTTAATTCTCTATTTTTCTCATTCATTACACTCATTGATTCTAAAAGTAATTTATCCATTTTTTCATTTTTTTCATTTAAACTAAAATTTAATTGTTTTAATTCTCTATTTTCAACTGAAAAAGCATTTACAACTTCATGATAACCATAAAGTAATTTTTGTAATAAATTAATTAAATTTGTATTATTTACTTTTGAATTATTATTTTGAAGTAATCTTAATAAATCTTCAAATGCATGTTTAATTATATTATATTTTTTACTTTTTGAATTTGATTTATTTTCATTTAAATTATTTTCTAATATAATATCTATATCATTTATTTGTTTTGAAAATTGTTCTCTTCCTAAAATATTAAATGTATTTTTATTAGTATTATAATTATTTAAACTAATTGAATTTGATAAACTATTATTATTTGTATTAACTCTAGTAAATTTTAACGAATTATTATTTTCTGTTTGATAATTACTTAAATTATTATTATGAGTAATATTTTCATTATATAATTTTAAAGGTTGTTCCTTTTTCAAAGAATTATTATGAATATTAAACATACTTCCACTATTTAATAAAGTACTTTTAAATTTTTTTACAATTTCTTTATCATTACTTCCATTATTATTATTATTTTCTGTTATTGTATTCATACCAAAAGATTCATTTGTAAAATGTGAATTATCTGTATTAACAGTAAGAATTTTTTTCTTTTTTGCATTATAATCTTTATTACTTTGAGAATTTGTTAATATTTTATTCTTTTCTTGACTAATAAATACAGTTTTATTACCATCATTAGTTTTAATAAATGAATTACTATTATTATTATTATTATTTATACTTCCCAAAGTTCTATTTATGATATAATTTGCTGAGGCTTTTTTTTTATATTGAATATGTTTATTTATGTAAGATTGATTTAATTTTTTATTTGAATTATTTTTTGATTTATCATTGTTATTTTTTTTTTGAGGAGATGTTAATTTTTTTGTTAAAAATTGATTCTTATGATTTCCTGTAGTTTTACTTCTTGTTACTATTTGAGATTTTGATACTGAATTTGAAGGAAATTTTTTTTTAAAATGTTCTTGAGAAGAGATATTCGAATAATAAGAATGTAACATCTTTTTTTATATATTTTTTTTTCAAACAAGTAATTTAATAATAATCTTTAATATTATATGTTTATTCAAAAAACAAAAAAATAAATAATAAAAATTATTAAAAAATTAACATTTCTAAAAAAAAATATTAAAATAACTCTTAAACTTTAGAATTATTACCAATGGTAGTAGAATTAATAGTAGAAATATTAGTTTGAGGACCGATATTTTTTTTTGAAGAATTAATTATAATTGAACTAGTATTATTCTCACTTTTTGAAGCTAAATTAACTTTACTTACAATATCATCAAAGTTTTTTTTTAATAATTCATTTTTCAATTTTGCTTCAGTTAATTTAATTTTTAAATCTTCTTTCATTAAGTTTCCTTCATAAGCTCTTCTTGTTAATGCTAAATCATTTTCATTATCATTATCTTCTTCTTTTTCATAAATATTATATTTTGTTAATAATTCACGATATTTTTTAAATAATATATTATATTTATCTACATCTCTTGTTTCTTCTTGCATAAATTTATTTTCTTCATCATCTTTTTGTTTTTTCAAACTGTCAAATCTTATTTCATTACTTTTTAAAATTTCTATTTGTTGATTTAATTGATGTGATATTTCATTTAATTTTTTTTGTAATTGTATTTTTTCATTTGCTTTTTTATCTATTATTGAATAAGATGATGATAAAATATTTTCTCTTTCATTTTCTAATTCATTCACTTTATTATCATATAAATCAATTCCACTTACAAAATCTTTCATTTCTTCTCTTATTTTATTATGAAATTGATATACTGATTGAATATTATTTTCATATTCTTCTCTTTTTGAACTTATTTCTGTTAAGTTATATTCTTTCATTCTTTTTTGTAATTCAAAATATTTAAAGTCTCTTCTTAATTGAAGTATTAAATTTGATTTTTTTATTTTTGAGTCTACTTTATTTATTAATTCTTTTCCTAATAATCGAGCATTTTTTTTGTGTTTTAATGCATTAGATATTTGTTCTTTAAAATTTATTTTTGGTTTTTCATTATTTTCTTCTATTGGGAATTCTTGAGAAAATGAAATTGACATTTTATTTTTATATTCTAAAAAATTTATTTATTTTAATCTTTATTTTTAATTTTATTTTTCCTTTAAACTTTAAAAAATTTTAGCAATATTCAAAAATTATAATGGTTAAATTAGAATATATAAAGAACTGTAAAATTTATATAAAATAAATGAAATTCAATATAAAAAAATTATTTTAATATGCTCGAATATGAATTAGAATTTTCTTTACAAAGTTTGACATAATTTATATTTGAATGATAATATTAATTAATAATCTTTTTATAAATTTATATAGTTTTTTATCATTTAAAATATTATTAGCTAAGTATAATCTATAAATGTTAGAGTATATCTTATACCTTTAAATTAGTTATATATTTTTTATAATAATTTAAGAAAATTCATAAAAAATAGGAAATAAATATTTCCTATTAAATATTTTAGAAAAATATTATTTCATTTATTATTTTATTAAACAAAGTATTATTTATTTAAGTATTATATTTGGATTTTCCCAAAATAAGAAATTAAACATATAGTATCTTTATACATATCTTCAAGATTTTTAAATTTTTTTTCATTTAATTCATTAATTTTATTTAAATTTTCTTTAATATTTTGACTAGAAATAATTTCTTCATTAAATATTTTAATAAACCTATTTAAATAAGCTTGTAACATTTCATAATTAGAATTACTATTATTAAATTCTTCTAATAAATATTCAGAAAATAGAAATAAATAATCAACATTATCTATAATTAACATAGGATCAATTGATCTAATTTCTAAATCAACAATATAAGGATTTAATTTATTTAAAAACTGTGTTATTTCTTTTGAATAAATTTTTTTATTACTAAAACCATTTAATAACTTTTTAAGTATGAAACCATCGTCTTCTTCTTTATTAATTTTACCACTTTTTATTCTTTTTTCATTTATCATTCTTTCATTTTTAAAATGAGAATAATTTTTAATTAAATTAATATATTCAGGATTATTTTCTTCATCATTTAAATTATTTTTATTATTACCTTTTTTCAAAGGTAATTTACCTTGAATAACATCATCAATATTAAATAAAAAGAAAGGTGCTTTTTCTTTTTGTTTTTCTTCAATATCTGGTGTACTTTTTTCTTGAATTTCTTCAATATTATTTATAATTTTATATTTAAGATTATTTTCATTTGAAAAAGAAATCAAATTTAAATTTTCTTTTGGAATTTCTTTTTTTTCTTCTTCATCTACTTTTATTACTTTCATTTCTTGATTACTAAAATCAAAATCTTTTCTATTTTTAATTAATTTAACATTAAAAACTGATAATGAACAATGAATAGGTTTTTTTATATTAGAAATATCTTCATAATCAACAAATAATGTTTTATTAATATATAAATAAATTCCATTATCATTTTCAAATGAAAGAGAAATATATTGATTATCATTACTAATTGAAACTGATAAAGGAATTTTTTCAAAATCAACCCATTCAATTAAATTAGAACTTAATATATCAAAAATTTTTAAACTTTTATCATTTTTTGTAATTACTAATAACCATTTTGCATCAATTGAAAAATTAAAATCTGAAATTGAATAATCATTATAATCATTTATTTTAAAATTTCTAACTAATTTAATTTGACTTTTATCATAAATATTAATATAATTATTATCAAAAGAAACTGCAATTAAATCATTATCTCTATTAATTTCAATTTTTTGTGGAAAATTATCAACATCAATACAATCAATTAAATTATGTTGTAAAATTTCCCAAAATTTAATTTTTTTTTCCATTTTTGAAATAGAAATTAACATACTATTTATACCATCACTTTTTAAATCATCAACACTTTTTAAATAACCATGACAATTAATAATAACCCATTTACTTTTTCCACTTTGCATATTAAATTTTTCAATATTTCCATTTTCAAATCCACAAAAACCAAAATTACCACATATTGAAATTGAAATACATAAACATTTTGAATTTTGTGTTTTTAAATTAGGCTGATTTTTACTTATTGAATTATTTTCATATGATAATAAAATTGGTTTATTATAATCAGATAAGACTAATGCAATATTTGACCAATCTCTTTCTCTAAATTCATTATAATCAAATGATATTATTTTATGTATTTTTTTATTATTTAAATCGGGAAATTTTTTATATGAAAATTCACGACTTTGATGTTCATTTATTATAGAAATATTTCTTAAATAAAAATCATCACATGATAAAATTTGAGTATTTTCATTATTTGAATTACCATAAAATTTAATTATTTTTGGTGAATTTGAATGACCATTTCTCATTTTTAATAATTGAGGTATTGATGTATTATTATCAAATTTATACATTTTAATTGAATTATCTATACCACTTGTACAAAGTAATATTGGTTCATTTGGAATAAAAAATACATTATCAATATATGTGAAATTATTAGTTATTGAATAATGAATTGATTTTTTATTTAAATCCCAAATATTTATATTTCCATTATCACATGATGTTATTAAAAGAGAATAATTCATTGATAAACATGATGAAAATGTCATTGAAGTTACTTTATTTTCACTTTTTAAAGACATAATTTTTTTTGTTGTTTTCATATTAAATAATAATATTTCACCATTGAAAAAAAATAATCCTATAATATCTATTACTGGACTTTGTTCTATTATTGTAATTTTACTTTTATTATCAAATTCATTTTTAAAATTATAAATTTCTTTCTCTGAATTTATATTATATAAAATCAAATCATTTTCATATTTATTTAAATCATTTTCATATTTTTCAGATATTTTATTATATAATATTCTATTTAAATAAGTTGTTGGATGAATAAAAATATCAATTCTTAATTCTAAATGAGAAATTAAGTCATTTGATTCAATTGTATAAATAAATAACTCACCATTTGAACAAGAAAAAATTAAAATATTTTCAAAAGTCATTATTTGTTTAATTTCACAATTTGGATTATTACAACCATTAAATTCTTTAATAATATGAATTTTATCCCATAATTGAACTTTATTTCCAATTCCAGTTAAAATTTTAGTTTTATAAAATCCTAAAGATGTAATTTTTTTATTCATTGGAGGAGAAATTCTTTCTAATCTTAATTTTTCTAAATTATATAATAAAAATGAATTCCCATTCGACCCTAAAATAAATCTTTCTAAACCTCTTTTTGAAAATTGAATTTTATTTTTATCAATTATTAATCCTAATGTTCTATATGGTTCAATTATTCTAAAATTTTCTTCTATATTTTCATTTATTTTTTTTGAATTTTCTTTATTGTTTATAATTTCATTAAATTGATTTTTATTTTCAATATTATCTATTTTACTATCTACTTCTTCACGAGATTTTTTTTTATTTAAATATTCTTTATTTTCAATTTTTATTTTTTGTTTTTTTGTTTTTGGCATTTATCTTGAAAATAAATGAATTATTTTAAAGATAATTTTTTTTTAAAAGTCAAAATAAAAAAAATTATTATTAATTATTCTATTGTAAAAATGGACTTAGAAGTAATTAAAGCATTAAAAGAACTTATTTAAAGGAAAATTTTAAACATTAAATTTTATCAGAAAAACAAAATACTTATGATATAAGTTTTAAAATTCTTTTAATAGGTGATTCATCTGTTGGAAAAACAAATTTTATCTTACAAGGAATAAAACATCAATTTAATGAATCCTATAATGAAACAAATGGATATAAATTACATACTTATGATATTAAATTAAATGATAAAATTGTTAATCTTCAAATATGTGATACATC
>JAEEGK010007510.1_pt1 | contig 25980 bp, 20 predicted proteins | sample 8958771 | NCBI WGS metagenome assembly JAEEGK01 (sample SAMN16246547, study PRJNA631951) | gut metagenome | biome: gut microbiome; feature: rumen; material: SC-attached | host: Bos | place: Iran: Karaj | collected 2018-10 | reverse complement strand
TTGTATATTATTTGTATATTATTTGAACAATATTTTACAATAATTAGAGATCAATATATAGTGGTATTCACGCTAAACAGCGAAAGGCCCCATTGTTTCTGTTCCAGGAAACTGTAATCAAAAGTTCTCATCATTCATCCTATCTTCTAATTTAATGGTTTTTCTTCTAATTTTGCTTTATTTTAGAAGAAAAATCAAATAACTAGAAGAAAAAGGAGGCCAATCTGACATCCCGTTATTTTGCTTTATGCCTCGCTCTCACCGAGTCTTTCATGGATGATTTAAGGGAAAGTTCAAGTCTGGCATCGAAATTGAAGTTGCTACGTAAGTTTTATGCTGTTTTTCAATTCTGAACGCAGTGCGTCCGAATTGAACTGGACTCGTTGATTCAAATTGGGGTCAATACCATAGCCGTTATTACCGATATTTCCCCAGTTCCAATGACTATCCCTTCATTGTCCAAATCTGCGTCCAAAAGTCTATATCAATATGCCCTTTTATTAGCCAGTTTTTTACCGTCGATGGTTATGTATGCACTTTTCTGTGTTTCCTTTCCTTCTAGCAGTGCTTTTGAGTAAACCATTTGATCCATGGATTTCAAAGCTGCTTCCATGCCTTTAATGGCGCTGGCTTTAGCGTCTCCATGCAGATCCATAAACTTCGGATCGGCGACATCGGCAAGAATGCCGAGAATAACGATAACGACGATAGTTCAATAAGGGTAAATCCCTGGGAGGATTTAATTTTCATGAAGGAATTCTGCCTTAAAATTGACACTCAACCCTCCCAAGTATAAATATAGGCTCTGACGCAAGTTTTCTTTATTGGTTTTTCAGCAGGAGCATTATTCCCTGTCACCGATTTCCACAATGTCTCCGGTCTTGAACTCGATGGTGAGCCTGTCGGGATGTACGGTTATTTTCCTGATCCGGTGCCTTACCGGAGTCTCATCAAACTCCGTGAGCTCCGCGCTCTGACCTCTGATGAATTCCATGAGTCTGGCGGCAGAACAATACAGCAAGAGGGGCGTGAAAGATCCCCTGCTAAAGTGTCATGTCCGAAGATGTCGGGCATGGCGCTTTAGATTTTAGGGGAAGACCGGCCATGAGATGTAAATCGGATCGCAAAATCCTTTCAGATCCTTATGAAAACATTTTCAAAAGCGTTTCCGGTAGCTAAAATGGATGGAAATCCCTTGCTGTTAACAAGTTCAGGAGGTAATGCTTATGCGGCATGAAGTTAAGGTATTTGCTCTAGGTTTGTCTCTGTTTCTGGGATTGGCCGGTGCGGCGGAAGCTGATGCTGGATTGATTCATGAGGAGAATGCCACCGTCTATACCGGAAACTTTGCGGTAATTGAAAAGACCGCCGGAGATGCTGCCCTGCAGTCTTCTGAGGATAATATCGGCATGCTTGGAGATTTCGCAGTGGTTAAGGGAGCGAAGAATCCTCATCATCTGGCCTATGTCAGAAAGAACAGCGGACAGGGCTACCTTATATTGGATCGCCTTTATGTCAAATGTGCCCGCAGGAATCCCTGCGCGATTCCGGAGGAATACCGCGCCGAGAAGCTGTCCTCCCGGCTTTACGAGGTGCCGGTGTCTGACTATGAAGAATGGAAGAAGATGCGGGAGGATCTCCGGAGGATCCCCGGCGTTATTAAGGTGTCGGAATCCTATGGCTACGGTTTTAAACCGGATCTGGAATAGGCAGGCGCATAGAGAACAGGAAAACCAGTAATGAACATAAAAAGATTCAGCTTTACCAAAACCGCTGCGGCCATGGCCGTTATTCTGACCGGAACCATGATGACAACGGGCTGTGGCGGATCCAAGTCCGGGAACTCTTCCGGGGATAACCTCGTTCTGGAATTCAGGGACGGTGATTATATTACAGGAAAGCCTTACCGGGTAACCGCAAACAAAAGTCTCCGTGACATCAGCTGCGCGTACGGCGTTCTTTCGAAGATTAATCCCATAACCGCGGAGGATGCCGGAGAAAACGAGTGGTTCTATGTCCTTCCGGAGGAGCATTTCACCTCCTACGATCTCAGCTATGACGAACTGAAATCATATACCGAGAGATGCCGGGTTACTCTTTCCGACGGCTCGGACACGGAAACTGAAAAGGAGCTTTCCCTTACCGATCCCCTGACCGCGGATCAGTGGCATCTCTACAATGTTGGACAGAATCCCTACAGTGTGGCCTTAGATCCGGTTAAGGGGATTGATCTTAACGTGCTTCCCGCCTGGCGCACGGTTCTTGAGGATCGGAAGGAGCAGCTTGACGGCAGAGGCGTTTATGTGGTGGTCACAGACACTCCTGTCGATATTAATCATGAGGATCTCAGAGATCGCATTTACCATCCCGGAATTCCCGGAAGCGAGGATCTCATTAACACCGGACTGTCACTGGAAAAGCTGAAGGAGGATTCGGCGATCAGACATGGCACGGCCGTGGCCGGAATCATTGCCGCTTCCGGCATGAACAATCTTGGCGTGCGGGGCATTGCCTTTAATGCCAGTATAATTGCCGTTGATGCCTCAAATTTTGATAACGAAGCGCGATTCCTGGGGTATATATTGCAGATGGGCAAGCCCCGGGTGATGAATGCCAGCTGGGGGCTGGATCTTCTAAGCTACAACATACCCGCTGTTGCGGATCTTTACGAGGCTCTTTACGAGCAGGATACGGCAGTAATTCATGCCATGGGCAATTCATTTGACAAAGGCAATAATGAAAATAATAGGCATTATTCCAGCAGTATTTGCCTGGATCTGGGGATTAACTGCGAATTTATGCAGACCGGCAATATTGGCCGCGCTCCGTTCGTTATTAACGTGGGAGCTTTGAATTCCCTGGGAGTAAAGTCATCGTACGGATCCACCGGTTCCAGCATCTGGGTTACCGGCTTTGGCGGGGAATACGGCTATGATACCAGGATGCCCGAGGGAATGATCAGCAGCGCGGCCATTGTTACCACAAATCCTCAGTACGCTCCCCATGACTGGAATGATCCGGATGCCAATTCCCCCTGGAGAAACGAGGACAACAAGTATTACACCAATACCATGAACGGCACGTCTTCGGCAGCCCCCACGGTTTCCGGCGTGGCGGCGCTGGCGTATCAGGTCAAACCGGATATGACGGTGTCTCAGCTGCGTTATCTTCTGGCCACGACTTCCCGTAACGATACTGTTATGCCCTCCCTGGCGCTGACCGTGAAGGAGGCGGCGTCTGACAGAACCTATGGAGAGCCCATGGTTTATGACTACGGCTGGCAGGATAATGCCGCCGGCTTCAGATTCTCCAGTCATTACGGCTTCGGTGTGGTGGATGCCGCGGCTTTGGTTAAGGGAGCGCTCTCATGCGACAGCGATCCCGTCTGCTCAGGGCTTAAGGAGCTTCCTGAGATATATGTGTCAGGAAATAGCAATCCCTGCGCGTTCACCGATGACACCGGAAGAAACGTTACCTGCTCCTTTTCGGATTTCCGGGATCCGGAAGACCAAGAAATCGTTCTCGGGAGTTCCGAGCTAATTGTGGATGCCATAACCTATGACATTTCCGGGATAACCTATCTTCCGGAAGGAATGAAGGATTTCTGCGAGCTCGCCGCCTCCCCGGAGGACGAAGAAATCACGGAACACAATACGCAGAGAAAACAGGCGGTGTTCGACGCAAATCTGGTATTTCAGATTTTGGCAGAATCTCAGGCAGGCACCAAATCGCTTATCAAGCCTCTTTATGCCAACTGGGATTACAAATCCGGCTTTAATGCTCCGTACGTCACATACAATGAGGTTGTCAGCGGTTACATGCTGGCCCCGTTCAATGTTTCTACATCCACTTTCTATCGGGAAACCCTGAAGGAGGATCCTGACAAACACTGGACGCTGAGCCTGAAGAGTCCCTGCAAGCTGGATCTAGATGCCTTGAACAAGAGCATGCGTCTTACGGTTTACGGCCGGAACAAGCAGGAGTAAAAGCCAGTCCTTTCAATCACTGAAACACTGATACAGTAAAAATGGAGCAGTGAAAGCGTCATGTCCGAAAATGCCGGGCATGGCGCTTCAGTTTTAGTTTTTTGCGGGAGGATGGAGAGGGCTGCTCTCCTCCCAGGATTGCAAAATCCTCTCATATAGCGGTATGGCAAGTCAATAAACCCTGTATTTTCAACTATTTACGAGGCTTTTCACCGAACTTTTTGCGGATAATTTCGAGGACTTTTTTATGCGCTTCGGGAGAAATTCCGATTGCTTCAAGTGACTCTCTGGTACCGCAATCGGGGCAGATTGCGGTACCCTGGATCCGGATTGAAACCCTGCAGGCAGAGGGAGCTTGCCTTTTTCTCAGAGTATTGTTACCGTTGTCTCGGTTTGAACCGGTATTCGTTATGATAGTTGGCAATCAGTTTTCTGGTTATATCATTGCTGCTGTTGATGATTTCCTCTGTATTGCCGAACTCAACCATTCTGCCGTTGTTCATAATCAGCAGTTTGTCGCAGGTGCGGGAGAGAATATCGAGATCAGAGGTGGAGATTATGGTGGAGATCTGCCGCTCCTTTTTCAGTTTGGCAAACAGACTGCAGATGTAGGTTCGCATCAGAGGATCGAAGGACGACATGGTTTTGTTTGCCAGCAGAATTCTCGGATTGAGGATCAGGGCACGGGCGAGGGCCACGCGTTTGCGCTGACCGATAGAGAGCGTATTGGGATATTTGAAGGCGATATCCTGGGTAAGATCCACCAGTTTAAGAATTTCCCAGACTCTTTCGTTTCGTTCGTCCTCTGTCAGGTCGGAATTCAGCATAAGCGGGATCTGCAGAAGATCTTTAACCTTCATGCGCGGATTAAGTGCGTTGGCGGTATTGATAAACAGCATGCGCATATTTGATTTACGGGTTTCTGTATCATTGTTGATCAGTGTGTCCATAAAGAACATCTCGCCGGAGGTGGGATTGAACATGCCTGCCAGCAGACTGATCAGAATATCCTTTCCGGAATTTTCATCTCCCATAATACCCAGGGATTCATTCTCCTTCAGTTTGAAGGACAGCGATTCAAGAATATTTTTTTTGCGGAAAAAACAGAGAGGAAAAGGTCTGCACTCCCGCAGGGAGACATTTCTCAGTTCAAGCAGATTGTCACTGTGTTCGTTAGTCTTGATCATCTTCGAACAGAGCCTCCTTGCCCAGCGGATTATGACAGAAATATCTGAAGGATTTGGTAATGGTCAGTTTAGGTGCCTTGTTGCATTTGCGGTTGGCGTACTTGCATGACGGACCGTACGGGCATCCTACCGGCATCTGCGCGAAATCGGGAACGCGGGCGAGCCGGTATTCCTTTTCATTGAATTCCTTTGCCGGATCCTCCATGATCATCATGGCTTTGACCAGTGATGCGGTATACGGATGGATCGGATGGTTGAGAATGTGGGATCTGGAACCGAATTCCACAATCTTGCCGCCGTAGAAAATAGCAAAATAGTCGGCGAAATTGGCGATGGATGCCAGATCGTTGCAGATAATCAGAATCGAGGTATGTTCGTTCTTGTTGTATTTATCCAGCAGTTTGAGGATCTGCAGGCGGGATGAAATTCCCAGGTTGCTGATCGGCTCGTCGGCAATGATCAGTTTCGGACGGGCGCTGATTGCCATGGAAATCATAACCTTCTGGCATTCCACATCTGACAGCTCGTTCGGGTAGGAGTTCAGGATCCTTCTGTGTTCCTTAATACCGGTGCGGTGAAGGGTGGCAATGGCATCCGTGCGTCTTTTATTGGTAATAAAATTACGGATTTTACGGTCAATGCGGTACCATTTTTCCTTCGGCATTACCTCGTAAAGCTGTTCTTTTATTTTCATGGTCGGATCCAGACAGGTACGCGGATCCTGCATGATGAGATAGAAATTTTTACCGATTACCCTGCGTCTGCGGCGGGACGGCATCTGCAGCAGATCTTCATTATAAATTTTAAAACGGTCGGCGCGGAAAATGATATTTTCCTTGCGCAGATATGTTATAGCCTGAAGCATCAGACTTTTACCGGAACCTGAAGCTCCAACCAGGGCGATGATTTCACCTTCATTGACGGTAAGATCCACATTATCGACCACATGCAGATCTCCGGCCGGAGTGCGGATGTCGATGTTCAGGTTTCTGATATCAAGAAGTGCCATCAGGTGCTCTCCTTATGCATTGCGGTTCTGATCCCGTCACCGATGATATTGATCAAGATGACAAAGAGCACGATCATCAGTCCGGGCAGGGCTATCAGCCAGTAGTTTCCGGTATATACCAGATCCATGTTTTCGGCAATCATAGTGCCAAGCTCCGGTTCAGGATCTTTAACGCACAGTCCTAGAAATCCCAGCGAGGTAACATCGAGAATTGCCATGGTCAGACCTTTGGTGTACTGGGAAATCAGCACATCTCTGATATTCGGGTAGACCGACATTTTAAAAAGTGTCAGCGGGCCGGCACCGTCGAGGGTTACCGCGGTGATGTATTCCTTTCTGGTCTCTTCGGTAATGAGGTTGAAACATATGTTGGTAAAGCGCGGCACCAGTGAGACTGTGATGGCCCACATGGTGTTCTTGATACTCGGTCCCAGCACGGTAACTATGGCGAACACCAGAATTATCGGGGTATAGGAGTGCAGTGTTCTGATAAATGATTTGATGAACCTGGTGACGGTATTGTTGTACAGTGCGGCGATACACCCGATCAGATAGCCGATGGAAGCTGACATGGTGGCTGCGGCAAAGGCGCACAGAAAGGTGTTTTTGCAACCGTACATGAGTCGGGCGTACACGTCACGGCCCAAGTCGTCGGTACCTAGAATCAGTTCACCGATCCCGTCACGGAAACTGAAGGTGAAATTCGGTTTCTTAAAAAACTCACCGGACTGCTGGTCATACGGATTGAGATTGAAACAGCAGATGGAAACGGTAATCAGCGTTACTGTCACCACCAGCAGGATAAAGGCGTACCAGGGCAGCCAGCTGTTCTTGAAAATACGCCACCATTTTACCTTGAGGTATTTCGATCTCAGATCGAGAAATTCTGTTTTAGCCATGGAATTTTACCCCTCCTACCTTGAAAAGCTGGGAGATTTCAGCCATGGCCTCGATGGCGGTGTTCAGAAGAATGAACAGACCGCCGATGAAAACCAGGTATATGTTCACGATATTGTAGTCTCTGTTTTTAATCGCCTCAACAATCATGGTACCGATGCCGGGCCAGTTGAAAGCGTTCTCCACCACGATTACCGAGGTGAAGGTAAGGAAAATAATGGTGTTGCTCTGCTGGAACATCTGCGGAAGAGCGTTGCGGATGGCGTGTCTGGTGATTACATAGAACGGTGAATATCCGCGGCTGAATGCAAGCTTGATGTAGTTGCTTCTCATTACCCCGTAGAGTGAATTTCTGGTGATTCTGATAACCTCGGTTATAGGAAGGATCGAAAGAGCCAGTACCGGAAGAGGGAAGTGGACCAGAGCGTTGAAGAAGGATGAAAAACCGTCTTTTCCGCTTATCAGCAGTGTATCCACCAGGATCATTCCGGTTACGTTAGGGACGTCGTAGAGCGGACTTATCCGGTGCTGCGACGGAATGATATCGAAGTATACCGAGATTACCGAAATAAGGATCTGAGCAAGCCAGAAAACCGGGATCGCTGAAAGAAAAATACTGGTGTTGGTAAGGATCGAATCAATGATGGTATCCTTGTGCAGTGCGGAATAGGCGCCGAGAAAAATCCCGATCGCCGCTGAAATCAGAATACTGATCCCCACCAGTTCCATCGATGCTATGAATGCCGGGACAAACATCTCCAGCACCAGCTGGCCGGATTCGTTTGAAATACCGAAATCAAGGGTGAAAATTCTCTGCAGATAATCAAACAGTTCATACAGCAGTTCGCTGTCACCGAGATTACGCACTCTTACATGGAACCAGAAGGTCAGACCCAGCAGCACGATGATGGAGCTGATGAACAGTGTGGTTTTGCGCAGCAGTATGGACAGCATTACTCAGCCTCCCTGAATTTCGTTTCTGAAAAGTCAAAACCGTTTACCAGCAGACTTTTGAGGGTGGTGATATCCTTGTTGTAAATGAAGGTATCGGAGTTGTAGGCAATCGGAATGAACGGCACGCTGAGCAGCAGCAGTTCCTGGATCCGGTTGTATTCCTCGGAAAGATCCAGTTCCAGAGGCGCGTACTGAATGTTACTGATGGCTTCGCTCAGTTCCTGACTGCAGTATGAGGAATAGTTGCTGCGTGCCGGCTTGTTTCTGCTGTTGCAGGCAAAATTATGGTACAGACGGTACAGAGGCAGCAGTCTTGAAAACGGCTGCTGGGCCACAATGATGTCATATCCCTGGTACGGCAGCAGATTCTTGATGGATTTTTCGGACATCTCGATGATGTTGCACTGGATGCCGATTTTTTTCAAATCACGCTTGATCAGCTGGCCGATACGGGCGGAGTTGTAGCCGAGTTTGGAATTGCTCTGTTCGATCCAGATGGTCAGCGTCGGTACCGTGGTCACGTTGTGGGCACGTTTGTAGCGTTCGATGAAGTTCTGGGCGTTGGCAACGTTGTAGCTGAAGACAAAACTGCTGTTGAGCTGGTATTTTACCGAGAACGGAAACAGATCATTGGCCGGCTCTCCGGTGTCTCCGTATATAACACGGCGGTACAGATCCTTGTTGAAGGCGAAGGCAAGTGCCCTGCGCAGTTCGATGTTTTTCAGCGGATTTCTGGCGGTGTTCAGATAGAAAACAGTTGATTCGGTGTTCTGAGATTCAATGTAGTCGAAGTTATCCTGGATCTTCTGGTGCAGATCCATGGCGGTTTTACTCGGCTGGCTGGCGATCTGGCATTCATCGGTAAGGATTTTGTTCATGCGCTTGGCCTGGTTCGGAGTGATGTCGATTACCAGCCGGTCCAGGTACGGTTTGGTCGGATCCTGCCAGTAGTTCGGATTCCGTCTCAGTTTAATATAGTCGTTGTACTTGTGGGAGACCAGCTGGAACGGACCGGTTCCGATGATATTGTTGGCGAAGATCTCCTCCCGCAGCGGATCGCTCGCAAGAGAATCAAAATATTCCTTGGATAGAATAACCGAGTTCGGGGATGCCAGCAGGGAGAGAAAATTGGCAGAATTGTTCGTCAGGGTGAAACTTACGGTGTTATTGTCGATTTTCTTGATTTTTTTGACCACTTTGCGCAGCTGCAGCAGATATTTATAGTTGACGTTGTCGATTTCCTCGATAAGAGCCTGCTCCTCTGTTTCAAGTTCTTCATCGGAATCACTGCGGGCGGGGTGTTTGACTGATCTGGGCTGATTTCTGCTGTAGTTCATCAGACGCTGAAATGAGAAAATCACGTCATCCGCATTGAGATTACGTGTCGGGGTGAACCATTTGGTGGTATGGAAGGTAACGCGCGGGTTCAGTTTGAAAGTGTAGGTCTTCCGGTTTTCACTGATATGCCAGGAGGTGGCGATTTCCGAGACGAACTGGTTCTTTTCGCTGTTGTAGGCAATCAGCCGATTGAATACATTTTTTGCTATGGTGGCGGAGGTTACATTAACTTCGCTTGACTGCGGATCAAGCAGTGAAACATTGGCATTGACACAGAAAATAAGTCCGTTCTGGGAGCGTGAAACATTGTCCAGATTGCAGGACTGCAGGCATAGCATCAGTACCGGAACCAAAACATAAAGCAGTTCTTTTATGCGCATAACAAAAATGAGAAAAAATTATACCTATTGAATATATGGCTAAATTATAATGTATTGCGAGCAATTTGTTAATTTTTTATCTCGTTACCGGGATGACAACTCTGCTGCGTGAGCTGCGGACAGCTTGCTAAAAACTGATACTTATTACAACAATTAAAATTAAATACAGAGATATGAACAAGAGTATTTTCAAAAAATTTCTGGCTGGTTCCCTTGCGGCCCTGGTGTCTTTTGCCGCCAGTGCAAAGGATTTTGTTGTGGTGGGTTCTCTCATTGAGCCGCCGTGGAAATATTACGAGTACAACAGCGATCTTGAAATGGAGCTCCTTGTCGGTATCGATATAGATATATTCAGGGAGATTCAGCGCAGAACCAACCTTAAATTCGAATACAAGAGACTTGAGTATTCACGTGCCCTGGTGGAACTGGAGAACAACAATATCGATATTCTTGCCGGAGTGACCAAGTCACTGAGTGAAAAGAAGGCACTCAAGGTACCGAGCTGGCCGTATATAGAAAAACTGCCGGAGAATGTATATCACAGCAGCAAGAAACAGCTGAAAACCAAACGCTACCAGGATCTGTATTCATATTCGGTAGGTCTTATCAAGAGTTTCTCATATGATGACCGGCTGGATGATGATCCGCTGATCAACAAGGAATATTCCGAGGACGGCCTGGATCTGTTCAAAAAGCTGGTTTCCGGTCAGATCGATGCCATAATTGCGAGTGACTGGGAGGCTGCCTATTTTTCAAGACTGCTCGGCAGTTCGGATGACGTTCAGGTGGTGACCGATTTCACCCTTAACGACACCACCGACCGCTATATGGCGTATTCAGCCAAACTTCCTCAGTATATCCAGAGGAAGATTGAGGAGGCGCTCGATCAGATGATTGAGGACGGTACCCTGGATCGTATTCTTGATAAATACTTCAAGAAAATCCACCCTGAGGCCCAGGCGGCTGCAGAACCGGAAAAATAACCGGTTCCCGCCGGTGGCTGAACTGTCATGAACGGAAAATATATATACGGATCACGGACAGTGTTGTGCCGTGATTTTTTTTACCCGTTTCCTGCTTGTAAGGACCGTCAGGTCGAGTTTTCTTCACGGGTGGAGTACTCAGAGAACTGTCAGAACCGGGGGATGTTACGGTCTGAAACTCCGAACTGTTTACTGTGCAGACCGGGTGATCTTGTTCGGTGAATACTTGTAACAAAAGCCGGTTATGAACATCTGTCTGCGCCTGTCATTGAACGGCGGGCGTGTCTGTGTATGTATACTGGATAAGCCGTGACAGATGATGCAAAGAAAATGAACATCAGAGGAGTATGAACTGACATATTTCAGGTTTCAGGATATGAATATTATGCCGGATATAATTTGGAAGGCTTTGAGAGGATAGGATTTGTTTATGGAAATGTTGTTATCATCGAGCAATATCAAAAACATAAAAATCAAAAACATAAAAAGAAGAGTTCTTGTTGTGGAGGATGAACAGATCAACCGTGAGATCCTCGGTGCCATTCTGGGACGGGACTACGATGTTGATTATGCTGCCGACGGCAAAGAGGCATGGGAGAAACTGCATGCTGACTGTGTAAATTATTCTCTGATCCTGCTCGATCTGCTGATGCCGGTGATGAGCGGTTCCGAACTGCTGGAAAAAATCAGCAGTGATCCTGCTGTCAAAGCGATCCCTGTTATTGTAATGACTTCTGAAAAGGATGCGGAGGTTAAAAGCATCAGGCAGGGAGCCGTGGATTTTATCAGCAAACCGTACGACATGCCGGAGGTTATTCTTGCCCGTTGTGAAAGAATCATCAAACTTTATGAAGACCGTGCCATGATTAAGTTAACCGAAAATGATGAACTGACCGGTCTGTACTCCCGAGATTTTTTCTTTGAATATGTCAAATGGTTCGATGCATACAGTCTCAGGGAGGGAAAGACTGTGGATGCGATCGTTTTCAACATCGAACATTTTCATCTGATTAATGAGATGTGCGGTCGGAGCATCGGAGACAGTGTTCTGAAAGAACTTGCCTCCTGCATCCAGTCTGTGTTCAACAGTTCGGATTTTATTGCCGGAAGACCCGGCGGGGATACTTTTTATGTGTACTGCCTGAATTCGGACGCCAATACAAGCTGTATTAAGAAGGTTCAGTGGCAGATGGCCAACTTCAGAGATGATCTGAAGATCCGGGTTCGTGCTGGAATTTATCAGAATGTAGATTTTAAGGTTGAACCGGAGGGCCGTTTTGATCGGGCGAAACTTGCCTGCAACCGGATCAGCGGGGACTATACCGCAACTGTGGCCTATTATGATAACGAACTTCATCTTAAATCAATCTACAACGAGAGACTTATCAGGGATGTCGACGTGGCTTTGAAAAACGGTGATTTCAAGGTTTACTATCAGCCCAAGTATGAAATTACTTCAGATCGTCCCCGTTTGTGCAGTGCCGAGGCTCTTATCAGATGGCAGCATTCTGAACTGGGTATGATTAATCCCGGTGTATTTATTCCTTTATTTGAACAGAACGGTCTTATTCAAAGGATCGACAACTATGTATGGGACCGTGCGGCCGCCCAGATAAGTGAATGGAGAAAAAAATTCGGTCGAACTGTTCCGGTATCTGTTAATGTCTCCCGTATTGATATTTTTGATCAGCTTCTTGAAGTTAAACTGCAGCACATTCTTAAGAAAAACGGTATAACTTCAAATGAACTGATGCTTGAAATAACCGAGTCAGCGTATGCCGACAATGCGGAGAAGCTGATTGAAACCGTAAATAAACTTCGCGGCGCCGGATTCAGAATTGAGATGGATGACTTCGGAACCGGATATTCGTCTTTAAACATGATTACATCTATATGCTTTGATGTTTTAAAACTGGATATGAAGTTTGTTAAAAATATGGAAAGGGATGAAAAGAGTCTGAAGCTGGTGGAGATTGTCATCAGTATCGCTAAATTTCTTAATGTACCTGTTGTGGCTGAAGGTGTGGAGACTGAAACTCAGCTTGGAATTCTGAAATCAATGGGCTGTCAGGTGATCCAGGGATTTTATTTCTCAAGACCGGTTCCTGCAGAAGATTTTGAAGAGTTTATCCGTAGGGAGGAGCAGTAGTATGATAACTGTAGAAAAACTTAATGAATTCGGCGCCGATACCGTTGCCGGACTGGGCAGATGCATGAATAACGAAAATCTTTATCTGCGTCTTGTAGGACTTGTTATCAATCAGCCTGAGTTCGACAGTTTGAAACAGTCGGTGGATGCAGGGGATCTGGAGCGCGGTTTTGAAGCCGCCCATGCACTCAAAGGGGTACTGGGAAATTTAGCTCTGACTCCGATTTATGACAAGGTCTGCGAAATTACCGAACTTCTTCGTAATTCAACACAGACTGATTATTCAACACTGCTGCAGCAGATTACGGAACTCAGAGCAAAGCTTGCTGCATTGTCTGAATAGGAAGGGAAAATGTATGCTGGGGAAACACTTTGAACACGAACAGGAGGCTCTTGAGGTTCTTGAGCAGATCGGCGAACATTTTCCTGGTGGTTTTTTTATCTACCAGGCTGATGAAAAGGAGCAGCTGCTGTATGCCAACAATTTTGTATTTGACATATTCGGTTGTGAGTCTCTTGACAGTTTCAAAGCTTTAACCGGTTTTACCTTCAGGGGAATGGTCCATCCGGAAGACTATGAAAGTATTTCCAAATCGATTGTCAGACAGCTCGGGGAGAGAGATGATGAATCTGACCATGTTGAATACCGCATAATCAGGAGGGACGGCAGTGTAAGGTGGATAGATGATTACGGCCATATGGTAAAATCTGAAACCTACGGCAGTCTGTTCTATGTTTTTATCTCCGACATTACGGACAAAAAAATGATGGCTGAGCACGACCGTGCTGCAAGGAGTGCTGTCATAGAAGGTCTGAGCCGTGCCTACAGTTCCGTATGGCTTGTTGATGATCTTGAAACCGGACATTTTGAAATTTACAGAATTAACGGCAGAGAGGATGAGCGATTTCTGATTTCCGCCAGAAAAGCCCTGGGGGATATGGATTACAGACAGATCATGCTTGAATATGCGCAGAACCGGGTGGATCCGGTGGACAGGGGGCGTTTTATCCATGATGTTGAACTTTCCCAGGTGATCAGAAATACCATGGAACGTCCCATCTATTCAGTGGGTTACATCAAGCAGACTGAAGAAGGAACACAGAGATACTGCAGGATTGAATTCGCCTCGATCTGTCTGAGCGCCACGCGGAAGGGGATCGTTTTCGGATTCAAGGATGTCGACCGTGAGGTTCGTGAGCAGCTGAACACCAGACAGCTGCTGAAGGAGGCAAGAGATACAGAGGCTGAAAACAGGAGACTGATCGATCAGATCCAGTCGGCGGCAAAACTTGCAGATCTTATGGCGTCCGTTACCTCTCTGCTTTCCAATATGCCTGCAATGAGTTTTTCCAAGGATGCTGAGACTGGAAAATATCTTGCCTGCAACCAGCCCTTTGCCGAGTATGCAGGAAAAAACAGTCCTCAGGAGGTGATTGGTCTTACGGATTTTGAAATTTTTGATCAGCAGACTGCCAGACATTTTGTGGAGGATGATCAAAAAGCGCTTTCCATGGATGAACCGTATGTATTTTTTGAAGATGTTCCGGATGCCGGCGGAGTTGAAATCCGCAATCTTCAGACTACCAAAATCAAATTTACAGATAATTCCGGCAGGTTGTGTACACTCGGTATGTGTATAGATGTTACGGAAATGACAAGGATTAAGACCGCCGAGGCCACCAGCATTGCCAGACAGCAGGAACTGGAGGAACGGCTTAAACTGCAGCAGGAACTGATAGAGGAGCAGAACAAGCGCGAACAGCAGGATATGATGATTACCGCACTGGCATCTGATTATCGCAGTGTATACCAGATTGATCTCGAACTTAATGACGGCGTATGCTACCGGGAAGATCCGGCAGATGACGAGCAGACTGAAGAAGGCGTTCATTTTAATTTTACTGAACGTTTCAGGTGGTATGCCGAGCATTCTGTTGACGAAAATTTCAGAGAGGGATTTCTTGATTACGTCAATCCGGATAATATCAGAAAAAGACTCTCTGAAAGTAAAGTTGTTTCGTACCGGTATCTTGTCAGAAGAAATGGCATTCAATACTATGAAATGCTCCGTATGGCCAGTGTCAACCAGGATGATGAAGCAAAGGATCGTCCTGTTCGTATAATCGGACTCGGTTTCACAAATATTGATGAGCAAATGCGTGATACCCTTGCCCGCAACAAGGCTCTCGAGGAGGCTTTGAAGGTGGCGGAAAGCGCTAACAAGGCCAAAACATCGTTCCTGTCCAATATGAGTCATGAAATAAGGACACCGATGAATGCAATAATCGGTCTTGACAGTCTGGCTCTGCGCAGGGGAAAGTTTGACAGAGATACCGGGGAATATCTGGAGAAAATCGGCGAAAGCGCCCGGCATCTGCTTGGTATTATCAATGACATTCTTGATATGAGCCGTATCGAATCAGGACGACTGATCTTAAGGCGTGAGGAGTTTTCTTTCCGCGGTATGCTTGAGCAGATCAATGCAATGGTTATGTCGCAGTGCAATGAAAAGGGATTGAGGTACGAGTGTTCAGTGACAGGAGGCGTTGCAGATTATTATATCGGTGACGACATGAAACTCAAGCAGGTTCTGATTAATATTCTCAGCAATGCCATCAAATTTACAGATCCGCCGGGCCTTGTGACACTGAAGGTTGAAAGAACGGCCGTATACCGGGATCAGACAACTATTAAATTTATAATAACCGACACCGGGATAGGAATGGAGCAGGATTTTATTCCTAAAGTGTTTGATGCCTTTTCGCAGGAGGATCGGTACCGCAGCAACAGGTATGGCAGTACCGGCCTGGGAATGGCAATAACGAGAAATATTGTTGAGATCATGAACGGTAGTATTGCAGTTGACTCAAAGAAAGGGGAGGGGACGACTTTTACGGTTACCCTTACTCTAAAAAACAGTTCACACGATCTCAGTGAAGGTGTGCTGATTAATCCGAACGATTTGCGGGTACTCGTGGTTGACGACGAGGAAATTGCTGCTGAACATGCCCGCATTGTTCTTGATGAGGCGGGGATCATGGCTGACACCTGCTACAGCGGAAAGGAAGCTATGCATATGCTGGAGGTTCAGCATACCAAGATGAGCCCCTACAACCTTGTACTGCTTGACTGGAAAATGCCTGGCATTGACGGTGTTGCATTAGCGAGGGAAATCAGAAAAATTTATGCCCGGGAGACAACTGTTATTATTCTTACTTCCTTCAACTGGGATGAAATTATGGATGAAGCACTTCATTCCGGAGTTGACGGTTTCCTGGCCAAGCCTCTTTTTGCCTCAAATGTACTTGCCGAGTTTGAGCGTGTTGCCCGCAGAAACAACATGAATCTCCTGAGAGAGAAAACAGGAGCCAGGCTTGAGGGGAAAAATATTCTGATTGCCGAGGATATTATGATCAATGCAGAAATTCTTAAAGAACTGCTGTATATCAGAAAGATTAATGTAACCCACGCTGAAAACGGCAGAATAGCGCTGGAAATGTTTTCCGCCAGTGAAACAAATCAGTTTGATGCAATTCTCATGGATGTCAGAATGCCGGAAATGGACGGTCTGGCGGCAGCGTCCGCTATCAGAGCCCTTGACAGGCCGGACGCCGGTGTTATTCCGATCATTGCCATGACAGCAAATGCTTTCGACGAGGATGTACAACGATCGCTGCAGGTCGGGATGAACGCACATCTGTCAAAGCCGATTGAACCTGAGCGTCTTTTCCGCACGCTGGAGGAGTTAATCTGGGAGGCGGAGCATAAACAGCAGCTCAGTAAAGGTTGAACCGGAAAATAGGATTTTTCCGGAGATCACGTTTTCTGTCTTTGCCCCCGGAGCTGAATGGTAGGTAATGAGATGGTGAAGGTCCCGGTGAGTGCCGGAAGATGAAGGATTAACCGGCGGGAACAGTCAGCGTGTATGAGTATGCCGCAACCGCCGGGAAAATTTCAATTCTGGATCGGTTCCAGTGAACTGTCGGATTTATTTGTCGGGGTTCTTATGCCGGGACGCGGCAGTATTTAATCCAGTCTTTCATGTCAACTGTTCCTGATTGACGTTATAATCAGATTGGACTGTTAGCTATGTATCTGTTTTTTCTAGAAAATTATCTTATACTTCCTATATGTCAGTTTTATAGGGAGATCGGCTGTGTCAATGCATGAACATGAAGAATATACTGAAGGATCTGTTTTCCATTCGTCACAGCACCCGCAGATTTATCCCCCTGAAAGATCAGGGGAGGATCGGTTTTTCAAGCAGGGAAAACTGATGAAAAAGGTTGTCTACCGCAATGCCCATGAAAATCACAATTATCCTGAGAATGAGCCTAAACGCGGTCGCGGACTCAATTTCTGCAAATGGATAACCTCCGAACAGCCGGATACGGCCGAACATTTCTCATTTAACGGCAATCTCAACGGCATTCTTGAAAGCCGGCTTGAACCGGGAGCTTCTGTGGGCTGGCACCGTCATGATGATACCGAGGAGTACTATTACATTCTGGAGGGAACTATGTATGCCGAATGTGAAGATCCGGACGGACGGCGAAACTGCAGAACTCTTGAGGCCGGAGATCTGCACCGGATCTGCAGGGGCATGAGTCATTATGCCAGGGCCGGCGAAAACGGGGTTAAATTTATGGCGATTATAGTTAAGGCGGTGAATTGATGAAAACAGCTGTTGTAGGAATTAACTGGGGACACGTACACATCAATGCCTTCCGGCAGCTTGGCCATGAGGTTGCGGCGGTGGTGGCTCCGGATCCTGACAAATGCAGTGCGGTGGCAAGGCAGTACGGCATCGCCCACGCCTTTACCTCGATCGAAGAGCTGGCGCAGGTAGGTCCTGATCTGGTATCCCTGGCGGTACCTGCACATGTTCACGGTGACGCTATAAGGAAGGCTTTGCAGCTGGGGTGTGCCGTTGTATGTGAAAAACCGGTTCTGGGATATAGCGGACGCCCTGAAACGTACCGGGAACTGCCGGAGGGGATCTTTTTCAATTACGCCTATCCGTTTCTTCAGGACATCGGTATTTTTTATGACAGACTGTCCCGGTTTGACCGCATCGGCAGAATTGTCATTGACTGCGCCTACAATCTCGAACTGAACCGGCCGTTTACACCCGAGGAGATGTTCTATGAAACAGTCTCCCATCTGATTTCTCTTATTGTCCACCGGATCCCGGCGGACAGCGGTGCAGTAAGGTCCGATGAACAGACCATCTGTGTCACCTCATCCGGCGGAACCTTCATTGAAATCCGATGCAGGCGGGATGAAAGCTTAAGTGGCATTTCACATAATGTTACAGTAGAAGGCAGTTGCGGCGGCAGAAACGATGTGCGGCTGATCCTTTCCGGCAGTTTCACTACCGGATCCAACTGGCATTATCTGCCGGTATCGTTCAACGGTGAGGCCGTATCCGGTGAGTATTTCCCGCAGGAGGATCCGTGGTATACCGCCAACAGAAAATCCCTGGGCAATATTGCAGAATATGTGCAGGGCCGCCAGAGTCTGGAACAGACGCTGGAAAACGGCGCCTTCAATCTTCAGAAGGCCATGATGGTGGAGAGGATCCTTGACTGTCTCAAACCAAGGCAGTACCGGATGGACTGAAATCAATCCCGGCAGTGCGGAAAGGTAATGAGTTCCTCCGGTGCTGTGCACTGTCTTCAGTATGCAAAATGTACAATATATGGTACCGGATCAGAAAACCGGCTCAATACTTGGTGAACTTTGTAACCTTTAACACAGTTTTTACATCGCAAACGCGTAATTTATAGGACTGCGGCGCCGGTTGTAATAAAATGACAGAAGTATTTTTATATCTTGATTTTATTATCTCCCTGCCGGAAAAAAGGAATATATGGAAGGATTGCCGATCTACATACTGCTTGATACTTCTGGATCGATGCACGGTGAACCGATAATGGCTCTGCAGAACGGACTGCAGGTGATTATTGCAGCGTTCAGGCGAAGTCTCTCCACATTCCAGAAGGTTAATTTCTCTCTTATCACGTTCGGTGACAAGGCCGAACTGCTTACCCCTCTCACCGATATCGAGGATTTTGTCATGCCTCAGCTCAACTGCAGCGGATGCACCGCCCTGGGTGATGCCTTTACCCTGGCGGCGACCGAGGTTGCACAGCACCAGCTCGACAATGAGAAGGTGAGAATAGAAACCTGGAAACCGATTATTTTTGTAATCACCGACGGTGAACCCACCGATGAGTATGCACAGGGGCTTCTGCTGCTGCGCAACCAGAATATCTCTTCTGTTGTGGTATGCCTGGCGAACCAGGAGGCCAAGGTTACAGATCCGTGGCTGGCTGATATCAGTGAGAACATTGTGACGCTGGATACGGCCGACAGTACTGTGCTGATGTCCTATGCAATGAGGGTGGAGAAATAGTACTTCCGGCCGGAATACAGATTGAGAAATACCTGAAAATAAAATATTACTATAAAAAATTATTATAATAACCGCCTCAAGACGGAAGAGGATAAAACAGATCAGGAGTGATTACTCATGAGAAGATTGCCTATTTACCTAGTGATCGACTGCTCGGAATCAATGGTTGGCAAACCGATAAAATGCGTGGAAGAAGGTATAACGACGATAATAAGGACCCTGAAACAGAGCCCCTATGCCCTGGAGACCACGGTACTGTCGGTTATTGCCTTTGCGGGAAAAACCAAAAAACTTCTTTCCATGGCCGAACTTTACCGGCTCAGCTCCGTTCATCTGCCCGTGGGCGGCGGTACCTCACTTGGCAATGCACTGGAATTCCTGATGAAGGATATTGATCAGTGCGTCAAGAAGAACACCTACGAGGAGAAGGGCGACTGGCGTCCGATTGTGTTCATCTTCACTGACGGAACTCCTACCGACCGCTATCAGGAGGCGGCAAAGAAATGGCGTGAAAAATACAGTGAATCGGTGCTGTGTGTGGCGGTTTCCATAGGTAACAACGTTGATACCAAGATCCTCAGGGAGTTCACCGACAATGTCTATATCCTTGAAAACACCGATCCGAGTTCCTTTGAACAGTTCTTTGACTGGATTTCCCAGTCAATAAACTCCTCCAGCAAGAGTGTATCCCAGACTACTGAAAATGATATCAACCGCAGCAACAGCAGCAATGTGGTCAAGAAGGTTCACGGGGATGATTCGGTGGTGGTGGATGACAACTATATTGTGATCCTTTCCAAATGTCAGACAACCGGCAACTACTATCTGATCAAGTACCAGAAAAACAGCAAGGACAGCAGTGACTACACCCTTGAGGGGGCTTATCCGGTTGATGACGATTACTTTGAACTTTCAGCCGAGGGTTATCACAATCTGAAGATTAATACCGACCACCTGTTCGGTCATCCGACCTGTCCGATCTGCGGCAATGACAGCGCCATCGGGATCTGCAGCTGCGGTGGTGTGCTGTGCGTGAAGAACAATCAGGTTAATGTATGCCCGCACTGCGGCAAGCATTCCTTCTTCGGCATTGCCAATGTAGGTATCAATATCAACCGTACCATCGGTTAACCGCGGAGCGCCTATGCAGAACAGCACAACTGTCAATATCGATGAGTTCGATCTGTCGGGAAACCGCGAGCAGCCGCGTAACAACGTATACGTGGTCAGCGAGGAGAACATAGATTTTCTTGAACAGCCGGAGGATGAACTTCCTGCCGGTTTCGAGGATCGTACCATCTCCAAAAGTTTCACTAGATATGATCCCAGGGTTATCAACCTGCTTAGCGGCAAGCGTACAAAGGTTAAAAATGAATCCGATGTGCAGCAGAAACTGTTCAAACTGCTGTCGATCAACGAGCTGGATCAGGCCATTGTAAACATATCCTATTACTATGATCTGAAGAATATAGTACCGCTTTCAGCCTTCGGCAGTTTTAAAATAGTCGGACTTGAAAGCATCGGGCTGTACTACAACAGCAGGGACTGCACCATAGAAGGGGTTCCTGAGCATCTGGGCAGTTTCCAGGTCGGCATTCAGTTCAATCTCAAGGGCAATCCGTTCTCCAAACTGCTGACCATTAATGTAATCACGCTGTGGAAGGAGACAGAACCTCCGGCAGGCTCTCTGTTCCCTAAGTCAAATGAGGACAGTAAGTCTGTTATTGTTGACGAGTTCAAGCAGCTTGGACTGAAAAACATGGTTGCCGCAAGCAAGCGCGGCAGATCCCATGCCTATGACGGCAAGTTCCGCGATGATGATTTCTATATCAATTATTTTGACAAATTCGGCTGGTATGCGGCTGCTGTCTGTGACGGTGCCGGTTCCGCCAGGTATTCCCGCGAAGGATCAAGGATCCTGGTGGAGGTAATTGGATCAACTCTCAGTGATTTTCTGAATGACAGTGCCTTCAATCAGACTGTGGACGGTGTACTGGCAACCTTCAGGGTGGAGGGGGATGCGGAGGATCTGGAGACTGCCTTGAAACAGCAGGTATCCGTGATTATCAGATCCGTGCTGGTGAAAACCATCGCCAGATTCAGAAAGGAGGCCGAGCAGCTGGAAGATGCCACGGCGGACAGTTTTGCTTCAACCTGTCTGATTACACTGTGCAGAAAAACCCGCTACGGCTGGCTGGTTTTCTCCTATAATGTCGGTGACGGAGCCATCGGTATGGTGGATCTTCAGCACAATACCGCGGCAATCCTCTGTAATCCTGATGAGGGAAAATATTTCGGTCAGACCAGATTCATTACCACCGAGGGTATTACCGATATCGAGGATGTACGCAGCAGGATCGTGGTGAAACTGGTAAAGGATTTCGATGCGCTGCTTCTTATGACCGACGGGGTTTCTGATCCGAAGTTTGAATCCGACAGGAATCTTAATGATTCACGCTGCTGGGTTAAATTTTTCAACACGCTGAGAGAACAGGTGGAACTGTTCGGGTGTAATGATGAACTTGAGAAACAGCTGCTTGATTATCTGGATTTCTGGTCAATCGGCAATCATGACGATCGCACCGTGGTTGTGATCTTTTAAACGGATGAATTATGATTATTCAGTTAAGAGCTTTGGACGGCTCAATTGTAGAGTTTGAAGATTCCAAAATTATCGGTAAGGGTGAAATGAAGGATGTTTATTTCAGCCCCGATAAATCCTATGTTATTGCCTTCTACCGCAGCGGCAAGCTTGATAAGGAAAAGCTGATTGACCGTCTTGACACTATTGTCGGTCTGTACCGTAACAGTATATTCAACAACAAGGGCGGCGACTACTGGGCTCCGCTGTACTGCTGGCCGACCAAGGTTGTGATGTACAACGGAAAAATCGGGCTGGTGCTTCCTACCTACCGCAGCTGCTTCTTTTTCAAATACGGTTCCGATCATAATGATATCGGCGGGATCAAGGGAAAGGAGAAGGAGGGTAAATGGTTTGCCTCCATCCGCAACCGTATGTACCTGGATGCCCGCGAGCGGGGCAACTGGAAGGGCTATATCATCGCCTGCATGAGACTTGCCCAGGCGGTAAAGAGGCTCAATGCCGCCGGCCTTGCCCATTCTGATCTGTCATATAAGAATGTGCTGATCGATCCTCCTACCGGTCAGATCTCCATCATTGACCTTGACGGTCTGGTGGTAACCGGAAAATTCAACCCTGAAGTTATGGGAACCACCGATTTTATTGCACCGGAGGTTATGAAGACACAGCATCTGAGCCTGGATGATCCGAACCGGGTGCTGCCGAGCATGGAGACCGACTGTCACGCCCTGGCAACTCTGATCTACATGTATCTGCTCAACCGTCATCCGCTTCGCGGAGGAAAGGTTTATGATCTGGATCCGGACGAGGATGAAGAGCTGGTTATGGGTGAAAAGGCTCTTTTTATAGAACATCCGACCGATCCGACCAACAGAGTCAATGTCAGGGATCTGCATCCGATGGAGCGGGTGACCGGGGATCCGAGCAAAACCCCTTACACTATATGCGGCCCGTACCTCAAGATCCTGTTTGAACGGGCTTTCATTGACGGACTGCACAATCCTAAAATGAGGCCGAGGGCGGAGGAGTGGGCCAATGCCCTGATTAAAACTTTCGAACTGCTTGTTCCGTGCAGCAATCCGCGCTGTGATCACGGCTGGTTTGTTTATGAACGCGGTATGCTTGAATGTCCGTTCTGTCATCGCGGACTGCAGCATGTTCTGCCGATTTTCCATTTCTACCGTCAGAGGGATGAGCAGGATTTCAGTCTGACCAACACCAAATTCGTCAGCTATCACCGGCGCAATCTGTCCATGTGGCTGCTCAAACACCAGAATACTCCGCTGGAGTTCACTACCAATGAAGATCACAAACCGGTTGCCAATATCACCTATGAGAACAATAACTGGTATCTCAACAACACAAGTATCGAAGGACTTTACGATATCAGTTCCGGATACGGCAAACCGGTGCTGGTGGGGGAATCGGTTAAGATTGTCAACGGTTCAAGATTCCGTCTTAATGACAATCCGAAGGAATTTCTCTATGTAATACTGGATCTGAAGGCCGATCCTCCTCCTACACTGTCCAACGAAAGCTCCCCGGTGCTGTATAACTATAATTTCGGGGAAGGTTCCGAGGAAGGCAAAATCAAAAAGAGAGATGAGAAAATCCAGTCTCAGCGTGAGAAGATCCAGCGTGCGGATCCTGTATTCTACTCCAAATACAAATTCCTGTTCGTGGATGATGAAATTATTCTCCCGGCGGGACTGGTAAACCGGGAATACAGTTTTTCAGTCGCTGATATTTTCCCGCATGACTGCAATGTGAAGTTTGTCGGTCTTGACACCTACGGTCTGTACTACCTTGACGATCAGATGGAGCTCAAGGGGTTTCCTACCCAGGTTGGAGACATATCACTGCTGATTAATTTCACCTTTAAAAAGTTTGACGGGCTGAAGGTTCAGAAGAATGCACGTCTGGTGATAAATGTATCCAATGTGGAGGTTGATAACAGCGGACCAGGTGAGCACAGCGGGTTCCCTGAACTTCCTACCGCCACCCAGGAGCAGAGCTACCGCATCAACCTGAGAGATCATTTTAAGGATATCGAGGTTGAAAGCGTGCTGGGATGCGATGAACTTGGACTGAGTTTCAACAGCGGCACCATGACCATGCAGGGTGTTCCGAACGCTGTCGGCAATTTTGTTCTAAAACTGCGCTACCGCAGCAAGGGGATCGGAAATTCAAGAATGCTGCTGCTGTCAAAATCAGTGGTGCTGAGAATTCTGCCGGCAATCAAGATCATCTGGCAGAATATTCCTACCCCGAAGGATATAAAATTCTACAAGATTGATAATTTCCATATGCACCGCCAGGTATATGTGAATGATTCCATGACCTCCTCCAAGAAGATCTACGCTGTATCGAACCGTGGAAAGATGCATGCCAACAACGGACTTCCCCGCAATGCGGACTGCGGGATCGGCAATGTCAACGGCTGGGTGATCATCGCCCTGGCAGACGGCAGTGAAAAGGCGGAGTTTTCCCGTGAGGGTTCAAGGGTTGCAGTGTATTCCGTGATTCAGACGCTTACCAACAATCTTAAAAAACTCAACGGTAAAATTGATGATATCGTGCACATGCTGGCCAATCCGGACCGCCCGGAGAATACCAAGCGTGTTGCCAGAACCTCCTTTGAAAAACTGATGATTGACGGATTCAAGCAGGCCTATCAGGAAATTATCATCCAGTCCAATTTCGCCAGTGTCACACCGAAGAAATTTGCTTCGACACTTTCAGTGGTGCTGATGAAGAGGTTTGACTTCGGATGGTTTGTGCTTACCGCTTCGGTAGGCAGATTCGGTGTGGCAATATGTACCGGCGACTATGATCTGATCCCGCTCGGCTACAACGAGTACGGAGACTATATCTACCGCGACGGGGTGATAACCGATGATATTTATATTCAGGACAAGGAACTCAGACACCGTATTGACTACCGGATCTGCGATTCCCTGATTATGCTCATTGCCATGAATAAAGAACTTACCAAGGAACTGTTCACCAATCTGTCCAATATGCGCAACAAGGATTTGTGGACCGAATGGATAGCGGACTTTGCCTCCAAGGTCAACCTGCGCAATACCAATGACGATCAGATCCTTGATGAACTCAGAAATTATGTTGAAACCTGTACCACCAAGAGTATCGGTGATGAAACGCTGCTGCTGCTCAAGTAGCTGACATCTTTTTATGCTGACTTTGACGGAGAGATCATGACTGTATCTGAAGAACATGAATTTTTTATGAATGAGGCTGTAAAGGAGGCTCAGATCGGGATCCGTGCCCGCCACGGCGGTCCTTTCGGCTGTGTGGTGGTAAAAAACGGTCAAATCGTGGGCCGCGGGCACAATCAGGTGATCGGCAACCAGGATGCCACCTGCCATGGTGAAATGCAGGCTATCCGTGACGCTTCAAAAAATCTTAAAACCTTTGATCTTTCCGGATGTGTTCTTTATACCACGGCGGAGCCGTGCCCGATGTGTCTAGGTGCGATCCTCTGGTCGAATATCGCAGAGGTGTATTACGGCTGTGATGTGAAGGATACGGAGAACATCGGCTTCAGAGATGATAAATTCTATCAATATATGCAGGGTGGTGATCAGAAGATCCTCGTGCGCCGTCAGCTGGGCAGAAAGCAGTGCCTCAGTGTGTTTGACGAATATTTTAAAGATCAGGCCAGGACAGCGTACTGACAGTTCCTGGTTTATCGGATGAATATCGGCACTTCAATGTTTACAAAATCATTCTACTACAAGGCAGACTTATTGAGCTTAACTCTTTAGGCAGAACATGCGAGTAAAAATGATTGGTGTTCATACTCCCGTACTTAAGCGGTTTCATTTTCCGAACTATCATCCTTGACAGTGCGAACGCATCTGAATTAAATATTACTAATAAGCATTGTATCGAAAATAGTTACGCATGAGAACCACCTGTTGAGAGAGACTCTCATCATTCTGTTTTCCTTTGTATTATAGCAAAGAACAATACATACATTGCATTAAACCTATTACGGAAGTCTACTAAATAACTATAAAAGCCTCGCATTAGTGTTTTTGTTTGTGTTAGGT
>JAEEGK010007509.1_pt1 | contig 25982 bp, 21 predicted proteins | sample 8958771 | NCBI WGS metagenome assembly JAEEGK01 (sample SAMN16246547, study PRJNA631951) | gut metagenome | biome: gut microbiome; feature: rumen; material: SC-attached | host: Bos | place: Iran: Karaj | collected 2018-10 | reverse complement strand
TTCCCGCGCGTACCAAGATCGCGCTTGCTGCGGCTATTCGGTTGTAAACGCCCTCATAACGCCTTCGCTTCGCTACCAATCGCTTGCGGGGCGCGCCTTCGGCGCGCGTCTCGCGGACTTCGCTTAGTTCGCGACGACTTTTTTTGTAAAAAGTCATCGCTCGCCCGCTCCGTCGCTCCTCCTCTCCGCAAAAGGTCACGCTCGGTTCGCCTGCTCGCTTGCAAGCGCGCTTGTTTCCACTTCACTTCGTTTCGTTACAGAGGAGCTGTCGCGCGCTTCCCGCGCGTCGCCATGGCGTCCCGTCGCTACCAACCTTTTGCGGGGCGCGCCTTCGGCGCATATCGTGCCGTCAGGCATATCGAGCCCGTCAGGGGATATCGTGCCGAAGGCATATCGCACACCGAAGGTGCATGAATTGCGCTTCGCGCATGAATTGACAACCGCGGCGCGCTTGGGTACAATAGAGGCATCAACAAGCGGGAGGAAGCGCATGAAACGGAGCGGGAAACGGTGGATCCTTTTGATCGCGGCGATCGCAGTCGCGGCCGTGCAGGCGGTCGGGCTGTTCCTTTTGATGCGCACAAAGCCCGCGACGTCGCTCGTGCTGTCCGAAACGGCGCTGGTGCTGAAGCGCGACGAGGGCCGCCGCATTACGCACACGATCGAGCCCGAGGCGGCGAGCGCAAAGCTTTTGAAATACAAGGTCAGCGCGTCGGACGAGATCATTGCGTGGGTCGACGAGCAGAACGAAATGATCCTCGGCGTGTCGCCCGGCACGTGCCAAATCGCGGCGGAGGTCGACGGGCTTCGCACCGTGATCGACGTGACCGTCACCGACGAAACGATCCTTGCGGGCACATTCCAAACCGAGACCGGCGACGTGCGGCTGTCGCTCGACCAAGGGCTCTCCGGCACGCTCGAAACGCCGGACGGGACGGCGCGGCTGACGCTGTTTTACGGCGTGATCGCCGACGGCGAGAACACGAACCCGTACCGCTGGATCAAGCTGACCGGCGACCTGAAAGGCACGCCGCTGACCGTCTGGTACGACCGTCTCACCGACACGCTGCGTCTGCACACGGACGGCGCGCCGGACCGGATCTTGGTGCGAAACTAAGAACACAGAGGAACACAGAGGGACGGTTCTTCTGTGTTGTATGGAAATATTTTCTTTCTTGAGAGAACACAGTAAGAACCGTCCCTGCTGTGTTCAAAACAGCGATACGGGAAGATGATATCTTCCCCTACGATCCAATACCATCCATAGGGGCAAAACGCCCTTTTTTACATTTTCTGCAACATTTCCGCAGCTTCGCGTGTCTAATAGTCAGAAGCAAAACGAAAGGGGGAGCGCGTTTTGAGAAGCAGGAGCGAGGACACATGGTTTGTTCGCGAGATCGAGGCGATGGCGCCGACCATGTTCCGCGTTGCATTTGCGATCCTCCGGAACCGGACGGATTGCGAGGACGCCGCACAGAACGCGGTCCTGAAGGCGTACACGAGCCTGGACACGCTGAAGGAGCGGAGGTATTTCCGGACGTGGCTGATCCGCATTCTGAAAAACGAGTGCATGAACTATTCACGCGCCGCGCGCCGCACGGTCAGCCTCGAAGCGTGCGAGCCGATGGGCTACGAGATGGAGGTCCCGGACCTCGACCTGAACCGGGCGTTCGACATGCTTTCGCCCGACGAGCGGCTGGTTATCACGCTCTATTATTACGAAGGATACTCCAGCAAGGAGATCGCAAAGATCTGCGAGGTCACGGACGGCGCGATCCGCAGCCGGTTATCCCGCGCGAGGGAATCGCTCCGCGAACAGCTTTCGGGAAAGGAGATGCAGCACAATGAAGAACCGCTTTCGTTCAAGATTCCGTAAGGACCTGTTTCCCGAAATGCCGGAAACATTCCCGGCGGGACTTCTGCGCGCGGCACAAAGCGCCGGAGCCAACCCGCGCCGGGTCGTGCATGTGCGCACCGTCTTTGCGTGGGCGGCGGCCGCGGCCTTGATCGTGGTCTGCGTCGCGCTGTTCGGACTCGGGATTTTTGCAAGGCAAAACAGGTCCCGGCGTGAGGCGGCCTCGGCGTTTGATTACTCCGTGGTCGGCAAGTGGACGATGACCGCCGTCGAAATGAACGGTATAAGCGTCGATCCGGACATGTTCGGCGCGGATCTCGGCGTTTGGCTGGAGTTCACCGACGACGGCGGCACGACGCACGGCCACGATTCCGGCAAGATGATGCTGACGGGCGTGATGGACGGCAGCGACAGCCTCCGGCAGGACGGCACCTATCGCGTGAACGGAACGATCATCACTGCTATCGACGAAAAGGGCGAGGCGATCGAGATCCGCTACGACCCGGAGACGGACACGCTGACGCTAGGGCATGACTACGGAGACAGCGTTCATGTCTCGCTGATCTTCTCCCGCACGCCGGACGCCGAGATCCCGCCCTCGCTGGTCGGCAAGTGGACGCGGATCAGGCAGGAGATCGCCGATGATGACGGCAAGGTCTGGACGGACCCTGCAGCGCTTCCGGATGCGGACGAGAGCTGGACGGAATGGCAAAGCTGGCTCGTGTTCGGCAAAGACGGACGGGTGACGCTGACGGACTGCTACGATCCGAAGACGGGAAACGCGCTGCACAATTCGTCGGAATACCGCCTTGCTTCGGAGCGCGACGTTGAGATCGACTTCGGCGACGGCTATTCGATGCAGTACGACCGGGAGAGCGACACGATCCTTCTCTACATCAACGACAGAACGCGATACACCTACGCGCGCACGCCGGACGCGGTGGTTTTCTCGCGCGTGTTGAACAAACAGACGCTGCTCGGCGTCTGGAAGCTGACGCGGAGTGAGCATGCCGTCGATCCTTCTCCGTTAGACGGTTTCGATTACGATTATCTAAAGTGGGAAAAGGAGCAAACGTGGGAAGAAGATGCCAAGCCGCAGCCGTGGTATCTGGAGTTTACGGCAGACGGCCGCATGTATTATTTCTTATATGCGCCCGACGGCGGGGTGCAGGGAAATCAAAGCGCCCCCTATACGATTTCGGGGAACACCTTGCAGTGGTCCGGTTGGACGATGCGTTACGAAGCCGAAACCGATACGATTTGCTGGATACATCCAACGGACCGCAGAGAGTATTACGAGCGCGTCCCGGACGCGGTGATCGACGATCCGTATCGGCAGAAGATTTCCGACCTGCGGAAGCAATATCCCGAATACTTTGACCTCTACGCTACGCCGCGTTTGAAGGTCATCGTGTGGCAGATGGCGGAGGGTTCATACTCCTGCGCGTTGGTTCCCGGTTCGGATTTGCGTAAGGAAGCCGAGATCGGCATCGAGAGCAGAGGAACGACGATCGAGGAGATGCGCATGATCCTTTCGACCTACTATGAAGCGCGGGACTGCAATATCGAGCCGGAGCAGGTCGAGGTTGTTCCGTTCCATAATCCGGTTTCGAGCTATTGGTACGAGATCGACGAAGCGTATACGGGACGCGTGCGGTGGCTGCTTACGGGAATCCCGTTCGAATGCGACGATCCGCTGTATTCGGCGCCGCTCGACAGCAAGATCAGCACCGATATCGGTACTCTCAATCTGGACGTAAGCATGGTCTGCGACGTCGACGGCGACGGACGGTATGAAACCTGCATGCTGACATACGGACCGACCTCGGGACTCTTTACGTTCACGCTTTCCGCCTATCGCGACGGCACGGCGATATACCGCAACACATTCCAAACGGCATACGGGTATTTTCGCTTCCAACGCATGACGGACGGATTAAATCTGTATTACTATGATGCGGACAGTATCAAAACCACAGGGAGGAGTACTGCGGGTTACGCCGTCACGATAGAAAACGGCGCGATCGTGCTGACGGACGAACAGACGGGGGAAACCGTCTCGTACTGGGGTACCGCCGACCCACAGTGGAACATGGCGGTCGTAAAGACGCCGGACGCGGTGATCCCGGAGACGGAGCGCAAGGAGATTACCGAACTGCGGGCACAGTTCCCCGAATACTTCGGGCTTGACACGTCGAAGGGGCTGAAGGTCTATGTGTGGCAGATGAGCAATGACGGTTATTTCTGCGCGCTGCTTGCCGGGTCGGACAACAAAACGGACGTCGAGATCGGCGGCATGAAGGGCACGACGATCGAACAGATGCGGCTGATCCTTTCGACCTACGGATTGGAAGAAAAGGAAATAGAAGTCGTCCCGTTCCATAATCCGGTTTCAAGCTACTGGTATGAGATCGACAATGATTACAAGGTCTGGATCAGACGTTTGGTCAAAGAAAACATGCCCTTTACAAACGAAGAACTGGAGGGGCTGAAAAGCCCGCCGTTCTCGATTGCAGACGTCGTATATGACGTGGACGGCGACGGGCAGCTTGAGACCTGCTCGCTGAACCGGGGACCGACCTCCTCGGACATTACGGTGGTATTCACGGTATATCGCAACGGAACGCTCGCGTACAGAAATACGTTCGATATGGATGAGGGAGAAATGACCTTCTATCGCTCGGACAACGGGCTTTTGATACAGCACGTCATTCCGTGGAATGACGGGATACAGCTTCATACGGAATACAGCATTTCGATCGAAAACGGCATGATCGTGCTGACGGATGAGATCAGGGGAGGAACGGTGGAATACTGGGGACATGACGATCCGCAATGGAACATGAAGGGCGGAGCGTGACGGGTGATTGAAAAGATGAAAGAAGATCCTTTCGGGGTTCTTCTTTTTTTGCGCGTATTTTCTGTACGCTCCGCGGCACAAACTAACCGCGTTCGGGCATAGGATACAGAAAAGGAGCAGGGAATGACCGTTTACGAGATCCTGACATACGAATATGATTTGCCGCTTTTGAAGCTTTTGAATCGCCGCATGAGCGAGCTGGACTGCGCGTACGCGCTCGAGGCGATCGCCGACGGTGTTGTGATGAAGATCCGGGGCGAGAAGCCGGAGGACGCGGCGGCGGAGGCGCTTTCGATCGTGCTCGGGCGGGATCTCCGGTATTTTGCGCTTGCGGAGTACGCGGACGCGCTGCCGCTTTCGCTTTCCGAAAAGCAGAGCGTACTTGCCGACGCTCTGGAGGCGGCGCAGTGCCGCGAGGAGCGCCGGATCCTGAAACAGAAGATCGCGGACTACCTCAAAACGCACCGCACGCTGGTGCTCGAGGGCTTTCTGCGCTTTCGCATGCAGGAATTTCTGATGCTGTGGGAGCTTGCGGTGGAGCAGGCGGCGGCGCGCGTGCTGATGAACAAGGAATACGGCGAGCTGATCGAAACGCTCCGGCGCTTCGTAAACGGGCGGGCAAGCCGCGTCGAGCAGCTGTCCCTTTGCATCCACGCGGACGGCACGATCACGCTGAGTGACGAAAACGACGTGCACATCGAGTACGTCGACTGTGCGCCGGACGGGATTTTAAACCTGCTTGTCAATATGGCGCCGATGAAGCTCACGGTCTACGACCTTTCCGGCAACGAAAAAAACCGCCTCACAGAGGCGATCGTTCGGGTCTTCGGCGACCGCGTAAAGCTGTACCGGTAGCCGTTTCAGCTTCCTGTTGATTCGTAGCGGCGCTCGCAGAGGGTCCAGACCCATGCGGCGACGGCGAAGAAGACGGCGGAACAGCCGATGATCGCAAGACAGAGAAGCCACGGATTGTATGTGCCATAGAGCAGCGTATCGACCGGCAGCGAGATGAACAGCCCGAACGGCAGCACGAAGATCAAAAGCGTCCGGATGAGCCACGGATAGATGGCAAGCGGGTATTTCGCGTAGGCCGAGAAGTTGTAGATGACTTGAAGCAGCGGCCCGCTGCGCTTGAAGATGAAGGCCAGCGCCGCCATAGCCACTTTGAGCGAGGTGATGATGATCGCACCGAAGACCGCGCCGACGCACAGTACGACGATCGCGCCGAACGTGACTTTCACCGTAAGATTCAGGGCGCAGACCGTGATCAGCGCAACGCCGAGGATCAGCTCGCCGAAGCCTTCCGGCTGGAAGGTCTCGGCAAACACCTGAAACATCACCGGCACCGGGCGTAGAAAGTGCATATCCATGTCCCCGTCCTTGACCCGGCGATAGGCGACCAGCCAGAATTCGTCGCTGAACAGGTGGTCAAGCGCGATCGGCATCATCGAGAAGCCGTAAAAGAAGCCGACTTCCGGCAGAGAATAGCCCGCCAGCGCCGGGATGGCCTGCAGGATGAAATAGATCGCCGCGAGTGAGCAGAAGTTGGAGAAGAAGAACGAGAACAGCGCAACGATCGTATCCTTCTTATATTCCAGGCGGGAGATCATGCTCCGCTTGATGCATGTAAAATACAGATGAACGTACCGCATATCAGCCTCCGTGCACCGTGACCTTGCGGACGGCGTGCGAGAACAGGAGCTTTGCAAAAAGCTCCAGCACGACGATCCATGCGACCGACAGCGCAACGCAGCGCAGCGATTCCTTCAGGTCGTATTTCATCATCAGGATCAGGACAGGGTTCTGGCTCATGCCGGCAAAGGGCATCCAGTTCACGACGTCACGGAGCCCCTTCGGAAAGAACGCGATCGGCAGCAGGGTTCCGGAAAGGAACGAGATCAGCGTGACCTTGAGCGAATTCAATCCCCAGCCGGAGGAGGTGTAGAAGCACAGGATGCCGAAGATGTAGGAGATCGTATCGTTCAGAAGCGACGCGCACAGCCCGGACAGCAGAAACAGCCCGAGATGCGCAAAGAACGCGGGGAAGCTGAGCCCCGGCAGAAACCCGAGAACGCCGAGCGTCACGAGCGCCGCGGCGTACAGCGGCACACCGAACATCAGCGTCATCGTGAGCAGGCTGCCGAGACTGGTCGCGGCGAACTTGCCGCGGTAGCTGATCGGCTTGATGAGGTAGTTGCCGACCGTACCTTTTTTGATGTCGGTATTGATGTTCCACAGCGTGTCGTTGTTGTACGTCACGAAATTGAAGATCGTCGTCAGCACGACGTAGGCGATCATTTCGCGGTAGGTAAAGCCGTGGATCACGGAGTCCATGCCGCTCTCGCTGGAACGGTAGACCGCCAGCCACAGAAAGACCATGCAGGCGACCTCGCATACCGTGATGACCGCCCAGATCAGGATATTGAACCGGTACGCCGTCGTATCGATCGCGCCGGCACGGAGGAAGGGTTTATACTTTTTCAGCATGCGCCGCCTCCTGCTGTTCAAGGATCGTTTTGACTACGTCGCCGATGGAGATCTCGGCAATCTTCATATCCATTGCCTTCAGATCCCGGAACGCATACTGGACCACCTGTTCGAGCGGGATCCTGTCCGCGTCGAAGCGCAGGATCAGACGGCTGTCCTCCTCGGAGACGGCGACCTCGGGCGAGAGCACGGGCGCAGTTTCGGCGCGGATTTCCGCCGGAACGGTCAGCGTCAGGGTCTTGATGTTGCCGAAGCGGGTCTTGAGGCTTTTCAACGGACCGTCGTAAAGGACGCTCCCTTTTTCGAGCAGAATGATGCGCGAGCAGAGATTCTCGATGTCGGTCATGTCATGCGTAGTCAGCACGACTGCGGTACCGTAGGTTTTGTTCAGCGCGTGGATCGCAAGCCGGATCTTCTCCTTTACGAGCACGTCCATGCCGATGGTCGGCTCGTCCAGAAACAGGATGCGCGGGTTGTGAAGCATCGACGCCGCGAGGTCCGCCCGCATCCGTTCACCCAGCGAGAGCGTGCGCACCGGCTGCGAGAGAAACCGCGTGATGTCCAGGACCTCGCCGAGAAAGCCCATGCGCTCTTTGTAATCGGCGTCCGAGATCTGGTAGATCTCCTTGAGCACCTTAAACGATTCGACCAGCGGAATATCCCACCAGAGCTGCGTCTTCTGCCCGAAGACGACGCCGATGTGCTGCGCAACCTGCCGCCGTTTGCGGTAAGGCTCCACCCCGTCGATGAACACGGTGCCGGACGTCGGCGTGAGGATGCCGCACATCATCTTGATCGTCGTCGATTTGCCCGCGCCATTCGCGCCGATGTATCCCACGATCTCGCCGTCGGGGACGGTGAAGGTGATCCCGTCCACCGCCCGGATCTCGTCGTATTTTCTGGAAAACAGCGTTTTCACCATCCCGGAAAGACCGTTCCCGCGGATCGGTTTTTTGAACACCTTCGTAAGATCGTTGACTTCAATCATGGGTACGGATCCCTCTCTTCTGCAAAACTGCCGTCCTTATGTTTTCTTTTAGCATAAAAAGCGCGGATTTTCAAGGATTATAAACAAAAAAACCGCCCGGAAACAGTTGCCCGTCCGAAAAGGTGGTTTTCAATCAACAAAATGAAAAATTTGCTCCAAAATGAGACATAGCAAAGCCGATGCAGGCGCCGATCGCCGTCAGAACTGACAACGCGAAAACAGGCGACTGAAAGATTGCTTTCGACCGCCCGAAATCGTTACGCAAACGCGCGGTAGATCGCGTCGACGGCGCGCTCGAAGTCGCGCTGCTCGACGCCGATGATGATGTTCATTTCGTTGCTGTCCTGGTCGATCAGGCGCGCGTTGACCTCCGCGTCGGAAAGCGCTTTGAAAAGCCTTGCCGCGACGCCGGGGTTTCGCACCATGCCGATGCCGACTGAGGCGATCAGCGCGATGCAGCTTGCGATCTCGACCGTGTCCGGCGCGCATTCGACCATGATGTCATGATAGAGCTGATCCATCTTGCCGGTCAGTCGCTTGTCGTCGATGACGAGCGAGATCGTGTCGATGCCGGAGGGCATGCGCTCGGCCGAGATGCCGTGCCGCGCGAGGATGCCCATCAGCCGGTAGGCAAAGCCGAGCTCGTTGTGCAGATTGTCCTTCGTCAGCGTGATGACGGTGTAGCCGCGCCGTCCGGCGATGCCGGTCAGCGGCCTTGCATGCTCCTTGTCGGTCGCCATGCTGTCAGGCACGATCATCGTGCCCCTGGCGTCCGGGTCGTTCGTGTTCAGCACATGGATCGGAATGCGCGCCTTTCTGACCGGGAAGATCGAATCCTCGTGCAGCACCGTCGCGCCCATGTAGGATAGCTCGCGAAGCTCGGAGTAGGTGACGGTTTCGATCACCTTTGCGTCCGGCACGATGCGCGGATCGGTCATCAGAAAGCCCGATACGTCGGTCCAGTTTTCATAGACGTCGCTGTCCGTCAGCTTGGCGACGATCGCGCCGGTGATGTCGCTGCCGCCGCGTGAAAACGTGCGGATGCGGCCGTTGCGCTGCCGTCCGTAAAAGCCGGGAATGACGATTCTTTCGTGCGCCGTAAGAACGCCGGCGTGAAGCGCCGTCGCGTCGTCGTCGAACGTGCCGTCGTCGCGGAAGCGGATGAACTCCGCCGCGTCTGAAAAGTCAAAGCCGAGGTAAGCCGACAGCAGTTTTGCGTTCAGGTACTCGCCGCGGCTTGCCGCAAAGTCCGGCGTCGTGCCGGCCTCGATGCGCGAGCGGATCTCGAAAAGCTCCGTCTCAATGCAAAGATCGAGGTTCAGCCCGTCGCGGATGCCGATGAAGCGGTCCGCGATCTTCTGAAACTCCGCGTCGAACGGACGGCCCGCAGCGCGCAGCGCCTGACAGCGATAGAGCAGGTCGGTGATCTTGTCGTCGTCCCTGAACCGCTTTCCGGGCGCGCTCACCACGACGCAGCGCCGCGCGGCGTCGCGTTCGAGGATCGCTTTGACTTTTCGGAACTGTTCGGCGCTGGAAAGCGAGCTCCCGCCGAACTTGACGGTCTTTAACATACAGATTCCTTTTCCGGACAGGAGGCTCCCTTGTGCAAAGGGAGCTGTCACGGCTTGCCGTGACGGAGGGATTGTTTTTCCGCAGAGCAGCGGGCGGATAATATCCGCCCCTACGGGTACATACGGATCGTAGGGGAAGATATCATCTTCCCGTTCCGCTTTTTGGCGGGAGGCCGGGACCGGCCTCCCTTACAGGTGTTCTTGTCCTCCTGCAGGCAACGCAAGCGCGTTGCAGACGCGCGCACGAAAACGGCGGAGGAAGGTCGGAGGATCCATCCGTCAAATCCGGCGACATGTGCGGCGGATTTGACTCCTTTCAGTCCCCGCCGCCCGGAAATCCGAAGGATTTTAGGCGGGGGCTGCAAACCGATCTGTTGAAAACCTGTTTTCAGCAGATCGAATTACTTTTCAATCTTGCGGCACTCGAGGTAATACCGCTTCTCGTTCGCTTCGCCCATCGAGAACGTCTTTCTGGGCAGCGCGCCGTCGAACACGACGGTCGGGAACAGCTCGCTCTTCTGCATCGCGGGGAGCAGGAAGCCCATTGCGTCGGGCTTTTTCGCGAGATCGCGCACGACCGCTTCGCCGTGAATGTAGTCGACCTCGGCGCCGTCGGTCTCCTTCAGGAGCGCGTCGATCGCGTTCTGCAGCGTGCCGACCGCAAGCTGCGCCGCGGGCTTCTCGACGACGAACGCGCCGAAGATGCTGCCGGTGCAGAACGGGATGGTGTGCGTTTCGCCGCCGCAGGCCTTCGGCATGTCGTCGGACAGCACGATCTTTGCGTCGCCGTTTTGCGCCTTGAGCTTTTCAAGCAGCTTTTCCGCGCCTTCCATGCCGCCGATGCCGAACAGTACGCGGTGGATCGGCTCAAAGATGATGCCGTCGTCGTGCACGTTCTCGACCTCGACCAGCGCGAAGCGTGCCGGATGATCCTTCTGCTCCTCGGGCGAAAGCGTCGCCTTGACCTTCTCCCAGTTCGCCTTGGCGGTTGCAAAGCTGTGGTTGCCGTCGCCCATTGCGAACAGCAGCGGCGCGTGATCGCCGTACTTTGCTTTGAACGCGTCTGCGTCGGTCAGGGTCTCCATCGCGTCGATCGCGCCCTGCACGTCCTTTTCGCCGTCCACGAGCCAGCCGGTGATGTGGCCGCCGTCAAGCATCAGGTCGGTGTCATAGAGCTTGTCGAGCGTTTCCGTCTTTTTGGCGAGCGGTTCAATGACCGTGCGCTGCGGGTCGTCGATCAGCACGAGAATGTGCGGAAGCTCCAGCGGCGCGCCCTCGCGGATGCGGAGACGCGGGGGAATGCGCTCGACGATCGTGCCCTCGGTCGCGCGGATCAGCGTCGTTGCGCCCTTGTTATAATCATAGCACTCAAGGTCCAGCGCCATGACAAGACCCCAGCGCGTATTGCCCGCGACGGAGCGCTTGACCAGCACAAAGCCCTGCGGCTTGGTCTCAAGGATGCCCTTTGCCATGTAGTCCCGCATGTTCCTGCGAATCGTTGCGATGCGCTCGGCTTCGCCTTCTTTGCCGAGGAACGCTTCCGGCAAAAAGAGGTCGAGGGTCGTCGGTGCGTCGCCGATGAATGCGCGCGCCGCCTCCCAGTATTCGGGCTGCGAGGTGAACTGGTCGCAGGCCACGACCGCCCACTTCTCAAAATCCGCGCCCTTCGGGGGCAGCATCACATTGGGGACCAGAACGCCGATGTTGTTTTCAAACATAATCCATTCTCCTTTACGTGCATATTTGTACATCTGTTATTATACGGTATCTCCCCGCGCTTTGCAAGCATGAAAACAAGGGAGCAGCGCAGCGAAATTCTGTCAGTTTCCCGTTGAAACCGTCCGGTCTGTTTGTTATACTGTAATTCGCAAAATCATACGCAACGTATGCTTTGGGAGGGAATCATGAAAAAACGGTATTGGTTTGCGATCCTTTGCATCGCGCTCATGCTGGCGGCTGTGCTGCCCTTTTCAACGCGCGCGGCGGTCGCGGATGGACCCTCGGGGCAGTGCGGCGACAACCTGTACTGGTCGTTTGACGAAGATACCGGCACGCTGACCGTCACCGGCAGCGGCGCGATGTACGATTACACCCAGATGAGCGGCGGACGTGCGCCGTGGTATTCCTATTACGGGAACATCGAGACCGCAGAACTGCCGTCCGGACTGACGCGGATCGGCGACAACGCGTTCTATAACTGCGTCATGCTGCGGAAGGTCTCCGTTCCGGAAGGCGTAACGGCGATCGGCGCGTATGCGTTCCTGTACTGCCCGCTCAAGGAGAACCTCGTTCTCCCCGAAAGTCTTACGTCCATCGGAGAGCACGCGTTCGAAGCGACGGATATCTGGTATGTTACCATTCCGGCAGCCGTTGCGTCCATCGGAGACGGCGCTTTTTCCTCGAGTATCAACCTGAGAGAGATCAGGACGGACGCGGACAATGTGCATTATACGGCTGACAGCGGCGTTCTGCTCAACAAAGACAAGACCGAACTGATCGCATACCCGGCCGGACGGCAGCAGAGCAGCTATTCGGTTCCGGACGGCGTGCGCACGATCCGCCCGTACGCGTGCAGCGGCGCGCCTTTTACGACGTTCACGTTCGCCGATTCCTTGACGGAGATCGGCGAGTGGGCGTTCTTCGGCTGCAGCAATCTCAAAAATGTGACGTTCGGAAACGGCGTAACGACGATCGGGATCAACGCGTTCCGCTCGTGCACATCGCTGGAGACGGTTTTCATCTCGCGCAGCGTTGCGTCGATCCATACGGGCGCGTTTCCGGCATGCGGCAAGCTGACGGCGTTTACGGTCGACGCGGAGAATCCGGACTTCGCTCCCGCCGACGGCGTGATCCTGTCCAAAAACCGGACGCGGATCGTTCTTTTTCCGACGGGCAAGGACGGATATTACGAAGTCCCGGACGGCGTTTCGTGCATCGGAGAAAGAGCTTTTTACTGGAACTCCAGGATGTCAAAGCTGACTTCGATCTATCTGCCGCTGAGCGTCACGCGCGTGGAATACGAGGCGTTCGGGACGGGCACGCCGCTGTCCGATGTGTATTACGGGGGCTCGCAGACCGACCGGCAGACACTTTTGACGATCGAGGATCACAACTCGCGCCTGCTGAATGCCGCATGGCATTATCCCGGCGAAATGATGGAAGGTACGGTCGAATGGAATGCCGAAGACGTCAAATATAAGGGCACGACCGCGTACGTGATCGCAAACGGCAAGGCGCAGACGCCGCGGTTTACGGTCAAGAACAGCGCGGACGGTTCCGTTGTCGATCCCGCAAACTATGATTACGAGTACAAAGAGAACACGGATGCCGGTACCGGCTACGTGATCGTGACGTTCAAGGGCCATTATGAGGGCACCTGCAGCGGCTGGTTCAAGATCTATCTGCCGGCGACGGCCAAGACAAAGGTTGAAAATGTCAGCGACGGCATCAAAGTCAGTTGGGAGCCGGTGGAGGGCGCGGACGGCTACGTCATCTACAGACGCGCCTGGAGCAGCACGACCAACGGCTGGACGGACTTTGTGCGCTGGAACAACACGCGCGACCTCTTCTGGATTGACAAGCAGACCTACGCAGGCTCGCGCTACCAGTACGGCGTCAAGGCGTACTTTGACTGCAGGATCGATCCGGTGTCCGGCGCCGGGATCGGCGGCAACGTCGGCGACAACTACAACCTCGGCGTCGTGGGCCCCTTGAAAACGACGGTCCGCATCACCACCCGCACGCTGAATTCCGTGACCGGCGGCAATAAGCAGATTACGGCGAAATGGGGCGCGTCCAAGAACTTTACAGGCTATCAGGTGCAGATTGCAACGAATGCGGCGTTCACCCAGAATCGCCAGACGTACACGATCTCCGACTATACAAAGGCGCAGTACACGTTCAAGAACCTGAAGGCCGAGACGACGTATTACGTCCGCGTCCGCTCGTATCACATCTTCGAGGGCACGACCTATTACGGCCAGTGGTCAAACGTGAAGAACGCAAAGACGAAATAAAACCGAACGCAAACACGGGAGAGCGATCCGCTCTCCCGTGTTTCATACTGTTTCGTTATTTCATCCGGAACACAAGCGCTTCGTCATTAAGGACCTTGCTTGCGTTCGGAAACAGGTGCGACGCATGCGCGGCGAGCCGGTAGCTGAAGAGGATCAGCAGCACACCGTCGTAGCCCTCCGGCACCAGAACGCCCTCCTTCCAGCGGAAGCGCAGCTCATGGTCGAACCAGTCCGCCTCTTCGTTCGGACCGGACTTCTGCCAGCACTGCACGCGCGTTCCGTACCAGTCGCACACGAACGGCCGCAGTCCGTTTTCATCCGCGGAGGAGGTGATGGAATTGTCCAGAAGATAATAATCCCCGAAGGTATAGGCGCTCTGCGCGCCGTTCTGCTGCGCGTCCTCGCCGTCAAAGACGAGCTGCACAGTCGCGATATGCCACTCGTAGCCCTCGCGCGCGGGGTATTCGTCGTTTCCGGCGATGACGGTATAGTCGACGATCTCGGCTGTGCCGGTCACATCGACGTCGTAATCCTCATACGATACGGTGGTATACGGCGCGGGTACGCCGACCTGCAGCTCGTTGAGCGTGCGATCCTTCAGCGCGGCGGGCAGCGGTTCGCCGAAGGTTTCGCCGCAGCGCGTGCAGCTTGCCGGGGTCTGATAGGTCGCCTCGGTCATGACGTGGCCGAGCGGTTCGCCCTGCGTCGCATTGCAGCGCGCGCAGGTTTCCGGCTCGGTGCAGGTGGCGGGCAGCCACACATGGCCGAGCGCTTCACCGCTGCGTTCGCCGCAGCGCGCGCAGATCTCGCGCTCGGTGCAGGTCGGGTCGCTGTAGATGTGGCCGAGCGGTTCGCCGCGGGTCGCGCCGCAGCGCGTGCAGATCTCCGGCTCGGTGCAGGTCGCCGCCGTATAGGTATGATTGCCGAACACGCAGGTACACAGCATCAGCACGACGATCGCGGCGATCGCCGCCGCCGTGAGCCCGACGCCGGTCCAAAGCAGGATCCGTTTCATAAGCATTCTCCTTTTGTTTCCAAAGACCCGTTTAGTGTATCATATGCATGATCGGATTGCAAGTATGCATCGCCGTGCCGTTTCGCAGAAATTCGCATTCCCGTGCACGCGGGCGCGCTGCACCTTCTCTATCATACCGCCGCAATGCAACAAAGCTGCAACATCCGTATGAAGGAAGTGTAAAAAAAGATTCTCCGGCGGAGAATCTTCCTGAACATGCCCGAAGGGCATATTTCACCGTCAAAGACGATTTCACATTGCGAAGCAATATTTCACCCGTGCAGCGCACGGATTTCACTGCGCTTGCGCTATGTGCTGTGGAACAGCATGATCGCAAAGTACACGACCGGCATGGCGAAGCAGAAGCTGTCGATGCGGTCGATGATGCCGCCGTGGCCGGGCAGCAGATCGGAAAAGTCCTTGATGCCCGCCTGCCGCTTGATCATGGACGCGACGAGGTCGCCGAGCTGGCCCGCGATCGTGCAGAAGAACGCCGTGATCAGGTAGACGAACCACGGGATCGGCGCATAGCCGCGCAGCATCACCCACGCGAGCATGCCGAGCATGGTGCCGAACACGGTGCCGGCGATGGAGCCCTCGATCGTCTTATGCGGGCTGATCGACGGGCAGAGCTTGTGACGGCCGAACGCGCGGCCGAGAAAGTACGCGAAGATGTCGCAGCCCGACGCGGCGAACAGCGTGATCAGCAGCACGGGGTAGAGCAGGTTGTCCGGCTGCACGGACAGGTACGCGTAGCCCAGCAGAAACAGCGTCGGATAGAAGCAGATGATGCACGAGCCGAGCACGTCGCGCATGGTGATCTTGCGAAACAGCGCGGCTAAAAGCCCGAACATCAGAACGATGCTCAGCGCCGTCATGTAGAACGCGGTCACGTCAAACTTGATCTTGCTCTTGACGTAGAACAGAACGCACATCGCAAACGCCACGACGCGCGCGATCCACGGCGAGGTGACGAAGTTCATGCGGTTTAAGGCGTCGGACATTTCGCGCGCGGCAAACCAGATGACGGCATAGAAGAAGCAAAGCCGCGTAAGCGGGCCGATCCAGACGGACGGCACCAAAAACACGAGCAGCGCAATGCCCGTGATTACGCGAACCAGCGTACCGCCTCTCTTCATGCCGTCGGACCTCCCTTTACATTGCCATATAGTATATCACGGCTGTTCGGATTTGTCAGCCCCTTTTTTCATACAGCCTGCGCATGCGCCGCAGTCCCCGCAGCATTCGCCGCGTTTTTTGCGCCGCACGGCAAAGAATGCGGCGGCGCCCACGGCGAGCAGCACAGCGCCGAGGATCAGCCAGTCAACGACGCTCACAGCCGGAACCCTCCGCCGATAAAGTGCACGAGGAACGCGACGACCCACGCGACGACGCACTGGAACAGCACGACGAGCGCCGCCCAGCGCCGTCCGAGCTCGCGCCGGATCGAGGCGATCGCCGCCACGCACGGCGTGTACAGCAGGCAGAACGTCAGAAACGACAGCGCGGCAAGCGGCGGCAAAAGGCTGCCGAGCGCCGCCTCGGAGCCGAACAGCACGGTGACCGTGGAGACGACGCTTTCCTTTGCCATGAAGCCCGCGATGAGCGCGGTCGACATGCGCCAGTCGCCAAAGCCCAGCGGCCGGAAGATCGGCGCGATGAAGCCCGCGACGGTGGCAAGGATCGAATCGTGCTGATTCGATACGATGTTGAGCCGGAAGTCGAACGTCTGCAAGAACCAGATCACGACGGTCGCGATCAGGATGACAGTGAACGCGCGGGACAGAAAGTCCTTCGCCTTGTCCCACAGAAGCCGGAGTACGTTCTTCGCGCCGGGCAGACGGTAGTTCGGCAGCTCCATGACAAACGGGACCGCTTCGCCCCGGAACAGCGTGCCCTTGGAAAGCAGCGCGAACAGGATGCCGATCAGGATCCCGAACAGGTACAGCCCGATCATGACGAGCGCGGCGTAACGGGGGAAGAACAGGCCGGTAAAGAACGCATAGATCGGCAGCTTGGCCGAGCAGCTCATAAACGGCGTCAGAAGGATCGTCAGCTTGCGGTCTCGCGCCGAGGGCAGCGTGCGGCTTGCCATGACGCCCGGCACGGTGCAGCCGAAGCCGATCAGCATCGGCACGATGCTGCGGCCCGACAGACCGATCTTGCGCAGAAGCTTATCCATGACGAACGCCACGCGCGCCATGTAGCCGGAATCCTCCAAAAGCGAGAGGAAGAAGAACAGCACGATGATGATCGGAAGGAAGCTCAAGACGCTGCCGACGCCGGTCAGAATGCCTTTGACGATCAGCGAATGCACGACGGGCGTGACGTTCCAGGCGGTCAGGGCGGAATCGACAAGCCCGGTCAGCGCGTCGACGCCCATTTCGAGCAGCTTCTGCAGTCCCGCGCCGACCACATGGAAGGTCAGAAAGAAGACGAGACCCATGATCCCGATGAACACCGGGATCGCGGTGTATTTACCGGTCAGCACGCGGTCGATGCGGCGGCTTCTTGCGTGCTCCTTGCTCTCCTTCGGCTTGACGACGGTCGCGTCGCACAGCTTCTGAATGAACGAAAACCGCATATCGGCGATCGCCGCGGCGCGGTCCAGTCCGCGTTCCTGCTCCATCTGCGAGATGATGTGCTCGATCATGTCGCGTTCGTTGTCGCTCAGATGCAGCGCTTCGGTGATGTAGGGATCGCCCTCGACGAGCTTGCTTGCCGCAAAGCGCAGCGGAATGCCTGCAGCCTGCGCGTGGTCCTCGATCAGGTGCATGATGCCGTGCAGGCACCGGTGCACCGCGCCGCCGTGCGCGTCCCTGTCGCAGAAATCGGTGCGGCTCGGTTTTTCCTGATACTGCGCAACGTGCAGCGCGTGCGCGACAAGCTCGTCGACGCCCTCGTTCTTGGCCGCAGAGATCGGAATGACCGGAATGCCGAGCAGAGATTCCATTTCATTGATGCGGATCGAGCCGCCGTTGCCGCGCACCTCGTCCATCATGTTCAGCGCAAGCACCATCGGCACGTCCAGCTCCATCAGCTGCATGGTCAGGTACAGGTTGCGTTCGATGTTGGTCGCGTCGACGATGTTGATGATGCCGGTCGGCTTTTCGTTCAGAATGAACTGGCGGGAGACGCGCTCCTCGTCGGAATACGGCGACAGCGAATAGATGCCCGGCAGGTCGGTGATCTCCGTATCCGGGTTGTTGCGGATCGCGCCGCCCTTGCGGTCGACGGTCACGCCCGGGAAGTTGCCGACGTGCTGGTTCGCGCCGGTCAGCTGATTGAACAGCGTCGTCTTGCCGCAGTTCTGATTGCCCGCCAAAGCAAAGGTCAGCTTGGTGCCCTTTTTGAGCGGCGTCTCCGTCTCCTTGATGTGAAAGCGGCCCGTCTCGCCGAGGCCGGGGTGCTCGCGCTCCGCCTTGCGCGGCTTTTTCGGCGCTTCATGCGCGGCGTCGGTCGGCGTCGCTTCGATCTTGTCCGCATCCGCCATCCGCAGCGTCAGCTCGTAGCCGTGGATCGAAAACTCCATCGGATCGCCCATCGGCGCAAGCTTTTCAAGCGTCATCTTTACGCCCGGGATCACGCCCATATCCAGAAAATGCTGACGTAATGCGCCGTCGCCGCCGACCGTTTGAACGATCGCCGCCTGTCCCGGCTTCAAATCGCGCAGCGTCATACTCCCTCTCCTCCATCAAAACCGATGAAGGAATTATATCCCATTCCCTGTAGAGATGCAAGTGCTGATCCCGTCGAATTCTTCCAAAAAAGAAAAGCCCTCCTCCTGTGCGGCGAGGAGAAGGGATGGGACGCTTCGACTTCAGTTTCCTGCCGTCGTACCCGCCGTGGGCGAGACCGCGGGCTCGGTCGGCATGACCGGCGCAGTCGTTTCAACGGGCGTCGGCGCGGTTGTCGGCGCAGTCGTTGCGGCCGGGGAGCGCGTCGCCATCGGCGCGGTCGTCGGCGCTGCCGTCGGCATGGATGCGCTGCCCTCGACGGAGCAGGTGCAGCCCAGAAGCGCCAGCAGCAGCACGAACAGCGGGATCAAAAAGAATCGGTTCATATGCGCATCTCCTTTCGGTTCTTTTTCGTCAGTATGCCCGCGTCTGCCGGCCCTATACCTTGCGGGCGGCGGTAAAATATGCTATACTCAACGCATGAGAGCAAGTATTTCCTTTGTAAAAACCGCATTGTCCGAATTGCAGGCGAATCCGAACCGCGCGCTCGGGCAGAATTTCTGCATCGACGGCGAACGGCTCTCTGCCTGCGTCGATCGTATGCGGCTTGAAAAAAACGTGATCGAGATCGGTCCCGGCCTCGGCGGGCTCACGGAGCTGCTGCTGGAAAAGGGCGTGGCGGTCACCGCCGTCGAAAAGGACGCGGCAATGGCGGCGTATCTATCCGAATCGCTGCCCGATCCCGGCCTTTCGGTCGTGTGCGGCGACGCGCAAAAATACCGGTACGCGGACGCAGCGCACCCGTTTTCGGTCGTCGGCAATCTGCCGTACTACATCACGACGCCGCTTTGCGCCGCGGTTTTGAAAAGCCTTCCCGAATCGTTTTACTGCATGGTGCAGAAGGAGGCGGCCGACCGCTTTTTTGCACAGCCGAAGGACAAATCCTACGGCCCGCTGTCGATCCTCACCGCCCTGTATTATGACGCAGAAACGCTTTCCGCATTCGCGCCGGACTGCTTTTATCCGAGCCCGGAGGTGCAGTCCGTGTTCGTCGGCATGACGAAAAAGCCCGACGCGCCGAGCGACGATCCCGCCGCACTGTTCGGGTTCTGCACCGCGCTGCTGTCCATGCGCAGAAAGACGATCAAAAACAATCTGAAATCCTATCCGAACGCGGACGCGGCGCTCCGCTCGCTTTCCATCCCGCCGGAGATCCGCGCGGAAACGCTCCCGCCGCAAGACTTTCTTGCCTTGTACCGCATCTTATAAGCAAAAACGAAGGGCTGTTCGTCGGAACAGCCCTTCGTTTGTTTTCAAGTCAGTTCAGCCTCGTTCCGCAGTTTGAGCAGAACATCGCGCCGGGCTCCCGCGCATTTCCGCAGTTCGGGCAGAAAACGATCGAGCGGCTTTCAGGCGCGGGCTTCATTGCGCCGCAGACACAGCAGAAACGGGCGTTCGGCGCGTTTTTGGTGTCGCAGTTCGGGCAGGCCCATTCGGTCGGTTCGGTCGGCGTATACGACGGGCGCAGCGGCTGCTGCCATTGCGGCTGCTGCGGAATCGGCTGCCATTGCGGATTCCGATGCGGAATCTGCTCAAAAGCGGGATTGCGGAACGCGATTGCAAGAATCGCAAACAGCGTGCCGCCGCAGAGAAGGGTAAATATCGTCAAATTACCAATGTAATAAGCCGCAGATTCTATACTGTAAGGGGAATCGCTTATCTGCACAGCAGACAGGATCAGATTAAACAGGAAAAAGCTGCTGAGCAGCACGATCGCAGCAATGCCGAGCGGCTTTGCTGCCGGGGAATACCTGTTATGATCGTTCAGGAAGCAAATGACCGCGGCAAGCGCAAAAACGGACAGAGAGAGAATCTGGTATGCCAGAGATGTCCAGGCAAATCCATAGCCGTGAAAAAACATACTGACGGTATTCATAAGTGCATACCACGCAAGCAACGAGAAGCCTACGCCCGCGACGGAAATGCGCCGGACCACGAACAGAACGATGGCCGCACCCAGAAGTATGAGCAAGGTCAGATCGCCAGGCAGAATAATCTTCTCTCCGATTCCGATTATACATGAGACCTGCACGATCAGCAGCGTGGCAAAGATTGCGCCCATCGTAATCCGGAGCCCATTGCCTTCCCGACGCGCGAGCAGGCCGAACGCGATCGCTGCATAGACCGCAAGATTCAGCGCCGTACTCGAGAGCGAGATGATGATATATCCGGCGTTGTCGTAATACTTCCATGAGTCTGCGTACACTATAATATTCGAGATCAGATACAGTGCGCAGAGTACGAGGAACAGAATCGCGGCGGTAACCCGCAGCCCTCTTTTTTCCTGATATTCCATGATCATTACCCCCTTCGTGGAATGCAGATATTGTATCACGATTTCCGGGGGCAGTCAAACGAACCAGAAGAGGATTACGTCCTGACCCGAATGATCAGATCCACGCCGTCGTCGCGGCGGTTTTCGGTAAGGTCCGCCGTGATGCCCGTGCCGTCGAGCTGCTCGATGCAGGTTTTGACGCTGTTGACGAACAGACGGCAGTCGCGCGAACAACGGAGGATGCGCATCGGCGCCGCGCCCGCCGTCTGCGCCAGCGAATCGACCAGCCGTTCCGTCGCGGGGCCGTTCATTCTGCGCCGCTCGATCAGATCGAGCGCCTGCTGCTGCCGCTCGTCGTCGGAAAGACGCAAAAGCGCGCGCGCATGCCGCTCCGAAAGCCCGTCCGCCTTCAGCCTTGCCTGCGTCCCGCCCGACAGCTTCAGAAGCCGGAGGCGGTTTTGAAGGTACGGCTCGTTCTTGCCGAGCCTGGTTAAAAGCTGTTCCTCCGAAACGCCGCGCTGCAGCAGCGCGTTCAGCCGTTCGGCCTCTTCGAGGTAGTGCAGCGGCTGCCGCTGCAGGTTTTCGGACAGCGCCATGACCGCGCATTTCTCCTCGCCCGCCTGCATCACGACGCAAGGGATCTCCTTGCAGCCAAGGAGCCTGCATGCTCTGAGCCGCCGTTCGCCCGCGATCAGCTCGTAGCCGTCCGGCGTCTTGCGTACCGTGATCGGCTGAATGAGTCCGACCTGCGCGATGCTCACCATCAGCCCGGTCAGCGCGGCGCGGTCCATGCTCTTGCGCAGCCGGCCGGATGCGGTTTTGATCTCCTCGGTCGGCAGGAGCAGCAGGCGGCGGTCGGGATCCCTTTTCGGCGGCATGTTTGAAAGCCCCTCCTGAAACGAATACAGCATGTGTGCCTCCTTTTGCAGTGCAGACGTCTCTTTACTGCGTCATTTTTGTCTCATATTCTACGTGCGGCGCATGTCGAAAGAAAGGCAGGGGACAAACATAGAAGAATTGTTACAGAAATCGTGCGGATCCGTTTGCAAAAACGTTGCAAAAAAACGGTTGCAAAATCAAAATCATTTGTTATAATGATGATGAAATCTTATGAGGAGGTACAAACAATGGCATACAAAATTACGGATGAATGCATCTCCTGCGGCGCATGCGCGGCAGAGTGCCCGGTAGAGGCGATCGCTGAGGGCGACGGCAAGTACGAGATCAACCCCGACGTCTGCATCGAGTGCGGCAACTGCGCGGAGGTTTGCCCCGTCGGCGCACCGAAAGCGGAATAATCAATCGACAGAAAAACGGCTCCCGAAGGAGCCGTTTTTTTGTTGCGAAATCGCGCCGGATATGCTACCATAACGGTATGAAACCGCTGAACGGGAAAGAAGCAAACGCAATAAACGATCTGCTGCTCCGCTGCGCCGAGGTGCTGCCCGAGGGGTTTCGCGTCGATCTCGAAGCCTGCACGGACGAATGGGCAAAGCTTTCGCGCGAACTCGGCTCGAAGCGGCTGTGCGCGTTCGTCGCCGAAACGCTCAAACGCATGTACCGGGAGCAGTTTTCCGAGACGTTCCTGTTCTCGGTGCGGTGCATAACCTTTGAGCTTCTGTACCACCTCAACGCGTATCTCTGCGTGAAGGGATACCGGAAGACGCGGCACGTCACCACGCTGCTGTTCCGTCCGGCGCTGATCGAGCGCAAGTGCCGCTCGATCGAGATCGACACAAACGACGTCTACCGGCTCACGCAGCGGATCGCGTTCCGCTACTTTTTCGGGATCGACAAAGAATACCGGTGCACCGGGCGCGACCCGTACGCGGTCAGGCGCGGAAGCCGGTTTGTGCGCATGCCGTTCTGCCGGCTGCGCGGCTGACGGACCGGGCGTTCGCGCAAGACTTTTGAGAAGGAGAAAGACATGGCGCAGGGAAACAAAAACGGCAAGCTCATCGGGCTGATCGTGACGATCATCGCGATCGCCGTGCTTGTCGCGCTCGTCGGGACGCTGTGCACCTGTCTGTGCACCTGCGGAAGCTGCATCGGCTTCGACGGCTGCATGCCGGTGTGCAGCGGGTTTGAATGGCTGCCCGATCACAGCGACGCGTGGATGGAGACCGTTCCGCCGCTGACCGCCGCGCCGACCGCCGTCCCCGAAACGCCCGCGCCGACCGACGCGCCGGCATCCCTTTCCCCGCTCGACGCCGAACAGCAGCCCGTCAAAACGCCCGCCCCGGACGATCCGTCCGCATGGGTGCGCGAAAAGCAGGTGAAGCTTAAAAACGACGGCACGGATACCGTGACGATCCTGGTGCTGATGAACGGCTCTGACCTCGAATCCGAGTACGGCGAGGCGACCGACGACCTTCTGGAAATGGTGCGCGCGACAAAGAGCGATCGCGTGGACATTCTCGTCGAGACCGTCGGCACGAAAAAGTGGAACCGGCGCTTCGGGATCTCCTCGCGGCACGCGCAGCGCTGGCGCGTGACCGGAAGCGGACTGACGCTTTTGGACGATACGCTTCCGCAGCTCGACACCACGATCCCCTCGACGCTGTCCGATTTCATCCGCTGGGGCATTGAGACCTCCCCCGCGGACCGCTATATCCTGCTTCTGTGGGACCACGGCGGCGGTCCGGTCTACGGCTACGGCTACGACGAATTCCAGCCCTACACGGCGACGCTGACGATCGACGAGATCCGGACGGCGCTGCAGGACGGCGGCGTATACTTCGATCTGATCGGCATGGACTGCTGTCTGATGTCGTCGCTCGAGGTCTGCTGCGCGCTCTATGATTTCTGCGACTATACGCTTCTTTCCGAGGACTTCGAGCCCGGCTGCGGCTGGTCGTACGAAGGGTGGCTCTCCGCGCTTGCGAAGGATCCCGCGATCGATACGCCGGCGCTCAGCCGGATCGCGATCGACGATTCGATCCGCGCCGCGGAACGATCCTCCGATGCGGACGACGGCATGACGCTTGCGCTGATCGACGAAGCGTACATGACGCTTCTGTACCCCGCGTGGGTGGAGTTTGCCTATCAGAACGAGGAAACGCTGCTGTCCAGAAACTACAGCCAGCTCCGGGAATCGACCGGGCGCGCGCATCCGCGGCTCGATCGCGCGGTCAGCGGCTGGTTCTCCGACGACGGCGCGTCGCTCGACGACTACTATATCACCGACGTCCTCTCGCTTGCGGCGAACATCTCCTCCAAAGCGTCCGACGCGCTCTGCGCGGCGCTGGATCAGACGATCGCGTACTACGGCGCGACCTCCGGTGAAACGACGCTGTCCGGGCTTTCGGTCACGCTGCCGTACGGCGACGACGCGTTCTACCGCGAACTCCGGCGCGTATTTCTGAACGCCGGTTTTGACGACGATTACGTCACCTGGCTCCAAAAATTCGTTTCGGTCAAGACGGAGACCGCGTTCTTCGACTTCGGAGACTGGAACGGCTGGGACGACTATGACAGCGGCTACGACTGGAGCGACTGGGGGAGTCTGTTCGGCGGATTCCGCAACTGGGACGAGGACTGGACCGGCGACTGGGACGTCGACGGCATTGATATCGACGATGTGCTGAACTGGCTGTTCGGCAGCTGATGAAAGGAACCTGTATGAAACGTATTCTGATCCTCTTGGCGGCATGCCTGCTCTGCCTGCCGCTTGCATGCGCAAAGACTCCCGCGCCCGCGCCCGAACCGGCGTCCGCGGTGACCGTGCCGGAAACGCAGGACGTGACGCTGACGCTGCCGCTCGGCACGCGCGACGGCATTGCAAAGAGCCTCCCCGCCTACACCGCGGGATTTTCCGGCGGCGGCGAAGCGCTGACCTTTGCGGTCGTATCCTCCGATCCCGCCGTTGCGGAGGGCGTTCTCCGGGACGACGGTACGCTGTATGTGATCGCGCACGGCACGGGCGAAGCAAAGCTGACCGTTTCCGCAAGGACCGCCTCCGGCGAGGAAAACGCCGCGTCCGTTTCGGTGACGGTGCGCGACGCGCGGCGCATGCTCGTGCTGATCGTGCTCGGCGTACTGTCCGCGGCGCTTCTCATTCTGCTCGGCAAGCCGTCCGCGAAACAGCCGGAAACGCCCGCCGAAGCGCCCGAAGCGCCGAAGGAACCGACCGTGATCTTTGAAGAACCCGAAGAGCCGGTATCGTCCGAAGAAATGTCCGATCCCGTCGCGATTTTTGAGGACCCCGAAGAACCGAATGACAATCCCGAAAGGAGTTAAGCTATGATTTCCGAAACCGTCACGCGCTATCGCGCATATCTCGAGAAGCTCCGCGCGTATGAACACGCCATGGGGCTGATGAACTATGACATGAGCACCGTGATGCCGAAAGGCGCCGGTCCGATCGTGGGCGACACGTTCGGCGTACTTTCCGAGGTCCTGTACGACATGGTCACCGCGCCGGAGACCGAAGCGATGCAGCAGGAGATCCTCGCGCACCGCGACGAAGTCGATCCCGCCATCGTGCGCATCGCAGAGCTCGCCATGGAGGAGCGCGCGCGCATCGCCTGCATCCCGAAGGAGGAGTATGTGCAGTACACGATCGACCGGACGACCGCCGATCAGGTCTGGCACGAGGCGAAGATCAAGAGCGATTTTCAGATGTTCCTGCCGCACCTCGAAAAGCTGATCGCGGCAAAGAAGCGCTTTGCAAACTATTACAGGCCCGGCGCGCCGGTCTACGACACGCTGCTCGACGAGTATGAAAAGGGGCTGAACACCGAAACGCTCGACCGGTTCTTCAAAACGGTCCGCGAGCGTCTCGTGCCCGTGATCGCAAAGATACAGAGTCAGCCGGACGTTTCGTTCCTGCACCGGCACTATCCGGTCGCGGAGCAGCGGATCTTTTCGGATTACCTGATGGACGTTCTGGGGCTTGACAAAAACCACTGCGCCATCGGCGAGACCGAGCATCCGTTCACCACGGAGTTTACAAAGTACGACGTGCGCATCACCACGCACTACCACGAGGACGCCGTCGAGCTGTCCATGTACAGCGTCATCCACGAGGGCGGGCATGCGACCTATGAGCGCAACATCGGCGACGAGATCGCACGGCTTCCGATCGGCAAGGGCGTTTCGATGAGCGTGCACGAGGGACAGTCGCGCTTCTTTGAGACCATCATCGGCAGAAGCGAGCCGTTCATCGAGGCGATCTTC
>JAEEGK010007506.1_pt1 | contig 25990 bp, 13 predicted proteins | sample 8958771 | NCBI WGS metagenome assembly JAEEGK01 (sample SAMN16246547, study PRJNA631951) | gut metagenome | biome: gut microbiome; feature: rumen; material: SC-attached | host: Bos | place: Iran: Karaj | collected 2018-10 | reverse complement strand
CCTACTGCACCTGTTGCAACTCGTCCCCTTGCATGGAAACTCACAGAACTCAGCACTCCGCACTCAGCACTGCTCTTCTACACCCAAGACGGCAACAAGAACGTGAGCGAGGTCGTCGCCTCCGATGGCGATATCGCTGCGCACTATGAGTACGCGCCGTTCGGCGCGGAGACTGCACAGAGAGGCGCTTCTGCCGCTGCGAATCCCTGGCGCTTCTCATCAGAATACGCCGAGGAAAATACTGCGACGGTGTACTACAACTACAGATACTACAATTCAGGTGGCGGACGGTTTTTTGTAAGGGATTTTGTGTTGACGAATTTGTTGTCATATGTGTTGTGTGCCAATGCGCCTACTGATGTGACAGACATATTGGGTCTTTACGGGAATCCTGTAACAGGGCCAGGAGGTGTCGTTGTAGGGCCATCTTCCCCGTATGATCCTGGAGGTCCGTATTATTCAACATGGCAGGATCAGTTGGATAAAGACAGGGCGTTATTGATTGCGCAACTTCAGTTGTTGTGCCCTGAGCCCGGTGTTAAGTGTCACTGTTGCACTCGATTGTCGTGTCTTAGTCAGGCAGTTTTGATTGCAGATCGTGTTTATTACAAGGTTAGAAACATGTCAAGCAATGTGATAGTGGGCGGCTTACCAGGGAATATATGCGCTTCTTTCGGTTCTGGCTATGGTTGCGCCGATTGGCAGAAAGGTATTGTAGATGTAATCACTGAATTAATGGACGGAAGACGAGATGCTTGCTTCAAAGCTTATGGTGTGGGGATGTACTATCCTATTGTAGGAAGAAAATACCCTATAACGGCACATAACTGGGTTAAGGTTGTTGGGTGTAAGATGATGTTCTCTGGGGTTCGGAAGATGCTCAAAGGGGAAGGAGTTGAGCTTGATCCATGGCAGTCTGGCGGTGATTCATTGTTTCCAACAGGCTGGGTCAAACACCTGATGGACTGTGGAGCAATCAGGGCAGAGGATCGTACGTACTGGCCACCTTCGAAAAACGACAAGAATGAAGATTAGAATAGTTAGAATCGGATTTGTCCGGATGTGTCTCGTAATCTTTCTTCTCGTATTCTTGCATCTGCTAAGTTCCATACGAACTTCGCTTAAATGCATATCTGGCGTGAAATGTGAGGCGCTTGAAGTTCTGCAAAAGGTTGTAGACGATGGCAACAAGTCAATTTATAGCAAGATGATACAAGAATTAGGAGAATGTAATGAGCAAGTTCCTTAACGCGTGTCTTCATCTTCTGAGCGAGCTGGGCAAAATTGTTATTGTAAGCGCAATGGCTTATACCTTTGCCCTAGGCACCGCATATGACGCTTTGATTGACGAAATAGAAACGGCATTTGAAAAACGCCTCGACAATGGGGGTGAGAAAATGGCTAGAGAGAGGTATGTCGAGGATTTGTGTTTATATGGGAAAGTGATGACTGAGTGTGGGGATATGTGTGTGCTGTGTAAAAGATTGAGATGCTGTTTGTCCATCGGGTTGATCATGTACCTTTTCAAGTGCTTGAGGTTTGTAGATGGGAATGGTGCGCGATGAATTTGTTCGGATGATGTGCCGTAAATAGTGTCTGCCCATTAAATCAATAAGACTCAGAAGGCCGACAGACCTGAGACACTGGACATCGACGGGATTTGGTATACTATAGCCAGAAAACGCATGACATACAACTCAGAAGGCAAGCGCATTCGAAGCGAGAACCTCGCCGGTCAGGTCACGACCTCGGCGTGGGACTGCTGCCACAAGGTTTCGGAAACCCAGCCCGACGGCTCGACCACGACATGGGACTACGATGGCGAAGGCCGGATGATCGCATCGTCGCGCCTTATCCCGCTCGACATGACGAATGTCACCTGGCTTACGACCTGCCACGAGTACGATGACCTTGGCAGACAGATCGCGACCTGGCAGACCAACCTTGCTGCGCAAGTCGGTCTTCCTGTGACTCGTACCACTTACGACCAGCTCGGCCGCGCAATCGCCCGCCTCGACAAGCTCGGCAACACAACCACGACGAGCTATAGGCCTGATGGACGGACTCTGTCCGTCCAAAACCCCAACACCTCCACCCGCATCTCCACTCGCTCAGCCTCTGGCTCCATTCTCTCCATCACAGGCACCGCCGTCACCCCGGAGTTTCACTCCTACGGCATTCTTCCCGACGGCACGCGCTGGTCGCGCACCGTCCAGGGCGAAACTGCATCTTCACCTCGTTTCACCAAGCGATACGAGAATCTTCTCGGTCAGACCATCCGCGAAGAGCGCTCCGGTTTCCAAGGCGCAGTGCTTGCTACAACCCACGCCTACGACACACTCGGTCGCCTTGTTTCAAACGCTGCCGACTACGAGCCTACAACCGAATATGCCTACGACGCCCTCGGCAACCGCGTTGCTACAACCCGCTCGGTAGGGGCAAGCGTCCCCGCTTGCCCGCCAGAATGGCGCAAGACCGAAACCACTTCATCCTTCGCGTTTTTCGATAACAACGTCTGGCTCACTCAAACCAACGTCGTCTCCTGTTCCGACTCTGCCATTGCGCCGCTCGTCTCTTCCTCCGCGCGCCAACTTACCGGCCTAACCGTCGCGATTCCCGCACGCTCGCGCTCGACCGATATTCGGGGCAACGTGACCGATAATGAAACGCTTGTCGATTCTTCTCTCGTCACCTCCCGTCAGTCACTGCCCTACGCCACCAACAAACCTTTGGCCATCTCGCGCTACGGCGTCTCGCTGATGGATGTTTCCGTCTCCGCCGTCACCAACACGGTCGCCTACGATGCTCTCGGTCGCCAGATCGCCAACGCCGACGGTCGCGGCAATACAACTCACGTCGAGTACAATGCCCTTGGTCAGCGCGCTGCTTCCATTGATGCTCTAGGAAATCGCACATCATACGCTTATGACCAAATCGGCAATCTCTCCGCCGTGACGAATGCCATTGGCAACGCGACAATCTACGAATATGATCTTCGTGGGCAGAAGACGCTGGAATTTGGCGCGACCTACCCCGTGCGCTACACCTACGACATCTTCGGCAACAAGATCACGATGACCACCTTTCGCGAAGGTTTTGTTCCCGATGCGTCCGTATCGGGTGATACAACTATTTGGCTCTACGACGAGACTTCCGGCTCTATGACCAACAAGGTCTATGCCGATGGCAAAGGGCCGACCTACAATTACACCCCCTCCGGCAAACTCTCCCGCCGCATCTGGGCACGTGGCATTGTTACCGATTATTCCTACGACAACTGGGGCAGCCTCACGAACACCGTCTATTCTGACGGCACGCCGACGATCTCTCTCGCCTACGATGCACTCGGCCGTCAAATTGAAGCCCATGACGCCGCTGGTACAACCACATTCGTTCATGACGACTTCGGCTCACTCACCAATGAAACCGTAATCGGCGTCGCCGGAACAAACACCATCATCCGCCATTGGGATAACTTCGGCCGCAATGCTGGCTACGCCCTGAACGGCACCCGCCAGTCTAATCTCGCCTACGATCCCGCCACCGGCCGTCTCGCGTCGATGCTCGCCGCCGGAAGCGAAACTCCGTTTGTGTGGAACTATCTTGACGGATCCGATCTCAAATCCTCCCTCGCCTATCCCAACGGCCTCACCGCTTCTTGGGCCTATGACGCCAACAACCAGTTGCTCCAAGTTTGCAATGCGACCCCGACCAATCTTATTTCGCAGTATGCCTACACATACGACTCCGCAGGTCGCCGCATCAATGTTTCCAAGACTGGTTCAGCTTTCACCCAAGCTGATTCTATCGGCTACGGTTACAATGCTCGCAGCGAATTGACCAACGCTACTGCCGCCGTTGATTCCGACTATCGTTACGCCTATGACTTCGACGACATCGGCAATCGTGAGTCCGCCTCCGAGCGTGGCACAAATTCCGTATACTCGGCGAACAATCTTAACCAATACACGCTCATCTCCAATCTCTGCGACTCTGCGTCTCTGCGCGAGGGATTCACTCCCCAATTCGACGACGACGGCAACCAGACGCTCATCAAGACATCCACCGGCATCTGGCAGGTTCAGTACAACGGCGAAAACCGCCCGGTCCTCTGGACCTGTATCCAATCAGACAATCAAGCAATCACCAACAATCAAACAATCTCCATGTCCTACGACCGCATGGGCCGGCGAGTGACGAAGAACGACCAGCGGTTTGTATACAACGGATTCCTGCAGATAGCGGACAACGGCGGCAATGTCTACATTTGGGATCCTACTGAACCTGTTGCAACTCGTCCCCTTGCATGGAAACTCACAGAACTCAGCACTCCGCACTCAGCACTGCTCTTCTACACCCAAGACGGCAACAAGAACGTAAGCGAGGTGGTCGCGGATAACGGCGACGTCGCGGCGCACTACGAATACGCGCCGTTCGGGGCGGTGACTGCTCGGAGCGGCGAACATGCGCCCATAAATCCCTGGCGCTTCTCCAGCGAATACGCGGAGGAAGACACTGCAACGGTGTACTACAACTATAGGCATTATGCGTCCGTTTATGGGGCATGGTGTTCAAGAGACTTGCTGGGAGAGCCATCTTCGCTCCACTTGGCGCTGTTTTGCCGCAATTCTTCAATTGCACTATATGATCGATTGGGCTTGATTGTACCAATAATGTTTGGCTACGATACAGATTTGTGGTCCGAACGCCACCGCCCAACTCCGCCCGCAAATAAAACAAAGCCAACTAGAACAAAAGCGCTAACTAAGACAATTATAGTCGGGAACATCCATTGGACAGGAGATGCCGATAAGCGCGAAGAGCTTCCGCCCTTCTTTGAAAAGGCTTTCCCTGAGTTGCTTAACATTGGTGAGTGTGAGTGTATCGCTTCTCTTCTGGTCGTGTCGCATGGGAGTTTAGATAGAGCCTCCGCGCTTACCCTTCAAGGTTCCAAAGAGCAAATGCGAGTAGAAGACGAGACAAACACGGCGATTTCAGATCTTTTTGACGGGGTGAAATTCTGCAAGCCGTGTTTCCTTGAAATACGTGCATGCTCCATTGGCTCAAGCGCGCTGCTCAAGAAGCGCTTGGCGGAGAAGACGGGTTGTAGCATAACCCTTTATGATCGACCTGTAGATACAAATGGGATTATGCGAGACGAAAAAGATTTTAAGACGTCACTCTTGGGCAAGTTGTACGAGTTGATTACTAACGGCCTGGAGAATATGATCGCAGACTAATACAGGGCAGTTGCAGGTTGGCGAAGGAGGAAGACTATGACAAGGAAAGCTAAGTCCGAGGCAGAAGGCCTGGGCGGCAACTGCTGGCTGCTCCCGACGGTCAGTCTGATCTACACTTTGTTTCTGCCCATGGAAAGCAGGCATTATCTGGGGGTTGAGCCACCGGATCTAGATGCCTTGCAGGCGTCTATGGCATTGGCCATAGTGATCTCCTGTGTCGTGTGCATTCTGTTTTCGTTTGGCATTGCATATAGGCTTTGCAGGGCTAGACGTTTCTTCCGGTCAGCCGTTGCCGGCATTCTTTCCGTGCTGGCCGCAGTCTCCGCATCTACACGCATTCTGGAATCCATCAGTCTTATCTTGCGTGGCCTGGGCATGGGGCCGGCAGATTTTGCGGAATCACTTCGCGTTCCTGACAACATGAAGATAGCGATACCCTACCATAAACGCGTCGTGCGTGGGTATGGTGAGAAAACAGAGTGTGATTTGCCGCTTGAGATTGTCGGAGCGTTTGGGTATTATGCCTTTAGGATGTCCGTTAACACCCATAGAGACGGGGATTTGTTTATTCGTGCATACGAATTGACGACAGGCAGGAAATTGACTACAGGTTGGAGACTAGAGTTCAGGAAGGACTTCCTGAGGAGTTCGCTGCGGCGTGCGATATGGTCGGAGAACGAGAATGAGTTGTTTGCTCACGACGGCATGATGATGATTAATGAAGGGCGGGTAGATAAGCCTTATGCGGCAAGATTTGAACTCTGGTTTCGTGCTGATGATGGTGGTGATGAAAGTTTGCTTTGGGCCACTAATTATGTCATAACCGGATTCCATGACTATCCGGAGCACGATTCTAAAAGAAAACAGGCTTTTGATTCGTTAAAGCGTGAGTTCCTTAAGGAGGGCAAAAGAGAAAGATATTATGGATGCGACAAAGAGAGATAGTGATCCTTCGGCAGGTTATCAGTATGCTTTAACATATTTGGAAGGGAAGAGAAAAGACAAGACGAGGACTACTTGTTGCTTCCATAATTGCTGTTGTTTTTCTTTTACTGCTTGTCGGCCTTCTTTTACCCGTTACACCTAGATGTACCCAAGTATATAAGGAATTGAAATGTAATCAAGGCTATGGTTGGTGTCTTGAATTCAAGGATGGCAAACAGGTCCGAATAAAAGTGTTTAGAGCAATCTGCGAATATCCTGGTGTCAATAATTCTAGGGTGTTTATCTTGTTGCCCTCGGGGCAATGCATAAAGATAAGTTGTAATTTGAAGATTAAGCGGTTATTTAAGGCGCGGCTGGAGCGAATGGTTTGTAGTTTCGGTTCAGAGAAAGAGTTCGTGGATAATATCAATGAGATTTTCCATTGCAGCACGGATGACGTTGTTGTAGAGGCAGAGTGAGATTGGCGCGAGAACCATGGCTTCCGGGGAGATGGGCGTCGACATCGTCTACGACTCGAACGGCGTCCGGCAGTTCCTGACGCCGTCGCGGCTTGCGGACATCGTGCAGCACCCCGGTTTTACAGGCTACGACGTGAGGGTGTACGCGATTGCGGAAGCGCCCTCGAAGGATGCGGCGACCGGACTCTACGCGCTGCCGGACGCCGCGCCGACGGCGGTCGCCTCCATCCGCAGGGAGAACGGCGGCAGGCGGGCGGTCGTCACCATGCAGAAGGGCGGAGGCGACCGGCGCAGCTACGTCTTCGACTACGCGTTGGGCGACTGGTCGCTGACGCGTCCGTCGGGCATGGAGGAGCGCAAGGAGCGCTACATCGCCGACGAGCGGGACGCGCAGGTGATAGAGGGATCCCTCTCCCCGGCGGGCGTCCGGCTCTCGCGCTGCGAGTCCAACTACAAGTGGGAGTCATGGGGCTTCGCAATGACAAACAAGGTCGAGGGCTCCGGCGGGGCCGTCGAGACGACCGAATGGACCTACTACACCTCCGGCAACGGGAAGGGCCAGGTCAAGACGGAGAAGAGGCAGTCGGGGCTGCTGACGCAGTACGCATACGACAGCCTGGACCGCGTCATCTCCGAGACGCGCTCCGGCCCGGACATGATGACCGAGGTTACGACCTACGACTACACTCCGGTCGACGCGAGTGATCCGGTTTTGCCTGTCGACACCCGTCCGCGCACGGTCGTCAAGAAGCTCGACGGCATCGAGTGCGAGCGGACGTACTACGTCTATTCGCCGCTCACCAACATCGTCGAGCGCGTCGGCGAGCAGGGCGCGGCATACGGCGGCACCAATGTTCTCCGCACAGTGACGACGTACTATCCTGTTGTCGCTGGAGATGTTCGCTCCGGTTTTGTCCAGTCCGTTCGCCACGAGGACGGCAAGCTCGATCTCTACGACTACTCTCTGTCCTCCACCCTCTGGACCGAGACCATAACCCATCTCCACGAGCAGTCGCCCGCACCCGTGTCCGGCAAGACGACCCGCGACATCACGATAACCAATGCCCGCGGCGAAGCCACCGAGACCCGCACCGAGGCGTACATTGATGGAATTTGGTATACTATAGCCAGAAACCGCATGACATACAACGCAGAAGGAAAGCGCACGTCGCTCGAGAACCTCGCCGGTCAGGTCACGACCACGGCATGGGACTGCTGTCACAAGGTTTCCGAAACTGGGCCCGATGGCTCCACCACGACTTGGGACTATGACGACGAAGGCCGCATGATCGCCTCTTCCCGCCTCATCCCGCTCGACATGACCAATGTCACCTGGCTCACGACTTGCTACGAGCACGACGACCGCGGGCGGCAAGTCGCGACTTGGCAGACAAACTACGCCGCGCAAGTCGGCCTTCCCGCAACCCGCACATCGTATGACCAGCTCGGCCGCACGATCGCCCGCATCGACCAGCTCGGCAACACCACGACTACCGAGTATAGTCCAGACGGGAGAACTGTGTTCGTCCGTAACCCCAATACTTCGACTGTTACTTACTCGCGCAATGCAAGCGGCGACACGCTCTCCGTCACTGGCACCGCCGTAACGCCGGAGTTCCACACCTACGGTATTCTCCCCGATGGCACGCGCTGGGCTAAGATTGTTCAGGGCGAGACGGCCAACTCGCCTCGCTTCACTAAGCGATACGAGAACATGCTTGGCCAAGCCATCCGCGAAGAGCGCTCCGGCTTCCAAGGTGTTGTTCTCGCAACAACTCATAGCTACGACTCCCTTGGCCGCCTCGTTTCTTCCTCCGCCGACTTCGAGCCGACAACCGAATACGCCTACGATACCATGGGTAATCGCATAGCCGTTACGAAACTGGTAGGGCGCGGTGTCCCCACCGCGCCGCAATCTGAAACCACAGAATGGCGCAAAACGGAAACGCTCTCTTCTTTCGTCCTCGAAGACTCTATCATCTACCTCACCCAAACCAATATCGTCTCCTGCTCCGATTCCGCCATTGCGCCGCTCGTCTCTTCCTCCGCGCGCCAACTCACTGGTCTTACCGCCGCAATACCTGTGCGCTCACGCTCTACTGATGTTCGTGGCAGTGTGACAGAAAACGAAATACTTGTTGATTCTGCTCTCGCCACCTCCCGTCAGTCACTGCCCTACGCGACAAATAGGCCGTTGTCAATCTCGCGCTATGGCGTATCGCTAATGGATGTCTCGGTCTCTGCTGTCACCAACACGGTTTCCTACGATTCCCTCGGACGCCAGATTGCCTATACCGACGGGCGCGGCAACACAACCCATACGGAATACAACGCCCGCGGCCAGCGCTCCGCTTCTGTAGATGCCCTCGGCAACCGCACTACATACGCCTACGACCAGTTCGGCAATCTAGCCGCTGTCACGAATGCCCTTGGCAACGCGACGATTTACGAATGCAACCTTCGTGGGCAGAAGATTCTTGAATATGGCGCAACCTATCCCGTGCGCTACACTTACGACATCTTCGGCAACAAGACCTCAATGACCACATTCCGCGAAGGTTTTGTTCCCGATGCGTCCGCATCGGGTGATACGACCACTTGGCTCTACGATATCGCATCCGGCGCAATGACCAACAAGGTCTATGCCGATGGCAAAGGCCCGACCTACAGCTACACGCCCGACGGCAAGCTCTCGCGCCGCACCTGGGCGCGCGGCATAACAACAGATTACAGCTACGACGCATGGGGCAATCTCACCAACATCGTCTATTCCGACGGCACGCCGGCCGTGACGCTTGCCTACGACGCAATGGGACGTCAGACGAATGCCGTTGACGCAGCAGGTGTTGCCGCTTTTGCATACGACAGCTTTGGCTCGCAGATCGGAGAGACAATCAGCGGACTCTACACCAAGAACATTGTCCGCCATTACGATGCGTTTGGAAGGTCAGATGGCTACACTTCGGAAGGAATCCGCAGAACTCGGATTTCGTACGAAGCTGCTACAGGTCGAATCAGCGGACTGAAATCCGGCGGTGTCTGGTTTGACAATCGGTATCTAGCTGGAACCGACTTGCGCGACAGGATCAAGTATGGCAACAGCGGCTACGCATACTACACGTACGAGACGAACCGCAACGTTCTTGCCCAAGTAAGGAACGAGTTCGGCGGCAATGTAATCTCGCAGTACGACTACGTCTGTGATGCCATTGGCTCTCGCGTCGCGATCGCTCGCTCCGGCACGATGATGAGCGAAACCCGCACCGACGCCTACGGCTACAACGAGCGAAACGAGCTGATTTCCGCCTCCAAGACGGGAGGGTCGCAGTCCCCTGCGATCGAATACACCTACGCCTACGACGACATCGGCAACCGTCTGACCTCTTCGGAGCTCGCAAGCGGGAGGGACGAGCTTGTCTCGTCCGCCTATTCTGCAAATTCGCTCAACCAGTACACCTCGATTTCCAACTCTGCGACCTCTGCGCTCTCTGCGGGAGAATTTACCCCCACCTATGATGACGACGGCAACCAAACCTTGCTCAAAACCTCTACAGGCATCTGGTCCGTCACATACAACGGCGAGAACCGTCCTGTGCAGTGGTCGAACGGCACCACAAACATTACGATGAAGTTTGACCGCATGGGGCGTCGCGTGGAATATCTTGAAACGGCAGATGTTGACGGTGTAACGGCTACCAACACCCATCACCGCTTTGTCTATGATGGCTATCTCTGCATTCAGCGACTTAACGCCGCCGCGAACAATGCCATTGACCTAATCTTCGCATGGGATCCGGCGGAGCGTGTCGCGACGCGCCCGCTGATGATTGAAAAGCCTGGCGTGTGCATGCTCCATGTCACACACGATGGCAACAAGAACGTCTCTGATCTTGTGTTCTTCTCCGGCGGCAGCGGAGTCGCCGCGCATTACGAATACGCCCCCTTCGGCGCGCTTGTCGCCTCGATCCGCAACACTACTTCGATCGCATACGACTTCCGTACTTATAATCCCTTCCGATTCTCCTCAGAGGTTGAGGACGACGCGCTAGGCCTCGTGTACTACAACTATAGGCACTATTGCCCATCGGCAGGGCGTTGGACATCTCGCGATCCTGTGTATGAGATGACGGCCTTGTCTTTAATGGCATATTGCGGAAATGCAGTAATGCAGACTGTTGACTGCCGGGGTTTGCAAAGCATTACTGGGAATATTGACTGGAATGCTTGGTATGCCAATTATCAGAAAGCACAGCAGATAGAACAGGATCTAAAGGAAGATATACAGGATCTAAAGGAAGATATAAATGCAATTAGTGATACCCTCGATATAATTGAGAAATACAAGAAATGGCAGCCTCCTCAGGGAAAGACTCAGAAAATAGAGAAAGGGCCGTGCTGCTGCAAGGTGTGCATGTATTCGGCAATAGATCGTAGGACGCTAAGTGAAGCAGGTCCGCTTCACATAACTTCAGGCATGGCAGGGCACACATGGTTGACTATTGAGGATTGCAAGTCCCGCGACGATGAAATAGTTGATAGTACATACACGCGTTCGTTTGGTCCGGCCTCACAAAGTACAGCTTACGCCATGCTGCATGGTGTGCCAGGCAGTGCATTTAAAGTTGAAAAGTACAAAAATCATAGATTAATTGCTGTTTCGAAAATGTGTTGGGAACTCGGTTCAGATCAATGCAATGAGATGAAAAAAGACATCGAAAAACTGCCGACTACATTTTCACTTTCCAACTATTGCACGATAGATTCCGTCGGATACCTGCGGCAACACGGCATTGATGCTCCCAATGGAGTCGGCACAATCAGTACACCGTGGTGGGCACCAAACTATGACGCGCCCAATCCAAGGGATATGTATGAGCAGATTATTGCCAACGGAGGGCATGCTATTGGAGAGGAAGAAAGGAAATGAAGTCAGTCATACAATTTGTCTGCATTGTTGCAGGTGCGATTCTTTTACCATACATCGTCCTGCGATGTGTCCTGCTGACAGAAGACAAGCCGGAAGAGGCGGAGCAAAGCTTTCCCCCGGGAGTGCCATATTCGCAAGACTTAGGAAACCTTGGCCACAGGATAGAAGGCCAGGTCTCTCGGTGGATTAGCCTTCCTTACACAAATATGCCGCTGAAGTGCTTCGGAGGCAAATCGAATTACAATGATGAATTGTATTATGCGATAAAGTGTTGTGCAACAAAACCAGTCATCATCTGCCCATATGGCCCGGTTTCAAGGGCGTTAGATCATGATTTATGGCCGTATTGTGTACGAGTGCAGATTCCGTTATTAAAAGACAAGAGTTGTGTCTGCTATGATTGGGACTTCGGATGTGCTGTTCGAGACAAGGTTGTCTATGAATCTGAGAATGGCAACACGAAGGTCGTTTTGCTTACGGTGGTCACCGATTATGAAACGGAGAGGAAGTTGAGAGATGAGCATCGACTGGCGGAAGAGGGACTATTTGCGGAAGAATTATCAGGCGAGAAACTTGATCAGAACCTATTTAGACCGCTGGATGAAGGCGAATGCATTGTCGTGTTTGACCAACGGTTTATTGCCTTGCGTAACAAAGGGGAAACAAAATTCAGAGGGTATAGGCTTGAATAAAAGAGTAGATCGTGGCGGGGCTTGTTGAGGGTGCACGATGGTGAAAGCGTATAATGAAACGCATGAGAATGCCAGAGCAAGAGAGAGAAAGGGCGACGGGACGAGGCAGAATCCAGCCGCGCAGGGCGGTACTGGTCTCGCGCGTTCGCGTCGCGTGTGGGACAAGAGGTCAGACAGTTTGTCCCGCAAGTAACCCGCTCGCGCAGGCGAAGAGTGCCTTTGCCGGCAACATCATCTTGCAGTATGACTACGTTTGCGACGCCGTCGGCTCTCGCGTCGAGATCGCCCGTTCCGGTACGATGATGAGCGAGTCGCGTAGCGACACATACGGCTACAACGCGCGCAACGAGCTTGTTTCAGCGTCCAAGTCGGTAGGGCCTCGGTCCACTGCGAACGAATACTCTTATAACTACGACGACATCGGCAACCGTCTGGCCTCTTCTGGACTTGTCGCTGGGAGGGACGAGCTTGTCTCGTTCGCCTATTCTGCAAATTCGCTCAACCAACATACCTCCATCTCCATCTCCAACTCCGCGGCCTCTGCGTTCTCTGCGGGAGAATTCTCCCCCGCCTACGACGCCGACGGCAACCAGACGCTGGTAAGGACATCAACTGGAACATGGTCTGTTTCGTACAACGGCGAGAACCGGCCCGTCCTCTGGACCTGCGGCGACACCAACATCACGATGAAGTTTGACCGCATGGGGCGTCGCGTGGAATATCTTGAGACCGTCACATCAGACGCGGGAGGGTCGCAGTCCCCTGCGACCGCCACAAACACACATCATCGCTTCGTCTATGATGGCTATCTCTGCATCCAGCGACTCAATGCCGCCGCAGACAACGCCATAGATCTAATCTTCGCATGGGATCCCGCCGAGCCTGTAGCGACGCGCCCGCTGATGTTTGAAAAGCCGAACGTGTGCAAGCTGCACGTCACGCACGACGGCAACAAGAACGTCTCCGATCTCGTCTTCTTCTCCGGCGTCTCCGGCGTCGCCGCGCATTACGAATACGCTCCCTTCGGTGCAATCACCGCCTCGACCCGTAATTCCACATCAACCGTATACGACTTCCGCACATACAATCCCTTCCGCTTCTCATCTGAATATGCGGGCGATGTGCTAAGTCTGGTGTGCTACAACTACCGGCACTACGAGCCGGCGATGGGAAGGTGGCTGAGCAGGGATCCATTGGAGGAAATGACGTATGAGGCCAACTTTGAATTACCTGACGAAAGCAGATCTCTCGCAGAGACTTATTTGTTTCTAAGGAATGCGCCATGCTCGAAGGTTGATGTTAGGGGTCTGTTCGATTATCTTTGTACTTGTAGTCTGGTTCCTTATCCAGTTGGTGAAGCTGGGTATTCTGTTCAAGACGGACAAAAATGCAGCCGTGAAAATTTATGGAAGAGGATTACGGTTCGAATTGATGGCCCTTGCATTACTATTTTGCCGGGGTTGGGTTGCTATTGCCAAAATAGGAAATGCACACTTGAAACGACATTTCGATGCATTGCAGTCAAGGGGAAAAAGTCGGTTTATTACGCTTGGGAAGTTTTGCGATCTTCGAAAACTGGCTGTAGCAAGAAAGAAAGTCAATGAAAACATCTGTTGAGGAAGGGTTGTCTCAAATGACAAATCAAGAAATTATCGTGAGAACCGGTTGTTGGAACGACCTGAAAGAGGATGCGCCTGTTGTGATCGTTGAAGGGGGGCCGGAGGGCGATTGGTCCAATGTTGCGTTGACTGCGTTCGGACTGTCCTTTGGTCTATCTTTGTTGGCTGTTGTTGTCGGGTTCATACTTGTAAAGTATGTTAGATCAATAAAACCGTCAAGACAGATGATTGCGGTTGCCATTGTCGCAAGCGGCGTGATTGTGACGATCGTCGTGTTGACGCTTGCATTCTTGTGCCAGCGGCTTGCCGACAAGCCTCAAATGCCAATGCCAGAAGCACCTGTGCCGCCCGCAGAGGTCCGCGTCAAGGCGGTGGAGCGGAAGGCGGAGCTGCAGGATCAGAACACTGTCGCGGCTGCGTCGGGCGCTGTTGCGATCGCATGCGGCCTGGACGAGGCGACGGCAGACCGCTACGAGGCGCGGAACGACGCATTGCGGTCGATTGCGCGGCGGAGGGATTTGGCGACAGGAGAAGTTGATGCGTTGCTGGCATATTTGCGCGCGGCGGACGACAACATGCGGGTCGAGCGCGTCGCGGCGCTGAAGAACGACGTGATGAACGTCCTTCGCAACCAAGAGCCGCCTGTGGAAGGACTCGCGGAAACTTTGATTGTAATGTTTAAAAGCGGCGAGCATCCGCCAGAGGTCCTCGATTACTGCATTCAGCATCTTGGTGCGATGGTGAACGAATTGGACGACGCGACGCGCGGGCGCGTCCGCGAGGTGTTCGTCAGGGCCGCGGGTGAGAAGGGTAAACCGTATGCGGGTACGGCGCTCTATTCGCTTGCGGAGGACAGGCGCGCGACGAGCGCGCAGGACGCGGAGCTTCGCCGACTGACGGTTGCGCTATGCAAGCCCAGCGCGAACAACACCGCCCGCATTGCGGCAATCCAGCTTGCAGGACAGCGCGGCTATATCGAGGCTCTGCCAATAGTCCGCGAGACGCTATCCGCCCCACGCCGCGATGCCGTCCTCGACATCGTCTGCCTCGGCTCCCTCGGTCTTCTCGGCAACTCCGACGACATGCAACTAGCGTCACAGTTTGCAAACTATGACACACGTAGGGCCGTCGCCGCAAAAGCGGCAATCAAGCGGATTAAGGAGCGCACAGATGCAGGGAATCGTTTCTAGCGGCTCATCAGAGATAAGGGTGGGTGGGTTGAGTCGCAGAAGTCGCTGCTTGCGCTCAAGACCCGATTGTCGTCGCCTCCCGCCTTTCGCGTTGCCTTGTCGTGAAATCACATATCATTCGCGCGGGCGACAATCGGTCTTGAGCGCGGCTTGCAGCATCGGCCATGCCTCCGGGCGACAAATGCCATTATATGCTACAATATGCGAGGCGAAGTCTGTCGAACCGTGCGATCTTCAACGGTTTAGGATGCAATTGCTCTCATATATGAAGCTATTAGACAAGCCGCTTGGCCTGGTGATGAACTTTGGCGAAGAACGCTTTGGAAGTCGCGGCATTCGCCGAGTCATATTGAAAGGCGCGGACAATGGATACGACTCGTTCGAGCCATCGTCAGCACTGGCCGCGGACGATTCCGATCGTCGCCCCGCATAACTGGACGCCTACGCGCTGCCAATGTCTAGTTGCTGGCGGGGAGGCGACGACAAGCGGAATCGTACGCAAACTCTGCGGCGTCTGCGACCTATGCCTAAGCCCGAAGCCACAAGATTCTGTAACGCCACGGGCGCGAAGCTCAACACCTACCAGCTTCAGATGGGCACGACGCTGCTCGTCGAGGACGGCGCGGACCTCCAGCTCGCGGACGAGTCGATGGGCTCGGCCCCCGAGGTCGGCGGCGAAGACCCACTCTCGTAAGCACCCGACTACACTGCATCACGCAGAGCCACAGCAGCGGGGCGCATCACGCGCCCCGCTTCGTCGTTTCGCAGAAAAAGTTAAGATATGCGGTGATACTTAAATTTTTGAAGAGTTATTGTAGAAATTGTGACCGGTGTAGCGATTTGAGTAGATAAACGGCAGAAATATCACATATTTGAGTAAATGATATCAATTCCCCTCCCGTCATAGTTTTTTCAGTTTCCCATTGCGGATTGGGCGGCAAAATGGTAGAATATTAGAACTTGCTTCGCAAGAGGCGGTGGGCATGGGCGGGCCTTGTGGCTCGCCTTGTTGTAGCCGCAAAAGTGAGTAAAAACGTAGGCTTTCAAGAAAAACAAGAACAAAGGAACAAGATAAGGTGGCAAACAAAGTTGTCAAAAGCTTCTGTGTGGCGTTGGCTTCCTCTGTCGTAGGCAGCGTCGCTTTCGGTGACGATGCAGTTGGCCTCGGGAAGACGTACGCTGGGACAAACGGCGTCGCCGAGGTTGAGTTTTCGTTCCTGGCGCTTGGCGAGGGGCATCCGGCTGATTTCATTTCTGGCAACTTCATGGGCGACGGAGGGGCGTTTTCAGACAGGCTCTATGTCCGCCGCGCGGCATCGGGCGAGATGACAAACGCCGTTTTCTCATCCGGCTTTAGTCGGTTTCCAATAGCCCATTTGTGATGGGTTTTTGATATAATATTGGCAAATGGAAGCAAGGAATACGAGAGGGCGATAGAGCGTGGATGGCGAGATCGAGAATGATGTTGATTCTGAAGTCAAGGCGAGGTGCAGGGCCGGCCTCGCCCGCCTGATAGACGAATACAACGGCAAGCTGAGGTCTGTCGCAAAGGGCAGGATTTCAGAGGAGACCGTTCGCACATGGCTGAACGATCTCCTCGGCGTGTTTGGATGGGATGTCCGCAACGTCAGCCATGTCTGGCAGGAGACCGTCCTAGACGAGCGCGAGCGCAGACGTCTAGCCTCCATAAACTCGACGCACAAGCGTCCCGACTACACGCTTCTTAAAGGCTTGGAAATCAAGACCTTCCTAGATGCAAAGTCCCTGTCAATTGACGTATTCTCCAACAAGGCGGCGGCGTTCCAGATCCGCTCATACGGTTGGTCAGCTCAGGTCCCTTGCGCGTTCGTATCCAATTTCGCGCAAATGGCGATATTCGACACGCGATACAAGCCAAGCGAAGGCCAGGATGCTTCGCATGGCGTCATACAGCTGTCCATTGACGAGTATCTTGAGAAGTTCGACATCCTTTTCAACCATCTTTGGCGCGGGAATGTAGTCGCTAATGGCTTGGACCGCATTTACTCCGCCTCGGACAGGGAGGGTGACAGGACGCTAGACGGCGATTTCATGGGGGTCCTGACGTCTTTCAGGTTCAAGCTTGCCGTTGAGCTGGCGAAAAGGAATCCATCACTGGTCGCGGATGAGGCGGCGTTGAACTATTACGTACAGGTTATAATGGACCGGATGATCTTCATCCGGGTATGCGAGGCGAAGGGCATTGAGCCGAAAGAGAGGCTGCGGGAGTTCCAGCACTCGAAGACCGGTTTCTGGCGGGAGTTCAGAAAATCGTGCTACATGGAATTCTACCGCCACTACGACGGAGCCATGTTCGCCAGAGATGCGAAGTTCAAGCGCATAGAGCTTCCAGACGACGTGTTCGACGGGTTTATAGATGAACTATACTATCCGTCGCCGTACAGGTTCGACGTGATTCCCGTCATGATGCTTGCGAAGATATACGAGGAGTTTCTTGGCAAGCGCCTTGCAATCCGCCAAGGCAAGGTTGTCGAAGAGGTCAAGGGCGAATACGTCAAGACTAACGGCGCGGTTCCCACTCCCGAGCACATTGTCAGGCTTGTTTGCGACAGGACGTTTTCCGAAGCAAGGAACATGACGCTGGCGGGACTGCTTGGATGCAGAATACTCGACCCTTGCTGCGGCTCGGGAATATTCCTGATGGCGTGTTATGACTTTCTGGAAGCGCAGTTCATAAAGCTCCTTGGGGAAGATGAAGACCTTAGACGCGAGTACCGTGACTTCTTTTTCCTCGACGATGAGGGAAATTGGCTTCTGACGATCCCCGGCAGAAGGCTGCTTATCTCAAAGTGCCTTTTTGGAATAGACATCGACGAGGCGGCTGTGGAGGTCGCGAAGATGTCTCTTGCCCTGAAAATCATAGACGGCACCTGCATAACCATTTGGGATTCTCTTGGTGCAAACGGCGAGAGGATTCTGTGTGACATTGCCGCAAACATACAACTCGGAAACGCTCTCGTTCCGCTGTCCGACATCAAGGACGACAAACAGGCGGAGTCGCTTCGAGCGTTCGACCCCAGGAGGGCGTTCCCGTCCGTGTTCGGCAAAGGGTCGTCAGGATTCGGCTTTATCGTCTGCAATCCCCCTTATGTGGAGACGAAGTTCTTCAAGGAGGCAAAACCCGTGTTTCATTCATATCTCTCCGCTCGCTACGACGCATACGAGGGCAAGGCCGACTTGGCGGTTTTGTTCGTCGAGCGTTGTTTGCAGCTTCTGGCCGGCGGCGGCAAGGCGGGGTTCATTGTGCAGCGCAGGTGGTTCAAGACGGATTACGGCAGGGGGATAAGGCGGCTGATAAACAACGGACGTCATCTGGACAGCCTCATCGAGTTCGACGCTACGGACATCTTCCCGCACAGGATTACCTACGTGGCGATAATGACACTCGCAAAAGCCATGCGAGAAAAGGTGCGTTATTGCAGAATCGAAGAAAGTGGGTCCGACTTAAAGGCCATTTGTTGCGATGGCGACAGCATGTCGGCGCGTCTTGAAGATGCGGCGCTTGTGAAGATGCCGTTGAACGACGAGCCGTGGGATTTCGGCGAACCGGACATGCTAGGCATCTACGCCCGCCTCCAGGATTCGCTTGGTCGTTTTGACGCATTCCCGAACCTTGCGATTAAGGACGGCATACAGGCTCTCTGGAAAAAGGTGTATCACCTTCGCGACGTAGAGTTTCAGGGTTGCGAAGCTGTCGGACGAAATGGTTTTGGGGAGACTGTCAGGATTGAGCGGGACATACTGCGCGGAGTCGTTTACAACAGGGAGTTCTATCCTTTCAAGGACATTGTTCCTGACGCATGGTGCGTGTTCCCATACGAAGGAGCCAGTGCTGTTGCCATCGGATATTCCGACCTGAAAAAACGCTTCCCTCTCGCGCATGAGTATCTTGCCGCGAACAGGAGGCGCATAAGTGAGAATGTTGAATGTCGTCCCGGCGACAAGTGGCACACTTTCACCCGGGAACACAATCATGGCCTTTACAACGTCGGAAAGATCATCGTCCCGATGACGGCGCGGGACACGATAGCAACATACGTAGATGGCGACAACGGCCTGTACATGGACAACGCCAACGTCTGGTTTGTAAATATAGAAGGCGCTGCGCCCCGTTTGATGAAGGCCGTCGCAGCTGTCGTCAACTCCACCGTGTTCTCCGTGTTGGCGAAAATGAAGGCCAATCCGCAGTCCGGCGGATACTACAAGTTCAACAAGCAGTTTCTTGCGCCTGTTCCGTTCCCGTCGTCGCGGCTTGCCTCCGACCGCGCGGCGCAGTCGGAGCTGTCCTCGCTTTCAGACAAGATACGCGCGTTTGAGAAGCGGTACTTGTCCGCGGTCGCAAACAAGCGGAGCTTGCTGTCACAGCAGCTTGACGCTCTGTGGGAGCGGCTTGACGGACTATGCGAGGACCTATACGGCCTTTCTGACGAAGAACGGTCCGCGATTCGCAAGGTCGGCAGGACGGTAAGCAGGGTGGAGCTTTTGCCAAGGGAATGAAGTCCGCCACGCTAAAATGCGCCGCAGCGTCCCTGCTGGCCGAGTGCCGCGACGTGTCCGCCGTCGAACGGGCGTGCGTTGCCGGCTACATGGCCGCCAACGGGATCAAGCTGCCGAGGCGGTCCTTCCTTCGCAGATACCTGTCGGGCGTTGAAGAATCGCTGACGGGGAAATGCCGGGCCGCGCTCGTTTCCATCACGCCGCAGCCGACGCTTGAAACGCTTATCGAGCTTTTCGAGCTGCTTGTCGCCTGCGAAGCACGGAAGAAGAACGGCGTCGCATACACGCCGCTCTCGGTGAAGAAGCTGATGCTTGGGCGCGCCCTTCGCGGATTCAGGGTGCCGACGGTTTTTGACCCGTCGTGCGGATGCGCGTCGTTCCTTCTGACTGCCGCCCAAATGATTCACGAAAAATCCGGCATCGAATATGCGGAGGTTGTCAGGCGTTGCATCTTTGGAGCGGACATAGACGGCGGCGCACTCGACAAGACGCGGGCTCTCTTCGCCCTGCTTCTCGCGGAGAACGGCGAAGACGGCGACGTCGTGCCTGAGCTTTTTGAGATGAACATGCTGGACGGCGATTCCGCAGACCGCATCCGCCGCGCCCACCCAGACGGTTTCGACTGCGTCGTGGGGAATCCGCCGTACGTGAGATTCCGCAACATGGACGAGGCCACAAAGACCAAGGTCTCTCGGTGGACTGTGGCTAAATGCGGGAACGCAGACCTCTACATGCCGTTTTTCGAAATCGGACTGTCGCTGACCTCGAAGCGCGGAACTCTGTCGTACATTACCTCGAACACCTATCTCCAGTCTGTGAACGGCAGATGTCTGCGGAATTGGATGGCCGACCAGAACCTGTCGGTCGAGATAACCGACTTCAGGAACGCGCAGCTTTTCGCGAATGTGACTTGCTACACGTGCGTGACGACGTTGGGCAGACGTCGGGAATCGGGGATTTCCTACAGGCGGGCGGAAAGCCCGGACAGCGCGAACGACGGATTTTCTGTCTATCCTTTTTCGGTGTTCAAGCGCGACGCGCCGTGGCGTATGCAGGGGTCAGAGATAGAGTTCGTCGTCCGGAAGCTGGAGGGGGCGGGCACGCCTCTTTCCCGCTACGTGATACGCAACGGACTTGCGACCCTCGCGAACGGAGTGTTCTTCTTCCGTCCAAGCGCGGACAATGGCAGATATTTTCTTCGCACGTACGGCGGCAGGGAGTGGAAGATCGAGAAATCGCTTTGCAGAAAGGTCATAAAGCCCAATGTCGTACACAGCGAGGCAGATCTGGATGCGGAGATGGAATACGCCATATTCCCGTACGCAAGCGTCGGTGGCAAGTTCGTCGTCAGGGACGAGGAGGAAATGCGCCTGGACTATCCGTATGCGTATGCGTTCCTGGCCAGTTGCCGCGAGTTGTTGGACGGACGGGACAAAGGCAAGGGCGACTATCCGGCATGGTATGCGTACGGCAGGACGCAGGGAATGAACTGCACTGGGTGCAAATTGCTGATTCCATATATTGCCGGAGAGGGAAGGGCGGTCCTCTCGACGGATCGCGACCTGATGTTCTATTGCGGCTATGCGCTCATCAATGACGACGTCGAGGAGCTGAAGTACATCAAGGCGTTCATCGAGTCGGAGGCGTTCTGGTATTTCATATACCACACGAGCAAGCCTTATTCAAAGGGATTCATGGCTCTTGCGAAGAACTATATCGCGCGCTTCGCAATCCCGTCGCTAAAAGGCGAGGAGAGAAGGGCAATCCTCTCTGCCAGCACGTCGGAGGAGCGCAATCGCCTTGTGTGGAAAGCGTATGGCATTGATTCCGCTGAGTTTGGCATGTCATTGCCAGAAACCGTATGACATACAATCTCGAAGGCAAGCGCATATCGCTCGAAAACCTCGCTGGCCAGATAACGACCACGGCATGGGATTGCTGCCATAAGGTTTCTGAAACGCAGCCCGACGGCTCGACCACGACATGGGACTACGACGCGGAAGGGCGCATGGTCGCCTCGTCGCGCCTTATCCCGCTCGACATGACCAACGTCACCTGGCTTACGACCTGCTACGAATACGACGACCTCGGTCGTCAGGTCGCGACCTGGCAGACAAACTACGCCGCGCAAATCGGCCTTCCGCCGACTCGCACCCGCTATGACGCCCTCGGCCGCGTCGTCGCCCGCGTTGACACCCTCGGCAACACAACTACCACGAGTTATAGTCCTGATGGACGAACTGTGTTCGTCCATAACCCCAATGCCTCTACCCGTATCACCACCCGTTCCGCCAACGGCAATCTACTCTCCGTCACCGGCTCCGCCGTAATGCCCGAGTTCCACACCTACGGCATTACGAATCTCTGCGTTGCGACGGCGTCCTCGCCGTCGATTCCATGCCGCGTCCACGAAACCCGCTATGGCTCCGCAACCTCTGCTCGTTTCACGCGCAGCTACGAGAACCTCCTCGGACAGACCATCCGCGATGAACGCTCCGGCTTCCAAGGCGCAGTGCTTGCTACAACTCACTCCTACGACTCCTTCGGCCGCCTGGTCTCCACCGCCACCGACTACGAGCCGACAGTCGAATACGCATACGATACCCTCGGTAATCGAGTTACGACAACGCGATGCGTGGGAGGGTCGCCGTCCTCGGCGACCGCTGCCGAATGGCGCAGAACTGAGACGCGCTCTGGCTTCATTTTGGATGAAGGCTTCGTTTGGCTCGCCCAGACCAACATCCTCTCCTGCTCCGACGTCGCCATCGCGCCCCTTGTCTCTTCCTCGGCTCGTCAGCTCACCGGGCTCACCCCCGCGCTTCCCTCACGCTCGCGCTCAACCGACGTTCGCGGCAACGTGACTGAAAGTGAGTTGCTTGTTTCAAACTCTCTCGTCACTTCCCGCCAATCACTGCCCTACGCGGCAAACAAGCCGCTGTCGATAACGCGCTACGGCGTATTATTGATGGATGTATCGGTCTCGACTGTTACCAACACATACGTCTACGACGTACTCGGCCGTTGTATAGCGCATATTGATGGACGAGGCAACACACGGAGCTTCGATTATGGTGTTTATGATACGTATGTAGGTAGAAGTGATTTTTTAGGCAATCGTACAGTATATGTATATAATCAATACGGCATGCCAGTCCTAGTGACGAATGCGCTGGGAAATGTTGCCTTTTTTGAATTTGACCATCGCGGGCGCAGAATTTATGAGGGTGGTGTGACATATCCAGTGCGTTATGCTTATGACATCTTTGGTAACGTTACTTCGATGATTACATACCACGATGAGACGCAGGGCCGTAGTTCTGGAGATATTACTACCTATAGCTACGACGAAAGCACCGGTAATTTGCTGCATAAAACACTCGCTGATGGGAAAGGAACAACATTTGCCTACACACCTGACGGAAAATTATCTAAACAGGTTTGGGCACGTGGCGTAAGTATTGAATATGACTATGATTGTTGGGGCAATCTAACAAGTATAGCATATTCTGATACAACACCTTCGGTGTCTATTTGTTATAATGTACTTGGACTCCAAACGAATGTTCAAGATTCTTCTGGTGTTGTCAAATACTTTTACAGCGAGAATGGTTATTTGACGAATGAGACTTTTGCTAGTGTTTCTGAAACAAACTCGATAGATCGCTACTGGGATGATTTCGGACGATCTCTCGGATATTCTCTGAATGGTGCTCGACAGACAACTATAGGTTATGATGTTGAAACAGGTCGTATACAATCAATGGTTGCAACAGGTTCAACAAATGCTTTTTATTGGTCTTACATTCACGGAACAGATCTGAAATCTCAACTTTCTTATCCTAATGGAATGAAGACATTATGGCAATATGACGCAAATTACCAGTTGACTCAGATTTGCAACTCTACATTAACAAATATTTTATCCAAGTATGAGTATATGTATGATGCAGGGGGTCGATGTGTTCAAGAGGCATGTTTTCACAATCAACCATCAGCTAGTTATACGAATGTTTTTTGCTATAATGAGCGCGATGAATTGATTGCTGTGACGAATGCTGCAAAAGAGATGGCGTGCATTTACGAATATGATGACATCGGGAATAGAGTAACGTCATGCGAAAAGGAGAATGCCTCTACTAATGTTATTTCAAAATGTTATTGCGTAAATAATCTCAACCAATACACACAAATAACGAATAGTATAGGCACGGTTGAGTGTGATTTTCAATACGACGATGATGGCAATCAAATTAAAACACGAACAAGTACTGGAGTATGGAATGTCTCTTACAATGCGGAAAACCGTCCTGTGAGATGGGCGTCAACAAGCAATGAAATTTCAATGTGTTATGATTATGCAGGAAGACGAGTTCGAAAGAATTGCTTACGTTTCGTTTATAATGGCTATCTTCAGATATCCGACAACACCAATAATGTTTATGTTTGGGACCCAACCGAGAGTGTTTTAACGCATCCGCTAGTGTGGAAGTCGCGTGGAGAGCAACTGTATTACTTGATATGCAATGGAAACAAAAGTGTTTCTGACATAATTCCAGCAAAGGAAGAGGTGGAGGTCGCATCAACATACCAGTATGCTCCGTTTGGCGATGTGTTCGCATCTAATGCTGGCGCGGAAAATGTGTGCCCATTTCGCTTTTCATGCGAATACGCAGATGATGATTTAGGTTTGGTATATTATAATTTTCGCCATTACGCGCCAGATTGTGGCCGTTGGATGTGCCGTGACTCTATGGCAAAAAAGCCCAAAAGTCTATCATTTAATTATATGTATGTTGGCAATCAGCCATTTCGTTACATTGATGTGTTAGGTGATGCAGCAGCTCCAATTGCCAGACCTGCGAGAATTAGTCATCCCTCGCAGCATTTTCGTGGTTCAAAGCCAAATTCTGGGAAAAAGCCAAATCCAGGCAACAGGAGACCAACGCCTCCAGCCAAGACTCCTTCTCTAGAACCAATTGAACCAAAGCCGGCGGAGACAAAAGATACTATAGAGGGTGTCGGGAATGCTTTGGATAAAATGTGTAACGACCATGATCTTAATAAACCGAAAGACATAAAACTACCAGAATACGATTATAAGTATGAGCACAGGGGGGTTGCCGCTAGTTATGGCTATAACGAGTGTGTAAGAATTTATAGGAGTAAAGAACAAGAATCACTGAAGGAGAGGCCTTTAAGTAGTGCTGGCGATAGAGGTATGGCTGTTCAAATTTCCCCGCGAAAGTGTAGGTGTTGTGAAGTGATGATAGCCAAGCGTTCGTGGTGTTTCTGCGATTCCCTTGGAGAGGAGTATGCGATGGTTGGCCTGAATTTCTACGAAGATCGATCTTGTGAACAGATTAAAAACCAAGCGAAGTTGCTCCCCGCCATTCCGAGAGTCTCATTTTCATTTGACTACTATGATTTCTGAAATATGAAACGCAAAGCCTATTGCGTATTGCTGTCTGCTGTTGCAGTAATGCTCGCGCCGACAATATGCTATGAAGTGATTCATCTGGTGGATCATCATATTCGTGTCGATGTTGCATACCAGCAGGAAGTTCTGTCTGGGATCAATGAGGCATCGCAAAAGGTCTCGTCAGCCGATGGAGTGGAGGACTTGATAAAGAGGTTCAATGCGAAGGATCCGTATTTCCTGTCCAAGGAGCAGATAACGAGAGAGTTGCCTAGACGCAAGCAAGGTCGATATACGGCATATGTGCGAGGTGAAGTCTTGGACTGGGCTTGTTATGACATTGAACCGCTTTGCGATTATTCAGGTTGGTTGGAGATAGGTATGGAGCATGGGGATGTGAAAACGGTAAGATTGATATACACAAGTATTGGAGAATAGCTATGAAATTCCTACTTTGGCTTGACAGTGTCCTTCTTGCCGTGGCACTAGCCCTGTGTGGTGTCGATGTGTGGTGTGACTGCAACGCATTGATGGGATCGAGGGTGTCGGAAGGAAAGGTAAAAGGCCATCAGATACAAGACCTATTTGACGGTCAGCCAGTTGTTCCAGACTGGATAGAAATCTATCCATTGGATAAATCTGTGCTTTTATACTATTACCGTAGCAATGTCGCTTTGCATGAGTACCCGTGGGTTGAATTGTTTGTACATGATGGAGTTGTTCTGGGCTGCGATAGGCGAGACTGAATGCGAGGAGAGGACACATTGTCAGGTCGTTCTGAGGGGCGTCCCCATTAGTGGAACCCGAGGGGTGGAGCTGTAGTACAATGGCGAAGGAGAATATGGTAAAATGCAAAATATGAGTATGCAAGAGAGAGGAAAGGTGGCGTGGCGCGGCGGAATCCAGCCGCGCAGGACGGCTGTTCGCGCCAGCGCGTCATGTGTGGGACGCGCTCGCGAAGGCGAAG
>JAEEGK010007505.1_pt1 | contig 25990 bp, 14 predicted proteins | sample 8958771 | NCBI WGS metagenome assembly JAEEGK01 (sample SAMN16246547, study PRJNA631951) | gut metagenome | biome: gut microbiome; feature: rumen; material: SC-attached | host: Bos | place: Iran: Karaj | collected 2018-10 | reverse complement strand
CTGAATTAAAAGTCCAAACATCATTTATTGCTTCATTATTTAAATTACCACCAAATAATATTAGAAATGGTTTATAAAATACAAGTGAATGACCATATCTTCTTCCTGGTGTCATTCCTTTTGAAATAGGAACCATCATCCATTCAGAATTACTATCTCCTTTTTTTAAATCTAATAAGAAAAGCTCATCAGAAGCTAAACCACCAGCTATTAATTAAAATAAAAAAAAATAATTTAATAAAATAAATTTTACATCCTGTAGCACCGCCATAAATTACTAATTGATTTTCATTTACACAACAAGCTGCATGAGCTGCACGAGGTGTTGGAATTGTTCCTTTTGCTAATTTTTATTATTTTTTATATTTTACGATTTAATTTAATCCATTTTTGTTGTTCTAATAAATATAAATATGTATCTGAGTTTATTGAAAAATGACCATCTGATCCTGTTGCACCTCCAAATAAAACTGCTTTTGCTTGATCTTTTGTTTTACTTATTAATGTAATTGTGTGACCAAAACGAGGACTCATATCATTGTCTAATGTATGTATTATATTTTCCATTTTTATATTTTTTGTTTTTTTTTATTTTTTTTTTAACTTATTTTTTATGTGATTATTTAGTTTGTATTGTTTAAAATTGAACTATATTTTTAATAAATATAATAGAAGTTTTTTGGTTTATTAAATTCAATTTTATAATAAATAAATGTTGCATAATTTTTAAGAAAAACGAATATTTCTATTTAAGTAAATTTCTTTTATAATTTCTTAAATTAAATTATTATTTATAAATAAATATCTTCAAAAAAATTATATATAAATTTATTAAAATAATTCTTTTTAACTATTATTATTTCACATAATATATAAATTAATATTTATTTCCAAAGATGAAAAAAATATCAACAACTTTATTAATCTTCTTCCCATTAATAATCCTTTCTCAAAATGATACAGAACCAGTAAATGAAATATTAGACGAATTTCAAAACCAATGGAAAGATTTAATGAGTGATTATGAATCACAATATGTTTATATAATACCAGTAGCAGCAAAAAAAAATGCTATTTTTTATGAAAATGTAAGTGAAGTTCCATCTAGATTCCGTGGAGCATATTTTGTTGATGATACTGGAAAAGAAAGAGTTGAATTTAAAATAACAGATCCAAATAAAAAAATATTATATCATAATACTACATTTGGTTCAATTTTTGATTTTAATGTGACTGAGAAAGGATTATATGAAATATCTTTTAATAATAAATTTACAAATACTGAAATTAAACCAACTTTTACAATGAATTCTGGTCAAAATTTAAAATTAGAAAAACAAACTTTGAATAAAACTGAAAGTAAATTAGATGATTTAATTCTATTTCTTCAAAATTATAAAACTTCTGATCAAATGGTTAGGAATATGAAAAGGAAAAGATATACTAAATTAATGGAAACAAATAAATACTTTTTTGTTTTTTCAATTATAGAAACTTTAGTTTTAATTGCAGTTTCAGCTTGGCAATATTATTATATGAAACATTTATTTGAAATTAAAGGTTCCCTTTAAAAATTAGGAAAAAAAAGAATTTTATTATTAATTTACTATTACCAAAATATTTAAATTATTAATATAAACATATAATAAACTATTCTTTTTTTATAAAAAAAAAAAATAAAAAAATAAAATAATTTAATAATTATTAAAAAATAAAAATTCAAATAATTAAATTTTTCAAATATAAAAAATAAATTAAACTTTGGGAGGTGGATGATTATTATTTTGAGATTTTTCACTTAAACTTTGATTTTCTTCATCAATTCTAGTAAGTAATCTAAGCATGTGACTTTGAATTAAACTTTGTAACTTTTCTTTAGTTTCAGGTTCTAAATTATGTTCTTCAGCAAATTTATCAGCTAATCCTTCAGGAGTATCACCTTCATAAACATAAATTTTTTTTTTAACACCTTGTCTAATATTAACATCAATAATTAATAAAGGAATACCATCTTTTTTTTCTTCTTCATCTTTACCATCTTCATTATTATCATTTGTTTTATTATCATCTTTATTTTCATTATTATTATTTTCATCACTTTCATTATTTTCACTTTCTTTATTATCATTATTATTTTCACTTTGTTCTTCACTTGATCTTTCTTCATCTCTTTCTTCAGGATTATTTTCTTTATTTTTTTTAACAAAATCTTTTAAAACATCATCTAAACCATATCTATCATTTACAGCATCTTTTACTAATCTTTCCATTCTTCCATTTCTTAATCTTTCATATAATAATCTATAACTTTTTTCTCCATATATATCATTAGTAAAATGAGTTTCTGGTGTTTTTTCTTTTGTTTCATTATTTATATTTGGTTTAAATGTACATTCACTACCATATTTTTCTAATTCAATTTCTTCTTTTGTTTTATTTTTTCTATTTTTTTCTTTTTCACTTCCTTTATGAAATAATTCATTAAATCTATTTGCTCCTGTTGCTTTTGTTATTGATGATAAATTGTTTGTTTTTGGTTTAAATGTACATGCTTCCATTTCTTTTTTTAAATTTTCTTCTCTTAGTTTTTCTTGTTCTGCTTGGTGTTTTTTCTTTTGTAAAAATAATCTTTCTATATAATCCATGTGAGGATTATTTTGATTTTCTTCTTTGTTTTCTTCTTTTAATGTATTCATTTTTTCTTTGTATTTTTCATATATTATTTCAGATTTTTGATTTATATTTGGTTTAAAATTATATTTTTCTTCTTTTACTTTATCTTTTTTTTTTAAATTTGTTCTACTTGACATATATGTTATTTTAAATAATTGAAAATCTCTTCTTATTAATTTAGATTTATTAATTGGAATTATTAATTTATTATCATTATCAAATGAAACATATTTATTATCTTTTTTATTATCTTTATTTATTTTAGATTCATTTTCACTATTTTGTTTATTTATCATTATTTCTAATTTTTCATCTTTTGAAGTTTTATCTGAAATTAAATTACTAATTTCTGATTCTTGATGATTTGATTTAAATTGTCTATATAAATCATAATTACTTAATCCAAGTACTGAAATTAAAAATTTTAATAATTTATCATTATCAACTGTATCATCATCATTTTTTAAAGATTCATATAATTGATTTATTAATTTCTTTTCATCTTGTTGTAAAATACTTTCTACAACTGGATTATTTTCATTATTTTCTACTGGTTTATTTGATATCATTCCTAATTGATACAAAAATTCATTTAATTGAGGTGAAGTAAATTTATTTGGAATTAATTCAATATTTTTTTTTGTACGTTTATTTGTTTCTTCTTCTTTTTTTTCTTCATTATTATTATTAAAATTATTAGAAATTGTTTTAAAATGCTCTTCAAATGCATTTAAAAATATTTTATTATTTGAAATATCTTTATCAAGTAATAAATATTTTTTAGGTATTTCTTTTTTTTCAATAGTTGGTTTTGGTTTTTCTGGAATTTTAAATTCTTTTTTAGAATTAACAGTATTTGCTCTTTGTTTAGTTTGATTTTTATTTTTATCATTTTTAGTATCTTTCTTTATTTTATTTTGTAATTTATCAAATTTTTCATTTTCTTTTTCAGCAACTTTTTTTGCAGATTGATTTCTTTTATTATATAATCTCACATAAACTTCTTCATTAGTATTATTTTTACTTTTAATAATTTTTTCAGAATTTTTATTAATTTTAGGTCTTAATGTAATATCTCTTCTTTTTTGAATTTCTTCTGCTTGTTTAATATTATTAATTTTATCTTTTGCCTTTTGTAAATGAGTTTTTTCATTTTCTAAAAATTGTTCAAAATTTCTTTTATCATCATTTGTTTTATTAATCATAGGTGTAAAAGTATGTTTTTCATTATATTCTTCATTACATTTTGTTGCAATTCTTTCAATATCTTCTTGTTTTTTTTGCAATGCTTGATTTATTTTTTCTGTAATTTCTTCTTTATTTATTTCTTTTTTTTTTGGTTTTTGTTTAATTGAATTTATACCTTCTGGAAATAATAATTTCATTACTTCTGATTCTTTTTCATTTTCAGATAATTTATTATAAACTTTTAGAGTTGCTTCATCAAAATCATAAACTAAATTTTCATTCTTTTTCTTTTTTGGAATATCATATTTTTTCTTTGGTAAATTCCCAGAAATATAATTTTTAACAGTAGAATCTACATTATTAAATTTATCTTTTTTATTTAAATCATTTTGAATGAGAAAAGTATCTTCCATTAAAGTTTCAATAATTTCATCTTTAATTTCTTCATAATTGCTAATATCAAATTCTAATAATTTTTTAACTATTGGATCATCTATTTCAACTTCTTCTTCTTTTTCTGAAATTTCACTTTCTTCTTCATTTTCTTCATTTTCTTCATTTCCTTCAATTTGCTCGTTTTCTTCAATTTCTTCTTCTTCTTCATTCTTTTCTATTTGTTTATTTTTTTCTGATTTTTTATTTTTTGTTTCTTCTGTTTTTTCTATTTTATCATTCTCATTTGAATCAGATTGATTTTCCTCTTCTTCCTTTTCTTCTTCCTTTTCTTCTTCTTCTGAATTTACAACCATATTATCACTTCCATCATCACTCATATTTTTTTATTATTATTATCTTATATATATTTTTTAATATATTATTCATTATTTATTTATAATAGTTGTTGATTTGAAAGTTTAATTTATTTTTTTTATTATATTTTTAATTTTTATATTATTTTAAAATTTTTTTTAATTTTACTTTTTTTATTTTTTATTAAATGAAAAAAGAAGGGAATAAAGAATTAGAGTTATCAGAAGAAAAAGAAGATTATAAAAATGAAAATGAAAATAGTATAAATTTAGAAAAAGAAAAAAAAGAAAATGAACTTAAAGAAAAATTTATGCGACAATTAAATATAAATTATTCTGAATTTGATAGTCAAAAAGGAACAACATCACCTAGAATGTTATTTAAAAAAAGAAAATTAGAAGAGTCATCTTTTTTAAAAAAGAAAGAAAATGAAGATTATAATAATCCAATGAATATAAAAATGGCAAATAAATTAAAAAATTCATTTGAAAATTTATTAGATTTTGTACATGAAACATATTTTATCAATGATAGTAATATTCCAAATGAAAAAGAAAATCATTGTAATTTTAAATTTACTTCTCTTGATTTATTATTAAATCCATTAAGACAAAAATTTACTTGGGAAACTTGGTCTCCTTATGAAATTGCTTTGTTTTATTGTTGTATTTGTAAATTTGGTACTAATTTTCAATTTTATGAAAATATAATTACTACTAAAACAAAAGAAGAAATTATAGATTTTTATTTTAGTTGGAAAAGTTCAAAATATTATAAAATATGGAAAAATAATAAACATAAAAAAAATAAGAGAATTTAAATTTATTTTATTTTTTTGCTAATTTAATTATAAATTATATTTGTAAAATATTGACTTTTTTTTAAATTATTTTAATATTTATTTCTTAAAATTGGAAAATTAAAAAAATTATTTTTTAAAAGAAATAATGATAAAGAGTAATTCATTAAATTGTGATACTAAAAAAATTCAACTTTATGAAATTGAAAATGATTCTAATTTTAAAAATGAAATAATTCCCAGTGAAAAATTTCATTCTATTTATACTGAAGAATTAGATATTCATTATATAGAAAAAAAAAAAGAAGAAGGAAATTTAATAAATGAAAATAAGAAAAGAATAGATGAAAATAGCTTTCTTAAATTATATGAAACTCCTTATTTAGGTGGAACTACTAAAATTTGCTTACATTCAAAAAATAAAAAAGATAATACTTTAAGCGAAAGTTCAGTTCATTTGAATTTTTAAATAAGATTTATTAAAATTGGTATTTTGGTTAGAAATAATTATTAATATTGTAAAAATTTTAAATGATTTTTTAATTATGGATTTTATTTTAAAAAATTTTTAATGAAAAATAAAAATAAAAATAAAAATGAATAATGATATTTTTCTTAAAAAAACTTTATTAATATTCCTTTTATGTATTTCGATAATAATTGTATTTTTCAAAACATCATTTAAATTCAATGAAATTAGTATTATAAAAAGTTTACAAAAAGAAAAAAAAAATTCAACAAGAAGATTATTAAATTCCTTAAAAGTAAAAGAAATATGTTATAATTCTAAAAAAAATATATATGAGTATTATTATTTAGGAAATGAATATGATTCAGAAGAAAAAATAGAATTTAATGATGATAAAGAATATATTCAAGCATTAATTAAAATAATAGAAACAAAGAAACCTGAATCAAAAGAAATTAAAACATATATATTTCACATTTTACCTTTTTTAATTTTATTAATTATTGCAATTTTAGTTCCAATATTTTGGATTGGATGTTTATGCTGTTGTTGTTGTAATTGGTTATGTTGTTGTTGTTGTTGTCAAAATAAATGTTGTACAAATTTATGCTATTTATTCACTATACTTTTTTTACTTATTTCAATTATTTTTGCAATGATTGGATTAAATAAATATAATGATGTATTTAAGAGTTTAAATGGAGCATCTTGTTCATTAATGAAATTTATTTTAGAATTAAGTGAAGGACAAGAAAAGTCAGAATTACCAAAATGGGAAGGTATAACCAAAATAAAAGAAATATTATCAGATACAATTAAATCAATTGAAAATAGTCAAGGAGAAAAAATAAATAATTTTGAAAGTAAAAAGGGTACTTTAGATGATTCAATAAAGGATTGGCATATTTTATTAAGTGATACATATAATTCTGTAAATAATTCACAATTAAAAGATGTTGAAATGTCAGATGATACTAAAAAAGATTTTTATGCTAGTTATACAATACAATATGGACCATATACAGAAAAAGATACACTTTTATATAGTATTGATCAAGAATTTACAACAATATTAAATTATTTAGATTCAACTCAAGAAAATATAAAAACAGCAATTGAAGAAATAACAGTTTCAGAAACATTAACAAATGCTTTAGATCAATTAGATGAAATATTAAGTCAATTTAATGATATTACAAATTCAATAGTTGATCCTTGGTATAAATATCAAAATAAAGGTGTAAAATATGGTAAGAAGGGTTGTAAATATTATTTTTATTATGTATTAGGTGTAAATTTATTATTAATGATATTTTTTTCAATTATATTTTGTATGAAAAAATTATGTATTTTTAAAGTCATACTTCATATTTTATGGCTGAGTTTAGGATTAATTCTTTTTGTAATTATGATATTAGGTTCTGTTCTTGCAATTGCTGGTGTTGTTGGAAAAGATGTTATTAGTGTTTTACATTTTGCATTTAGTGAAAAAAATTTATTTTCTGATAATCCATTAATTTTTTCTATGGGAGGAGGAACAAAATATATTAATACTTGTATGAATGGAAATGGTGATTTATCTGAAGCTTTTAATTTTGATGATTCTACTGATGCATTAAATCAAATTGTTTTTCTAAGAAATTCTTTAATTGAATCTTTTGAAATCTTTAAAGGTTTTAAACAAAGTATAAATTTTATAGGATATAATGCACTTTTAGATTCTTATAAAAGAATTTATTTTCAACCACAATATTCAGAGTCCCAAAATGATTTTTCTTTGGATAATTTATTTAAAATTAATGATTATATAATTGAATTAAATAGTTATACAAATAAAGGTGATGAGAATTGTAATATAAAAGATTTATGGAGTTTAGAAAGTAGTAATTCAGAATATTCAACTAAAATTAATCCTTCAATTGAAAAATTTAATTTAGGTGAAAAAAGTTTAATGTATATTTATGATAATTGGAATGAAGAGAAAGTTATAAGTAGATATTCAGATTATGATTGTATTGATGTTGACAGAATTGTTAAAATAATTAATATGTTTGCAAGTTTTAAAAATGAAACTACTGTTTTAATTAACTTTATTAAAAACAAAAATAATGAAATTAACACCAAATTTAGTGAGATAATTGATACAATTAATGAAACATTAATTTCATGTACAGAAGTTATTGATCCTATTTATAATATTTTTGAACAATTAATTGGAAATTCATCAAATATTTTTTCAATTTTGAATTGTAACTTTTTATCAACTGATCTTAATGTTACATTTATAGAAATATACCAAGGATTAGGGAAAGACATTCATAAATTTGGTTTATTAGTCTATATAATTTCTGCATTAGAAGGTTTTGGAATTTGGGGAATTTTAATTTCAATGAATTTACAAAAAATTCTTGAATCAACAAATAAAGATTCAAATAAAAATGATACAAATATTAATAATAATAATACTGAAAAAGTTGGATTGAAAATGGGAAAACCTTCAATTCTAGGTGCTAATGAATCAAATATAAAGTTAATATTAGAAGAAAATAAAAAGTAATTATAAAATATTTTTCAACATGTATATTTAGTTTTAATTTTTTTTAAAAAGTTTTTTGATTTATTATAAAATATTTTATTTATTTTTTTTAATTTTGAATTTAATTAGAAAAATTTATAAATTTTATTAATAGAAAGAAAAAAAATTAATTTCTCCAATAATTAAAATATATTATCATTAATATAAAAATATTATTTAAAAATGACAACAGAATCTGCAGAAAAAAAAGTATATACTCAACATACAATATATGAATGTTCTGGATTTTCAAATTTGACATATTCTCCAGATAAAAAGTATTTAGTATTCATTATACTAAAATATGATGAAAAAACAAAAAAAATGACAAGACAAATTCAATGTTTATCAACAGATGATACATCAGAGAAAAAAACACCAATTCCATTAACAGAAGAATCAGATATTAATTCAGATTCAAATCCATGTTTTTCAGAATCATTTCCAGACAAATTATTTTTTTTAAGAAGAGATGGTACAAAAAATGATTTAGTATATATTAATTTTGATCCTCTTTCTCAAAAAGATAAAAAAGAATTTGAAGTTCCAAAAAAATTAACAAATTATCCAATTAACATAAAAAATATTTTATTTCAAAAAAAAACTTTAATGTTCTCATCAGATGTATATTTCAATAAAGATATGGAATTTACAAAAGAAAAAGATGGTAAAATAGATAAATCATATATAATGTTTACAAGAACAATGATTCGTCATTGGGGTTCATATTATATGGATGATAAATGTTCACATCCTTTTATTCAAAAAGTAAATTTAGATGAAAATAATAATTTAATTTTAGAAGGTGAACCAATTGATATGTTATATAATATTCAAGCTGTTACACCACCTGTTGAAATGAATGCTGAACAATTTAGTATTTCACCAAATGAAAAATATGTTGCTTTTAGTGTTCATTTGAGAAATAGAGAACATTCATGGAATACTAATTTTGATATTTTTATTTATGATATTGAAAATAAGATTTTGAAAAATATTACTGAAGGGAAAGTTCCTGGTAAATGCCTTGGTCCTAAATTTAAATATAATTCAAAAAAATTAGCTTTTATGTATATGGAAAATCCAAATTTTAAACATGATCCAATTCATTTTATGATATATGATATTGAAAAAGATTCACTTGAGAAAACAAATGAAGAAATTGAAAAAGAAACTAAAATATCAATTTTAGGTTATTGTTGGGATGATAGTAAATATATGAATGATGATGAAGATAGATTTCTTGTTGAATGTGGTGATGATGGAAAAAGACTTTTATATCGTATTTTCTTACAAGGAAAAACATATGAAGAAACATATAAAAAATTAAATAATGATATGATATCAAATAATTCATTTTTTACATTTAATGATAGAATTTTTTCACATGCATCATCATATACATTCCCATGTGCAATATATGAATATAAATATGATGAAAAAGATAAAATGTATCATGCAGTAAAATTCTATGATCCAAATGAAGATAAATTAAAAGATTATTATTTACAAGAACCAGAAAATTTTTATTTTACAGGATCAAATAATACAATAATACAAGGATATTTATTCCATCCAATAAAAATAGAAAAAGGTAAAAAATATCCAATGTTATTTTATATACATGGAGGACCAGAAGGATTCTGGTGTCCTAAATTTTCATATGATTGGAATCCTCAAATTTTTGCAAATCAAGGTTATTATGTAGTATGTATAAATCCACATGGTTCATTTGGTAAAGGATCAAAATTTCAAAGAAGTGTAATTGGTGATTGGGGAGGAAAACCATTTAATGATTTAATATATGGATTTTATTATTTGAAAAGTTTATCAATTAATAATCCTGAAAAATATCCAATTGATTATAATTTAGTAGGAGCTACTGGTGGAAGTTATGGAGGTTTTATGATTAATTGGATTCAAGGACATAATGATGAAAATATATTTAAATGTCTTATTTGTAAAGGAGGAATTTTTAATAGTATTTCATTTTTTTATTCTACTGATGAAATATGGTATCCAATGAGTGAATTTGGTAATGGAAAAAATGAATGTTTTCCTTTTACTAGTGAAGAAAATAGAAGGAAATTTGATGAAATGTCACCTGAGAGATTTGTTAATAAATGGAAAACTCCACAATTAATTGTTCATGGAGGAAAAGATTTTAGAACTGATTTTAGTGAAGCTATTGCTACTTTTAATGCTTTACAGTTAAAAGGTGTTCCATCTAAATTACTTTATTTTCCTAATGAAAGCCATTGGTCACTTAAACCTGAAAATTCAATGAAATGGTATGAGGAAAGTATTAATTGGTTGAATAAGTTTTTGAAAAAATAAAAATTGATTTTTTTTTTTATGATTACTTTTTTGAAAAATTTATACTTATATTTAAGTTTTTAAATTGTCCTTCAATAATATATATTGTTATTTTTTTTATTATTTATTTAATTATTTGAAAAAAAAACAATATTTTTTATTTTTTAAAATCTTTTTTATTAAATTTATTAGTTATAATATAAAAACAATTAATCTAAAAAAAAATTATGAAGAAAGAAGAAAAAATAGATGCTGATAAAATTATACAAAATTATAAAGTTACAAATGTAAATGCATTTACTTCTTATTTAAGAGAAGTATATTTTGATTTAGCCAAAAGAAGTTCAGATCCAAAAAAAGGTATTGATAAATCTACTTTTAATTCATATTATAAATTACCAGGAATAATTGGAGATAGATTATTCCATGTTTTTAATAATTCTAAAACTGGTTTTATAGACTTAGAAGAATTTATTTATAATATGAAAACACTTTTCTGTTCTTCTTTTGATGAAATATCAAAAATTATTTTTAAATTCTATGATTTTAATAATAATGGAGAAATTACAAAAGAAGATATTAGAATTGCTTTATCATATGTTTCATTAAATATTGAAGAAGAAAAAACTCCATCAAAAGAATTTAATTATAGTGAAAGAGCAAGATCACAAAAAGAACTTGAGGAACTTTTAGAAAATTGTTTCAATAATGAAGAATGTCAAAAGAATACAATGAGTTATTTCAATTTTGTAAAAGTTATTGAAAATATAAATAGTGATATATATTTTTTAATTTTATTATTTTTATATGATAAAAAACCATTTTCAAAAATTGGATTAATTGAATATGAAAAGCAAAAAAAAATTTCAAATAATGATAAAGTATTATCACCAACATCTAAACTTGTAAAAACACCATCAAAAAAATCATCATTTAGTTCTTGTTTAACAAATTTAAGAAGTCCAAATAGAAAAAAAACATCATTAGATACTGAAATAGATAAAACATTATTATATAGAGGATTAAAAAAAACAAAAACAGTAAAAGAGAAAATAAATAAAAAAATATTAACAATATTAAATACTAATGATACAGATGAAGATAATTCACCAGTTAAAATTGAAGTAAGTAGAAGAAGACATCAAAATTTAATTAAAATAGGAGAAAAACCAGAATCTCCAAAGAAAAAAAAAGTAACTTTTGGAAATGAAGAATTTAAAGCTGCAATTGGAAATGAAAAAGTATCTTTTACATCATTAATGAATAAAAATAAACCTTCTTTTACTTCAATGGCAAAAGATAATATTAGTAATAAAAAATCAAATTTTAAAACAAGTCCTAATACTTCTCCTCATAAAAATAAACATAATAAAGATAATGAAAATTTAATTTCTCTTAATACTATGAATCCTGAAGATGAAGCTTTTAATTTTGAAAAAGGAGATAGTCCAATTCATAAAAGAGATAAAAGTATGTTAATTGATTTTGATAATAATTCTGATTATTCTGATGATGAAGAAATTATAAAATATGAAGGTTATTTATATAAATATATTAATGATAAATTTAATAAATTATGGTTTAAATTACTTCATAATGATTTATATTTTTTTAAAAATCAAAATGATACACAACATAAAGGATTACATAATTTAAGTGGTGTTTTTTTAGAAGAATTACCAAATTTAAATAAAAATAATAAAATTTATTATGGTTTTTCATTAACTTTCCCAAATAAAAAAAGAGAATATTACACAGATGATAAAGATTCATATAAATTATGGATTAATAGTTTAAGAGCAGCAACAGGATCATTAACATTAACAAAAGATTATACAATTGGAGATGAAATAGGAAGTGGTAAATTTGGTGTAATTAAATTATGTATAAATAAAAAAACAAATATAAAATATGCTTTAAAAATCTTAAGTAAAAAAGATATGGATTCTAGTGATTTAGAATTAGTAAGAGCAGAAATTGAAATATTAAAAATATGTCAACATCCAAATATAATAAAATTATATGATATATTTGAAACTCCAGAATATTTTTATATAATAATGGAATATTGTTCAGGAGGAGATTTATTTTCATATATTGAAAAAAGAAATTTTAAACTTCCAGAAAAAAAAGCATGTGAAATAATATTTAAACTCTGTAGAGCTTTATATTACATTCATTCATATGGTATAGTACATCGTGATTTAAAACCAGAAAATATTTTAATGACTGATGATACTGAAAATGCTGATATTAGACTTTTAGATTTTGGATTAAGTAAAATTTTAGGTCCTGATGAAATGTGTAATGAACCTTATGGAACTTTATCTTATTGTGCTCCTGAAGTTATTCTTGGGAATCCTTATAATAAACAAGTTGATTTATTTTCTGTTGGTGTTATTACTTATTTATTATTAAGTGGACAATTACCTTTTAATCATAAAAATTCGGAAACTGAAATTGCTAGATTAACTATAGAAGAAGAACCTTCTTTTAAAAGTAAAAATTGGAAAAAAATTTCAGAAGAAGCTATTGATTTTATTAAAGGAATGTTGAAAAAAAAACCTGAAGAAAGATTTAATATTAAGGTAGCTATAAAACATAAATGGTTTAAAAAGTATTTTAAAGAAGAAGTTGATAATCACACTAAAAGTTCTACATTTGAAATGTATTCAAGTCCTATTAATAGAGTGAAGGGAAAAGTTTAATTATTTTTTTATCCTAAAATTATTTAAGTTTTATAAACTAATTATAAATAAATATTTTGACAGAATATAATTAGTATATAATATATTATTAATTATCTAATAATAATATTTTTTATTAATTATTAGCAATAAATATTATTTAAATTAATTTTTTTTTTAATTTATTATTCATTTATTAATATTTAAATGTTTGGTGATTTATTTGCTGATGATACACTAGGATTTGAAACAACAAATGAAACAATTTCACATGGATTAAATTGTGCAAGTAAATTAGAAATTCCTGAACAAGAAAGAAATAAAAGTAATTTTGTTGGATTATATAATCAAGGTGCTACTTGTTTTTTAAATAGTTCTCTTCAAATATTATATATGACACCAAAATTTAGAAATATAATTTTTTCTCTTCCTCTTTGTAAGAATAAATTAGATGAAATAAGTGATTTTTTACCTAAAACTCAAAAATATGAAATTTTATTATCATTACAAAAATTATTTTCTCAATTGAATCTATTAAATATTAATGCAATTAAAACAAAAGAATTAACAGAAGCTTTTAAATGGAATAATAATGAAGGAAATGAACAACAAGATTCACAAGAATTTATAAGATTATTGTTATTTGATATTTTAGAAAGGATTTTAATTGGAACTGTATTTGATAATATAATTAATTCAATGTATAAAATTTCATTTATGTCTTTTATGAAATGTAGTAATTGTAATAATATTGTTAAAAAAGTTGAAGATGAATATGTATTATCACTTCAAGTTTATCAAATTAAAGGTTTAAAAGAAAGTTTATATTCTTCTTTTGGACATGAAGAAATTATTGAAGATTATAAATGTGAAAAATGTAATCAAAAAGTTAATTTATTAAAATGGAATAAAATTGTTTCTTTACCTACTTATATTAATATTGGATTAAATAGATTTACTTTTAATTATGAAACTTTTGAAAGAATGAAGGTTACTACTAGATTTGAATTTCCTTTAGAAATTAATATGAAAGAATATTATGATTTAGAAAGTAATGAGAATTTGAATGATGAAGATTTTATGTATGAATTATATGGAGTTATAGTTCATTCTGGAACACCTTATGCTGGACATTATTTTTCTTATATAAGAGATATGACTGGACAAGGAAAATGGGATTATCAACCAAATGAAAAGAAGGAAGATGAGAAAAAAGAAGAAGAGAAAAAGGAAGAAAAAAAGGAAGAAGAGAAAAAGGAAGAAAAAAAGGAAGAAGAGAAAAAGGAAGAAAAAAAGGAAGAAGAAAATAAAGAAGAAGAAAAAAAGGAGGAAGAAAATAAAGAAGAAGAAAAAAAGGAAAAAGAAAATAAAGAAGAAGAAAATAAAGAAAATGAAAACTCAAACAAATCGAAAAAAGGTAAAAAAAACAAGAATAAAAACAAAAATAATAATCCTCAAAATCAAAAAAATCAAAACAATAAAAAATCGAATAAAAAAAATCAAAAAAATAAAAAAGAAGAAAAAGAAAAAAAAGAAAAAGAAAAAGAAGAAGAAGAAGAAAGAAACTACACAAAATTTGACAATAAACCATATCCAATAAAATATAATAATAAATCATTAGGAGAAAATTGGTATGAATTTAATGATTCAATAGTAACACCAATTCCTTTAGGAAGACTTCAAAAAAGTTTTAAAGGAAGAGCAAGTGCATATATGTTATTTTATGTTAAAGCAAAGCAAAATGAAAAAATTGAAGTTTTAAATCCTCCTGATTATCTTTTAAATTATGTTAATGAATTAAATTTAAAATTAGAAAAAGATAGAAAAAATTATGAAATTGAAGTTAATAGTTTTATAATTGATGTTTATGATGAAAAAAATTTTAAATTAAATAATGAAAATGATATTATTTTTATTGAAAATGATGATGATAAATTAGTTAAAGAAATAAAATTGAAATTTAATGATAAATTAAATGAGTTATTTAAAGAAAAAGATAATAATTGTGTTATATATTTATTTTCTTATGATATACAAAATAAATTTTTAACTATTAATAAGAAATTAACTAATGAAATGAAGGATTTATCTTTTAAAGATTTAGGTTTATTTCATAAATGTAAAATAGTTTTTTCTAATATTGATTCAGAAATTTTTAATGTTAATAAAATTAAAATAGGAAAAGAATATGAACCAATTTTATTAAAAATGTATTTTAATGGAAAAAAATTTGAATATATTACATATAGTAATGATAATATTCCTCAGTTAAAAGATAAATTATCAAAAAAAATAGGAATTAAATCTGAAGATTTTGAATTATCATTTTTAGGAAATAATGGTAAAGATATTTTTTTAGATGAAAATATAATAGAAGATAAAAAAACAAAAGAATTAAAATCAATAAGAGACCTTCATTTACAAAATAAAACTTTAATTTCAATAACATTAAAAAAAGATGTTACTTTAGATAATAAAAATATTGAAATAAAATCTAATAATGAAAATGAAATTAATTTAATAGTTAAATATGAAGACGAAGAAGATATAAAAATAATAAAAATAAATTTAAATAAAACTTTCAAAGATTTATATTTATTATTAGAAAATGAATATAAAATAAATAAAAATGAAGATGAAAATAATTTTTCATTTAGAATATTAATAGAAATAAATAATAAAATAATAACAAAAAATAAATTTGAAGAAAAATTAAATTCATCTCCAATTTTTTGTGAAGGAGATGTAAGATTAAAAATAGAAATGGGTGAAATTTACAAAGATGATGAAATATCATTAAATATATTAATGAAAGATACATTTAATCAAACAATATCAAAAGAATTTATTTGTAATCCTGAAAAAATAACAATAAATAAAATGAAGTTATTTTTAATTAAAATATTATCTGAAATTAATCAATCTAAAAACGAAATTAATGAAAGTGAATATCAAATTTATAAAGTTGATGCATTTAATGAACCTTTAAAAGTAATTAAAAATGAAAGTTTGACAATATCAAAAAGTTCAATTAAAGATCATGAATATTTGTGGTTAAAAAATATTAAAGAATTACCAAATGAAATTGCTTTTATAAATGTATATAAATCACCATATGAAGAAAATTATTTTGATTTATTTGATAATTTTCTACCAATTAATTTAGATGATAAAAAGAATATTATTGAATTAACTTTACCTAAAAAAACAACAATTGATGAATTAAAAGATAATATTAATAAAGATATTGATAAAGGAAATATGAGATTGAGATTAATAGGAAAATATAATCAACCTGAAAGAATATTAAAAGAAAAATCTAATTTAAAAAAGTATAATGTAGAAAGTCCTGTTAATATTTTATATGAAAATTTAAAAAATAAAGAAGAAATAAATGAATATCAACTATTTTTAATATTTATGTTAAGAAATATAAAAGAAAAGAAATATTATAATAAAACAATTAAAATAATAAATTTTGATAAAAATACATTTGATTCACAAATATTATATTTACATTGTAGAGAATTTTCAAATTGGAAAAATATAACAGTATCTAAATATATTAGAGGAATGTATAATTATGAAATAATAAAAGAATTTGATGATAAAGGAAAACCAATAAATTTAAAAAAAGGACAATTTACTTTAAGAGATAGTGATTGGATTGCAATAAGAAATGATGATGAAGAAGAAAGTGAAAAAGATAATTTTATGACTGAATTTGATATAAAAGAAAATGAAAATTTAGAAAAAACAAAAAAAATATTATCAACCCAAAATAAAAAAGGAAAAAATCGTTCAATAGAAAAACCTTTAAGAATAAATTTAGATGATTAAAATTATATAAAAATATTATAAAAAAAAATATATATCTTAATTATAAAATTCCATAAATAAAATAAAAAAAATTAAAATAAATTTCTTAAAAAGAAAAAATAAATATAAAAAAACAATGGATATTTAAAAAATAATAATATGGGTGCTGATTGTTTTTATTGTAAAACAAATAATGTAGTTGTTACAAAAGTTTTTACATTACCAGATAAAGAATATTCAAAAACAATTAGTATATCAAATTCTAGATTAGGACAAATTTCTCATTATTCAACTTATCATGCAAGTACAGTAGGAAAAAATAAATCAATAAAATTTGATAAAAGTACATTTGTAAGAATGAAATCAAAAAGTTTATTTGATGAATATGAATTAAAAGAAAAATTAGGTGAAGGTGCATTTGGTTTTGTATATAAAATTGAACAAAAAAAGACTCAATTTTTAAGAGCAGTAAAAGCAATTAAAAGAAAACATGTAGATGCAAATTTCATAAATGAAATTAAAATATTAAAAACAGTAGATCATCCTAATATAATTCAATTATTTGATTGTTATTATGATAGTAATTATTATTATATGATAGAAGAATATTGTTCTGGTGGTGATTTATATGATTATATTCATCGTCAAAAATGTTTTTCAGAAAGAAAAACTTCGATAATATTAAAACAAATATTATCAGCATTAAATCATTTACATAAAAAAAAAATAGTTCATAGAGATTTAAAACCAGAAAATATAGTTTTTATAAAAACAAATAATGAAGATGATATATTTATTAAATTAATTGATTTTGGTACTTCAACTTCAACAAAAAATGGTCCTTTAACACAAGAAATAGGAACAATATATTATATTGCACCAGAAGTTTTTAAAAATAATTATAATGAAAAAGCAGATTTATGGTCTTGTGGAATAATATTTTATACTATGATATGTGGTCATCCTCCTTTTAGAGGAAGAAGAGAAGATATTATTAAAAATAAAATATTAAATTATAATATTCAATTTCCTACAAATTATTTTAGAAATGTTTCAAAATCTGGTTTTAATTTATTAAAAAAATTATTAGAACCTGATTATAAAAAAAGAATAAGTGCTGAAGATGCTTTAAATGATGAATGGTTTATTAATATAGAAAATAAAAATGAAGAAGTAATTAATACTTTTAGTACAACAATTGTTAAAAATTTAGAACAATTTAAATCGACTGTAGCTCTTCAAAAATTAATATTATCATTTTTAACTAATCAAACATCATTTTATGATGAAATTAAAAAATTGAAAGAAGAATTTGATAGAATTGATGAAAATAAAGATGGTGAACTTTCATTAATAGAATTAACAAATTGTTTAGAAGCAATTTATCCAAGAGAAGAAGCAAAAATAAAAGCAATAGAAATATTTAATGAGATAGATTTTAATCATGATGGTACTATTAATTTTTCAGAATATTTAACATTAACAATGGAAAAAAAAAAATTAATAAGTGAAGATATGTTAAAAAAAGCTTTTAAATTATTTGATATTGATGGTAATGGTTATATTACTATTGATGAATTAAAAGAAACAATGCCACTAGAATTGAGTAATAATTCATCTTGGTTGGAATTAGTAAAAGAAGTAGATCAAGATGGTGATTGTCAAATTTCATTTAATGAATTTAAACAAATGATGTTAAAATTATCATCTGTTTAATTTTTATTTTATCCATTATATTAAACTTTTTTTTTTTTTGGTTTTTAGATGAAAAATAAAATTAAGTAGATTTTTTGGATATTTATTTATATTATTATAAATTTATAAATGCTTATTTTTGATTTTTTTATCATGGATTTAATATTTTTAGGAATTTAAACACAGATTAATAAGTTTTAATAAATTAATATATAACAAAAAAATATTACTATAAATATAAATAAGTAAAACATTTTTATATTTTTTAATTCCCTATATCACTTATAACTCCATAATTTTTTAAAATATTATTTAATTTTGACTGATTTTCATCTATTTTTAATTTAAAATCACTAATAAATATAATTTTTTCATTTAAATAATTTATTATTTGTGATATTTTGGTTGAAATTGATAAAACTAAAAATAATAAAACAACTAAAATCCAATTATCATTATTTTCTTTATAATTATGTATATTTAAAATAACAGAATGTCCAATTTTTATTTCTCCTTTAATCCATTTTCCAATTATTTCAATATTAACCTTTTTATTTTCATATTCATTCCATCCTATATCACATTCTTTATATATTATATTTTTATCTTGAAATTGTTTAAAATTATATTTATTTATTTCTTCATTATCTATATTAATAATAGTAGTAATTTTAAATTCTTTTATAAAGTCATTAATTATATTATCTTTATTTTCTATTTGTTCTTCTTTTTCTTTACAAAAATTTTCAAATGAAAAAATATTAGAATTAAATTTTATAAAAATAAAGCCTTCATTTTTACAATTTAAAATATGTGAATAAGTTAATAATATATGAGGTAATAATCCATAATATCTATTATCTAAAAATTCATTTAATTTTTGATTAAATGGTGAAAGTGAATTTTCTTCAAAACATGTATTTAAAAAATTAATATTAATATCAATTTTTAAATTAAGTAAATTAGAAATTAATTCTTTTGATTCTTCAATTTTTTTATTTTCAAATGAATTAGATGGAAAAATTATTATAATAATATGATTATTTAAATATCTTTTAAAATTATTTTTTTTATTTAATGACATTAATCTAATTTCTTCTTGTAGATAATTTATTCTTTTCATTTTTTTTAAACAATTTTCTAATTGCTTATTTGTTGGTCTTAAATCATATAATAAATATTTTGAATTTGTATAATTTTCCTGATATAATAATGTAATATTATATATTTCAATAAATGATATTTTTTTTATTTTAACATTAAAATTCTCATTAGAATATATTATTAAATTATTTAAATTATCATTAAATAAATTTGAATCAAATATATTTGATTCATTATTTAAATTCCATTCATCATTTTCTTTATTTTTTTCTTCTCTATTAGAATAAAAAACTGAAGTATAATCTAAAATTGTATCTTTTGCTAAATTTTGTCTTGTGCAACATGCACCCATATATTATAATTTAAAATTTAAATTTATTTTTTTAAATTTATCTTTTAATTTATTAAACAATAATTATTCAATTTTATTAAATTAAAATATACTGATAAATTATCAATAAGTTATTTTTCTCTAAAAAAAGATATATGATAAATAAAAAATAAATTGATAAAATAATATTTTTAATTTAAAAAAATATATTAACTATGAAGATTGCTTTTGTTTATCATTTTTAATTTCAAATGAAGCAAAAAGTTCATCAATAATTATATCTTTTTTTGTTAATAGAATTTGAATATAAGGAGGATCATAATATTCTTTTATCCCTGTATATTTTAAATCAATAATTTGTTCTATTGTGTCATCTTTTTTTATATTAATTATTTTTTCATCAAATTGCACAATATCATTTTTATTGTATTTTTGTTTAAGAATGTAATTATTGATTGGAACTTTGCTATAATTTATTAACTTTAATTTTAATTGAGCTTTATTATTAATAATTTCTTTTAAATCTAAAGTTTCAGTTAAATTTGTTATAGTTATTTTTATTGGACTATTTTCTTCTACTGATTCTTTAATTGAATTGAAATTTTGTAATATTTCCTTTTTTTGATCTTCTAAATTTTTTTTATAAGTATCATCAATCTTGGTAATTTTGTTTTCTAATTCCTCTTTTTTTGTTTGAATTTCTTTCATAATATTATTAGATATTACTTTTAATTTCTCTTTTTGTTTTTTAAAATCATTCCCAACATTTATAAATTGAGTTTGTATATTTGCATTATTTAATTCAAAATTTTTTGCAATTTTTCCAAATTCTTCTTTTAAATTGTTTTGTTCTGATTCAAAATTTTTGTCAATATTATTAATTTTTTCTTCTAATTTTTTATTTTGTATTTCAATATTATTTTTTATATCTTCAAATTTAGTTTCCATATTATCTTTTATATTGTTTATCATATCATTTTTTAAGGTTTCAATATCTGTTTTTAAATCTTTAATTTCTTTTTTTTGTTCTGTTTCAATATTTTTAATTGTTTCATTTATACTTTTTATTTGTTCATTCATTTCTTTATTTTGTTTATCAAATTTTTCACTTAATTCTTTCATTTTTTTTAACATGTCTTTATTTGCAATATTATTTATAGTATCAATTTTTTCCTCAAATTTTTTTATCATTTTTGTTTCAAAAACATCCCAAAATTGTTTTATAAAATATACATTTTTCCTATTTGATAAATAATTAAATTCATCAAAAGCAGGATCATAATTCAATTCTTCTTCCTCTAAATTTTCAGGGTCATATTTTACATCCTTATTTTCGTTTTTATTTTTTTCATCTTCTTCTTTTTTCTTCTTTTTCAATTCTTCAAAATGATCATCTAATTCTTTTCCATAATCACATAAATTAAAAACTTTTTCTTCTTCTTTTTTTAAAGAAACATAAATTATTTTATTTGTAGGATCATTAAGTATATATTTATCATAATCAACATTATCTTTCAGTTCATTACCTTTAGAATCAGTAATAAGAATTTCATCCATTTCAGCATTCATCAAATTTTCATCATCAAAATCTTTTATTTCTTCTAATAAAGCAGCATAATTATCTGGTTGATCAACAGATAATTCCAGATCCAAATATTTTATTTTAACATGTGACATTTTGACTTTAAATATAAAAAAATAGTTAATTATATATATAATAAATAAAAAAATTTAATTTTATTATTATTTAAAATAAAAAAAAATAAAACTAAAATTAAGCACTTCCATATTCCTTCATCCAATTAATATACATTTCAGTTTTATAAGTATAAGCTGGTTTAACTTTCTTAACACTTTCTTCAAAATCTTCTTTAGTAACAGGAAAATCTCTAATAGAAAACATTTTCCCTTTTTTATCACTTTCAATAATTTGAATAGCTTTCCTAGTTCTCATCATAATAGCTTCTTTACAAAGTAATTTAATATCACTTCCAGAATATCCATCTAATCCTTTAGCACATTCTTTATAATTAATTCCTTTCATAATATTTTCAGGAATAAAAGTTTTAATCATAAATTCTCTCCCAGCTTCATCAGGTAAACTAACCATTACTCTTTTTTCTAATCTTCTCAATAAAGCAGGATCTAAATCCCATGGAGTATTACTTGCTGCTAAAAGGAATACTCCTTCATTTTTAGTTAATCCATCTAATTGAATTAATAATTCAGTTTTCATTCTTCTTGAACCTTCATGTTCATCTTGTGATGAACCTCTTGCACTCATTATTGAATCTATCTCATCTAAAAATATTGTTGATGGTTGATAATGACGTGCTAAATCAAATAATACTTTTATTATCTTTTCTGAATCTCCTCTCCATTTTGATACTACTGTTGCTGCTGAAATATTAAAAAATGTTGTTCTCATTTCTGTTGCTACTGCTTTTGCTAAAAGAGTTTTTCCTGTTCCAGGAGGACCAAATAATAAAATTCCCTTCCATGGATCAAGGAGTCCTGTAAAAAATTGAGGGTATTTTATTGGCCAAAGTAAAGCTTCTTCTATTATTTTTTTTGGAGTATCTAATCCTATTATATCATTGAAAGTTACGTTTGGGTTTTCTAATATTATTTCTCTTTTTATTAATATTGCTAAATCTCTCATATCATCTGGTAAATCTGAAGGAAGTGGTTTTAATAATATTGATTCTTTGTGATCATTAAATGAATATTTATCATCTTGTTGTTGTTGATTAGGATTTTTTTTATTATTTGGATATGACATTCTTTGACTATTATTTTTTGGATTAAAGGAATTAATATTTAATTCTAATTTTATTTCACCATTTGTATTATTAGTATTTGTAGTAGTATTAGTATTACTTATATTATTTGTATTTTGTGAATTATTATTATTTTTAAGATTTGATATATCTATATTTTTATTATTTTGTTGATTTTGATTTAATGGTGTTTGAGCTCCTCTTTTTCTAGGAACTTGATTTTTATTATTAACATTTCTTCCATTTATTTTTGGAAGTGGACCTCCCATTTTTCCATCTGAAATTTTTTGAACAAATTTTGGATTTCTACCAAATTTCATATAATAATAATCTTCATATTCTCTAAGTATCATATATAAATCCATATTATCTGCTACTATATATGTTTCTAATTCTAAATTACTCTCTTCTTCTAATTTTATTGCTGTATCTCCAAAACCAATGTTCATTAAATATTGATGGATTAAAATTAAGATATTTTTTTTCCTTTCATTTTCTTTTTTTTCTACTTTTTGACGAGATTCATAATCTCCTTTACTCATTAATCCACTTAAACTCATTATTTAATTTTTTGATTATTTTCATTTTAAATTTTATTTTTTTTATTTATTTATTTAAAGAATGACTAATCAAACATTAACATTAGATGAAATAAAAAAATTAAATGACCATACTATAATATCATATATTTTATTAGTTTTTATTTTTATTTTTCAATTTTCTTCTAAAGCAAGAGATGTTCAATTAAAAGTAGATGAAGAACAAATAAATATCGGAAATGCATTATTTTGGAAATTCCTTATAATTTCTCAATTATCAAAAGCAGTTCAATGGTGTATGACACCATATTATTTTGATTTTTTTAGTATTTTTCATAAAATGAATTATAATAATTTTGCAAGATTAGTTTTTATTTCTTATTTAAGTTCTTCAATTTTAGGAATGATTTTTATTGGTTATTTAAATGATAAAAAAAATAAAAAAATTCCTTGTTTAATTTATGGAGTATTAATGATTATTTGTTGTATTACGAGATTAATGGATAATTATTATATTTTAATTTTTAGTCAAATTATTTTAGGAATATCAACTTCAATTTTAAATTCTAGTTTTGAAAATTGGTTTATTAATGAATGTTTTGTTTATTTAACTGATAAAAATACAAGAGAATCAATTATGACAAATGCATTTGAAAAAAATATAATTTTTGAATCAATTACTGCAATGATTGTTAATTTTTATTTAGGAAAAATAAAAAAACAAGAATATGGAATGCCATTAACATGTATTTCAAGTATAATGATTAGTTTAATACAAATAATAATAGTTCAAATTTTAATTAATAGTGATTCATTTTTAATTGATAATGATAAAAAAAATAAAATAGAAAATAATAAAGTAAATAATATAGAAGAAATAAATAAAAATGATTCTTTAATTAAACATACATTTAAATCAATAAATGAAATGAGAAGAAATAAATTTTATTTTTTTATTGGAATAACTGAAAGTTTAATTTACATAACTACTCATATATTTATTACATTATGGAAACCAACTTTAAGATCAGTAAATCCACATTTAAATTTACAAAATATATTTACAATATTTATGATTGCTTTTATGACTGGAGGAACATTTTTCAGAGTATTATATGCATATAGTAAAAGTGATATATTAAAAATTTCAAAATCAATTGGTTTTTTTCTTATTTTAGGATTTTATTTAATTAATTTTGGATTTACTTATGATAATAAGATACAAGGTTTTCTTTTTTATGAAATGAGTATTGGTTTATTTTTTCCTATTTTTTCTGTTATTAAAGCGAATTGTATTGATAATAATTATAGAGGAAGTTTTTATATTTTATTTAGAATTCCTTCTTATATTTTTAATGGAATTTTATATTTGTATATTAAAACATGGGAAGTTCCTCAATTGAGATTAACTTGCTTTTATATTTCAATTTTAATTTTTATCTTTCAATTAATTTATTTTTATAAAACAGAAGATAAAAAAAAAGAAGAAAAATATGAAAAAGATAATCAAAAAAAAAAATAAAAAAATATAAATTATATTTAATTGTTATATATTAATTAACTTTTTTTTTAATTTAAAAAAATAAAAAAAATCATAATTATTATGATAAAAGACGTCCTAAAATTAATTCAACACCCATTAAAACTCTAAAATAATTAATATCATCTTGTGTAAAATCAAATTCTTTATTTTTTGAAATATAATTCATAAATTGACAAACAAAAACTCCACAATCACTTCCATTATTTTGAGAAGGAATATTTTTCATAAAATTATAAGTCCAATTTAAATTTGAATGAACTAAAAAATCATTATAATCAATTAAATATTTATCAATTAAAATTGTAATATTTTCAAAAATTGGAAAAAAATCATCAATATTATTATTTTTTAAAGAATCATAATAAAATAATTCTCTTTTTTCAATATCAATTGAAATTAAAGCCCAATGAGAATTATTAATATTAAATGGAAAAAGTAATATTTGATATTCATTTAAATTTATTTGTTTTCTTGATTTTTTAAAAAATTGTAATAAATCTTTATATTTATTTTCATCATTTTGAATATCTTCTTTTGATAAACAGAAAATTTTTTGTAATAAAAAAGAGGAAAAAATCCTTACTTTAGGAACATTTAAGCTTTTTTCATTTCTAATATTTATCATTTTACCATATGCATTTATAATCTCATCATTTAACCATTTGTTTTTATTTAATCTTTTAAAAGATGAATGATTTAAAAGTAAATCATTTGTTATTTTC
>JAEEGK010007503.1_pt1 | contig 25995 bp, 20 predicted proteins | sample 8958771 | NCBI WGS metagenome assembly JAEEGK01 (sample SAMN16246547, study PRJNA631951) | gut metagenome | biome: gut microbiome; feature: rumen; material: SC-attached | host: Bos | place: Iran: Karaj | collected 2018-10 | reverse complement strand
TTACTTTCATCCATCTTTGTGAATGGTTGATAAGGTAATAACATAAAGTCTGCTTCATAATCCTTTTCAATACGACCAAGTTTGATGTTTAACATCTTGGAAACATATTCATAAGAATTGTTAATCATATCTAATACTTCACCTAAGCCTAAACCAGTTGGAGATTCAGTCTTTAGATGAGCGGCGTAATAGACATTGTTGTATTCGTTCGCCATATTGCTACTTAAACCATCATTGCCCACAAGGACTTTGCATCCATGATTAAGATAATTCTTCACATTTGGCAAACCCACTGCGTTATTCATGTTGGATGTGGTATTCACAACCATGTAGGCATTATGTTTTTTCACAATCTCTAGTTCTTTATCAGAAATATCCACACCATGAACAATTAAACTATTTGGATTAACCAAATTATGTTTTTCTAATCTCTCTAAAATAGACATTCCATATTTATTCCTAGAATCTTCTTCATCCATCACGCTTTCAGCGACATGAATGTGAATTGGATTATCACCTAATTGTCTAGCTATGCTAGAAAGTGTTTTATCGCTAAGGGTCATGCTCGCGTGCATACCAAATAAACCTCTAAGATGATTACTCTTATAGCGGTTCATAAATGAGATGTTTTCTTTAATACAATCTTTAACTGGATATCTATCACTTGTTTCAAAACAAAGGATTGCTCTTAAACCTAAGTCTTTGACTAAGGCTTTCTTTAACATAGTTAAGCTCTTGGTAATATCTAATCCAGATGCTTGGTGGTCAATAATTGTGGTCACACCATTTTCAATGAATTCTTTACCCGCGCAGATACCAGAATAATATGTGGCTTTGTTATCTATTTGTGCGTCCATCTTCCACCACATTTGTTCTAGGATTTCCACAAAGTTATTTGGATGGAATGGTAAAGCAAGTCCTCTTGCGAAGATGCTATAAATATGTGCGTGGTTACATACGAAGTTTGGAAGTAATAATTGTCCTTGGCCATCGATTGGTTTAACACCTTTATCTTTGTAACTAGACATTGGTCCTACTTCGATGATTTGTTTGTCAAAAACGACATAACCATTTTCGATATAGTTCTTGTAGTCAAATATTCTAACGTTGGTAATTACTTTCATTAAAATTTGACCTCCTTATCACAGTTGATTAATTCACCTTTACCACCGAGGAATTCTTCATCTTTCAAAATGAATTTTCCACGTAGCATCGTGTGAACGATTTTTTCTTTAACTTTGATTCCTTCATAGATGCTATAGTCGCAAGTTCCATGAGGTTTTCCGATTGGATATTCTGGGACATCTTTGATAAAAACTAAGTCAGCATCTTTACCCAAAGCAATGCGCCCTTTATGTGAAAAACCTTCTAAATCCGCGACATTTGCGCTCATTTTATCGATTATTTTGTCACCAAACATGTTATGTAAGACTAAGAATGATGATTCGATTCCACCGATACCTAATGGGTGTCCCACTAATGATGGGTGGTTCTTTTTGTCTTCTAACATGAAGGCACAATGATCGGTTCCAATCGTGTTCACATAATCAATATTTTCAATCAAAAGATCTTGTTCTCTCTTACTTCTAAGTGGAGGCGCAAAAGTATAAAGATAACCTTGTTCTGTGCTTAACACTTCTTTGTTGAAAGTGAAGTATTGAGGGCAAGATTCCACAAAGAAATGCTTACTCAAAATGTCACCATATTGTTCGATTAATTGATACAAGGTTTCACCACTACTGCAGTGGACCATGTATAAGTAACCATTTGTTTGTTTAGCAAAACTTGCGAGTTTAAGTGCTTCGCTGATTTCGCATACACTTGGGCGTGCTTCGGATATGTATGTACAGGCATACTCAGGTTTGAGTGTGACAAGTTCATCATTTTCAATATGAGCGGTAACAAGGAAGTTATACTTCTTTGTGAGTTTTAATAATTCAATAATATCTTTATCATATGTTCGACGATGTGTTTCGGAATAAGTTGTGAACAACTTAATTGTGTTCATTCCTAACTTTTTCATCTTTAAAACATATTCTTCTAAATCACCATTTGGCTCTCTAATACAAGAATGGAAGTGATAATCAACATTACATTCTTGCGCTAAAGCGAGTCTTTCATGAAACGATTGTTCTAATTCTTCCGCATTTCTTGTTGGATCTAAGAAGTCCACAATTGTGGTTACACCACCATAAGCTGCGGAACGACTTCCAGAAACAAAATCATCGACAGAAGTCACTGTGCCACAGTAAAGAGCAAAGTGAACGTGTGGATCGATAAGACCTGGGATAATTTTTAATCCTTCGGCATCAATCACTTCTTCTGCTTCCATAAGTTCATTTCCGATATAAGCAAAACGACCATCTTTAATAAAGATGTTCACATTTTGCCATTTACCATCAATGTAAACTTTGCCTTTGGTAATTAGTTTGCTCATCTTATTTTGCCACTTTCTCTTTCATTGCTTTTAAAATCTTTTCAGGAGTAATTGGTAAGGTGTTTATTCTCACACCAACAGCGTTATAAACGGCGTTACAAATAACCGCTGGAGGAGTATCAATGCCAATTTCACCAACAGACTTAGCACCGAATGGACCAGTTGGTTCATAAGAATCCGCAAATTCTGTGGTTAGTTTCTTAATATCTTTTGTAGTTGGAACATGGTAGTAAAGGAAGCTATTGGATAATAATTGTCCTTTGTTGTTATAAATAACATCTTCTTTTGCCGCCATACCAAAGCCTTGTGTAATACCACCTTCAACTTGGCCTTTAGCAAGCATTGGGTTAATTGTGGTACCACAGTCAACGACTGAGACGTATTCTAAGACTTCATATTCACCTGTTTCGGTATCTAATTCAATTTCCGCATACGCCGCCATAAATGGAGGTGGGGAAACGTGTCCGATATATGATTCGGTAACCGCCACTTGATGTTGTGGAGCGGAATAGATTAATTTATTTGATAAATCAAATAGTGAGATTTCTTTATCGCCTGATACGAATTTCTTACCATCAAATTCCACTGTGCTTTCTTTAACGCCTAACATAGTTGCGGCTTCAGAGATGAGTCTTTCTCTCATCTTAATCGCAGTTTTCCATGCGGCATTACCAGAAATATAAGTTGTGGATGAGGCATAAGCACCAACGTCAAATGGTGCTAAATCGGTATCAGAAGAATAGATAATAATCTTATCGACTGTGGTCATTAATTCTTCAGCGACGATTTGGCTAATTAATGTATCAGAACCTTGTCCGATATCAGTAGCGCCACATCTCACCATATAGAATCCACCATCTTGTAATGTGATGGCGCAGCTACCCATATCAGAGAATGGAATACCACTACCTTGCATAGCAATCGCACAGCCAACGGATCTTACTTTATGTGGTCCGACTTGTTTTCTTGGATATTTATTTTTCCAATCAATTAATTCTGCACCTCTATCGATACAGTATGGGAGTTTACATGATTCCATAATCATTGCAGTACCTTTGGTACCTTCACCCATAATTTCAAAGATTGGGGATGTTTCTTTTTCTCTCATGGAATTCTTTTTACGTAATTCCACAGGATCCATATGTAATTTCTCAGCAAGGATATCGATCGCGGATTCTAAAACATAGTTGCCTTGAATGGCACCATATCCACGATACGCACCTGCTGGTACGTGGTTTGTGTATAATACGCGACCTTGGAATCTGACAGCGTCAACTTTGTTGTATAAAGGCAAAACTTTACTGCCAACAATCATGAACACTGTAAGTGCGTGTTCACCATATGCGCCTGTATCTGAAAGTGTATAGCAATCAATTGCTTTGATTCTACCATCTTTATCTGCACCAATTTTCATTGTGATGCACATTGGGTGACGTGTGTATGAAGAAGCAAACACTTCTTCTCTTGTATAAACCATCTTTGATGGTAAGCCTGTTCTTAATGTAACTAATGCGACAAACATTTCGCAGTGGAATTGTTGTTTTCCACCAAAGCCACCACCAACACGTGGTTTGACAATTCTAATTTGTGATAATGGCATACCAAGTGTTTGGGCCATAATTCTACGAATATGGAATGGTGTTTGTGTTGCGGTATAGATGACTAAACGATTGTGTTCATCAAGTCTAGCATTGGAACAATGTGGTTCAAGCATCGCGTGCGCTTGTGCTTGTGTTTCCGCGGTGTGTTCAACTACGACATCACACTTCGCTAATTCTTTTTCAACATCGCCAACTTCCATTTCATAAGAAGCAGCAACATTATCTTTTGGTCTAAAGCCCATTTCAAAGGCTTGTGAGATGCCTTCTTCTGGGTGGATAACATTCTTATTCTTATAAGCTGTTTTGTAGTCTAAAACAGGCTCTAATACTTCGTATTCAACATCAATTAACTTAAGAGCGTCTTCTGCGATCTTTTCATTAATCGCGGCAACCACTGCTACTTCATCACCAACGAATCTGACATATTCATCGAGAATGAATTTATCGATTGGGGATGGTTGTGGCGCGCCTTGGCCCGCACGTGAAAACGCAACGTGTGGCACATTCTTGTATGTGAGTACGCATTTAACACCATTGAGCGCTTCCGCTTTGCTGGTATCAATGTTTTTAATTCTCGCAAATGCATGTGGAGAACGGAGCATCTTTAAGACTAATGAACCTGGTGCTTCATAATCTTGTGTATAGACCGCACGGCCCATCATCTCAGCGTGGCCATCTACGGAATGAGTTTTGTTATTAACAACCTTGAAGTTTTTACCCATGTTATTTGCCCTCCGCTGCTAAGTAAGCCTTAATGGCTTTGAATTGAGATTGATAGCCGGTACAACGGCACATATTACCAACGATGAAATCTCTAATTTGTTCATCGGTTGGATTCTTATATTCGTGTTTTAAAGCATGGACGATTAAAGCAAAACCAACACCACAGAATGAGCATTGATCAGCACCTTCATCCGCGAAGAAATCTGCAAGACGATTTGCTTCTTCTTGAATACCTTCTACTGTAGTGACATGCTTGCCTTCTACTTTCATAGCGAGGACACCACAGGATAAGAATGGTTTTTCATCAATTAAAACTGTACAAGAACCGCAGACTGTTTCATCACATCCAATACGAATGGATAAAATGCCATGTCTTCTTAATGCATGGGATAGATATTCATCTGGTTCAACATCCCAAACAACTTTGGTGTTGTTCAAATAAAATTTGAGTTCCATTATTTATTGACCTCCTCTAATCCTCTACGTACATAGACACGGACTAAATCTTGACGGTATTCTTTACTGATATTGTTGCTATCTAAGTATTGGAGTTCTTGTGCTGCCATATCAGCGGCTTCTTCAAACTTACCTTGATCCGCTAAGGCCATAGCTTTAACTGCTAGAGCAGCGGTTAATGGTCTTGAACCGATAGCGATATAGTTTTTGTTATTTCTTTTAACGATGGAGAAGTTAATCATTGGGAAGTCTAAAGCGGTTGCTTTTACTTTTTTAAAGTAACCTTTACCTTCTTCTTTCTTAATAATGATTTCTTCTAAGATTCCATTAAGTTTGCCTTTGAAGTTTAAGTATTCTTCTAAAGACATTTCTTGTTTTGGATAGAACACTAATTTGACATCTAAAGGTAATAAACTGGCGATGACATCTGAGAATGGATAACGACCATAAATAGAACCACCGATAGTTGCGGAGTTTCTAAATGCAGGTCCTAAAACCTCTCTCACACCAAATGCTGTCGCACCACTAAATAAGTTATTAATTAATGGGCTGTTTTCAAAATCTCTTAAAGAGACCATTGCACCAACATGGAGATAGCCATTCTTTTCATTAATCTTATCTAGACCTAATTCGCTTAAGTCGATAAGTGTTTCATAAGAAAGACCAGTTTTCTTCATCCATAATCCACCTGCGATAATCGCATTCTTTGGATTTTCTTGGAGCTTAGCATAGGCGTCTTCTAACGATTTTGCTTTGTAATAATTGTTCGCTCTTAGACTCATAATTTATTTCCTTTCATCTAATAGTGTTTTGTATTCATTCATTGTGTCGATATCTTTTAAGATATTTGGATCATCAGCAGGGATGATTTCTTTATCTTGTTCATCACGGAATTTCCTTAAGTTACTATCGACTGGTTCGTTAAGGAGTTTCGATTTAAGTTTGATGGAGATGAATAATGGATGTCCTTCTTTTCCTTTGTAAGATGGAAACCTTATAGGTTTACTGCCCTTTAAAAGCGCATCATATGTGCTCGCGGAAATAAAAGGAATGTCGCCGGGAATTATAAAGAAATCCTCAGTGACATTTTTCACTCCACACAAAACAGATGAAAACATTCCTTTTTCATAATCAGCGTTATAAACAATGTGAACTTTTTCATCTTCTTGTACTATAGATCTAATATCTTGGTCATAATGGCCGGTAATAAGATAAATCTTATTTACAAAAGGTTTCATCGCTTCAATCGTATGAATGATTAAAGGTTTTCCGTCGATGCTTAAACGCATTTTATTGTTTTGCGTTCTCGATGAAAAACCACCAGCGAGAATAATGCCTTGTGCCACTAGGACCTCCGTGTATTTGTTTATATTTTACGAAAAAGTTTACGCCTACGCAATAAAATACGCGTACTTATGTGGTAATAACCTTGCTTACTCACGCGCTAGCAAGCAAGCACAAAAGAAAAACCACCTCATTACTGAGATGGCTTTTTTAAGTTTGAAATTAAATTATTTCTTTTTGCCGATGAAATCAACAGCGGCTGGAAGAATAGCAAGAGCACCACCAACGATGGCTAAAATGCCAGCGGCAATATAACCACCACCAAGTGTCCATGCTTTAATTGCATCTGAACTCCATTCATTAGCAGCACCAAAGGCTGGTTCGGTGAAGAAAATTAAGATGCCTGCTGCGACTAGAGAACCGACAGCAACAAGGTTTAAAACACCTGCAAATTTGTCTAATGCTTTAACTTTGAGTAATGGTAAGACAACACCAGCACATAAGATAATCATTGCAACAAGAATGAGAATCCAACCGATTAATGCTGGCCATGCTAATTTAGCATCGACAGCACCGGATTTGGACCAACCCATGATATCAACTTGAGCTGTACCATTACCGAAAACTGCGGAAATACCACTATACCAGTTGGCTGTATTATCAGCATAAACAACTGAGTGAGAAGCCATTAATAAAATAAAGGCAACCAAAGCAAAAACTAAAGCAGCGAGACCTGAAAACTTTAAAGCTTTTTTCATAAAAATACCCCTTTCTCTAAATAAATTGTAAAAAGTTTAGATTAAAACTAACAATAAATTTTTAGGTTTTTTACTATTAAGGTACAAATATCAGTTTGTGTTATACTAATTGCGCTCGAAAAGGAAAAACAAATATGAGTAGATATGTAGTTTCATTAGGCGGAAACGCTTTAGGCAACAATGCAGAAGAACAAAAAGAACTTTTAAAAGGTGTTGCCAAACCAATAGTTGAATTAATTAAAAATGGACACGAAGTAATCATTGTTCATGGTAATGGTCCACAAGTCGGAATGATTAACTTAGCATTCACTGACGCTAAAAGCGTCCCTGATATGCCATTCCCAGAATGTGGCGCTATGAGCCAAGGTTATATTGGCTTCCATATTCAAAACGCAATTGATAACGAACTTAAGGAACAATGCGTTCAAAGAAATGTTGTGACAGTCGTCTCGCAAGTCTTAGTGGATAAGAACGATCCATTGTTCCAATCACCAAGCAAACCAGTCGGTGCCTTCTATAGCGAACAAGAAGCAAAAGAAATCGCTGCTAAGATGGGATACACAATGAAAGAAGATGCTGGAAGAGGCTGGAGAAGAGTAGTTGCTTCACCACTACCAATCGACATTATCGAAAAAGATTCTATTTCTGAATTAGTTAGCAAGGGTCATGTTGTTATCTGCGCTGGCGGTGGAGGTATCCCAGTGATTCGTCATGAAGATGGTAAATTAGAAGGTATCGCCGCAGTCATTGATAAAGACTATGCTTCCGCAAAAGTTGCAGCCCTAGTTAACGCCGATTATTTAGTGATTTTGACCGCTGTAGATAACGTCTATATCGACTTCAAAAAGCCAACAGAACGCAAACTTGAAAAAGTGTCTGTTGACGAGATGAAAGAGTACATGAAAGGTGACTACTTTGCGAAGGGTAGCATGTATCCAAAAGTTAATGCTTGTGTTAAGTTTTTAAGCGAAAAACCAGGTAAAACAGCAATAATTTCCTCTTTAGTGGCCGCTAAGGAAGCATTCTTAGAGAAGGCCGGAACCATTATTAAATAGAAATCAAACAACAAAAAATCAACATCGCGAGGATGCTGATTTTTTTATGCATTTTTTTGATTATTCAAACGCTTAGCAGAGGCCTCTGACTCTAATGACACCATGTAATGCTCTAACTGCCTTTTTCGCACATTGATCGATACCCTCTTTTGGTTCGTATTCAATGACTGTTGCAGCAAATGCACCTTTGACACCAGTAGCGCTCTTATGGATATCCTTGAGTTCACCAACAACCTTGAGAATTTCGTTTGCATTTAATTCTGCTTTATGGAGAACCACCATTCTTCTTGCATTGCCTCTTGGGCCTAAATCAATACGTGGATAGTTGACTGAGTTGATAATGTTGCCATTTTCAATGAAATCAACAATCTCTTTTGCGGCCATAGCGGCGCAATTATCTTCGGCTTCTTCTGTTGATGCGCCTAAGTGTGAAATCGCGACTACGCCGTCTGTATTGGCGGATTTATAGTTAGGGAAGTCTGTAACATATCTTCTAACTTTTCCAGAAGCTAAAGCTTCTTTCATATCATCATCATTAACTAATGCATCACGAGCAGCGTTAACGATAATAACACCGTCTTTAGCTTTAGCTAAGAATGCAGCATTAATCATACCTTTTGTGGCATCCATTAATGGAACGTGAACAGAGATATAGTCTGCTTCTTTAACCATTTCATCCATAGAAACGATTTTGGTGTCTCTTAATAAATCTTTGTTACGTTCAATTGTGACTTCACTTGGTTCAACGCCTAATACGCGCATGCCTAATTTTGAAGCAGCATCAGCGACTAAAGCACCGATAGCACCACAACCGATAATGCCTAAGGTCTTGCCCATGATTTCTGTACCGGCAAATGCACCTTTGGCTTTTTCCATTGATTTATTAATCAATTCATCGCCTTTATTCTCTTTGACCCATTCCATGGAACCACGGATATCACGAGCTGCGAGAAGCATCATAGCGATTGTTAATTCTTTAACTGCATTAGCATTTGCGCCAGGTGTATTGAAAACAACAACACCTTCACCTGCGTAAACATCTAATGGAATATTGTTAACGCCAGCACCAGCACGAGCGACACATACGACGCTTTCTGGTAACTTCATTTCATGCATTGCAGCACTTCTAACCATGACTGCATCTGCATTATCAATACTTTCAGTGGATACTTCGTATTCTTTTGGTAAAACCTTTAATCCCACTGGAGAGATTTTATTTAAACAAAATACTTTCATAACAATACCTATTTATGAGCTTCTTCAAACTCTTTCATATAAGCCACTAAAGCTTTGACACCATCGATTGGCATTGCGTTATAGATAGAAGCACGTAAGCCACCTGTGGATCTATGACCCTTTAGGTTGGTGAAGCGATATTTCTTTGCGCCTTCTAAGAATTCAGCATCCATTTCATCTGTTGGAGTTCTGAATGTAACGTTCATTAATGAACGTGAACCTTTATCAACATATGGTTTGAATAACTTGCTTTGATCTAAGTAGTCATATAAGATTTTGGCTTTTTCTTCGTTAATCTTTGCACGAGCTTCTAAGCCGCCTGTCTTTAATAACCATTTGAAGACTAAACCACACACATAAATAGCGAATGTTGGTGGGGTGTTATACATAGAACCATTTTCAGCGTGGATTCTGTAATCTAAGTAAGCTGGAAGTGGCACTCTTGGTGCTCTGGCTAATAAGTCTTCTCTGATAATTACAATAGTAACACCAGCAGGACCGACGTTCTTTTGAGCACCAGCATAGATTAAACCGAACTTTTTAACATCGATTGGTTCACTTAAGAAACATGAAGACATATCACAGACTAGTGGAATGTCACCTGTGTCTGGATACTCTTTATATTTAGAACCATAGATTGTGTTGTTATCACAGATGTAGACATAGTCTGCATCAGGACGGAATTTTAATCCTTTAAGATTTGGAATATATCTGAAACCATCTTCTTCGGAAGAGGCAACGATATTCACATCTGCGTATAACTTTGTATCTTTAATAACTTTCTTTGTCCAAACACCTGTGTTGATAATATCAACCTTACCATTTGTGGCAAAGTTCATAGGAATCATTGAGAATGCTAATGTAGCACCACCTTGTAAGAATAAGACTTTGTAATTGTCTGGGATACCAATAAGCTTTCTTAAATCTGCTTCTGCGGTATCAATGATGTTTTGATAAACCTTTGAACGGTGGCTCATCTCCATGACCGACATGCCTGATCCATCTTTATCAAGCATTTCTGCCGCTACTTGTTCCAAAACTTCTTCTGGTAACATAGCTGGTCCAGCAGAGAAATTATAAATTCTGTTTCCTTTCATGTAGGATAACTCCTTTCTAATTCTTTTTATTGTTCTCTAGGCAATTTTCTTTGCTTCGAGATAGTATCTTTTTTCACTGGCATGACCCATAGAGAAACTCTTTCTAGGTAATACCATGTCTTTTGCGACAAACTCAAAGATGTCGCTCTTGCCTAATGCTGGCATAACGATTGCCAAGCTATCAGGATTCTTGTCTGCAATCTCTAAAACGGAAGACTCATCATGAATGAAATCAACCTTCATTTCTGGGTGTTCCTTAAGATTCCTGTCGATCAATTTTTGAATGATTTGATAGGTTTCTGCAGCGCTTTTTGTGGTTTTTATGGCTTTTTTACCACCATTTTTGCTGTAAGAATACGCTAATTGACCATTTCCGTCTAAAGCATCTAACTCATCTTGGAAGTTACCGGCATTAAACAAGATACGATGGATTGGTTCAAAGATAATGCCATCATCGTAAACATTGTTTGCTTCCACTAACGCAAATCTAGCAGGATGGTTTTCTTGCTCTTCTTTACTTAATGTCTTCTTAATATTTTCCCAGTGAGCCTTTGCGGTAGCTAAGGAATGGTTGCCATCACCAACGATAAACATCAAGCCATTATTATTCTTCTTAAACATATCATTAAATTTCTTAATAACAGCTTCAGTATCCTTAACTAAATAGCCACGGATATGACCACCATTTTGATTGAGCTCAAAATCGTACAATAAATCAAGTTCTTTACGCTTAGCGTAAAGTTGTTCGATGTTTGATTTTTCTTTATCATCAAAAAGTAAGAGAGTATGAGGGAGTTCAATCGGTGCATCTTTTCTGATCTTTAATCTTGGAGGAATTCTCTCAACGATTGTCGCTTCACTAGCCTTGATTGAGCATGGAACACCACGTTCGTAGGAGTATTCTTCTAAGTCGATTGAGATAACTAAACCTAATCTTCTAACACCATAAGCAGTAATTCTTTCGACAAGGATAAAACATTCACCCATATCGACGAGTAAATTATCTTTTAGATAAGAATCAATTGTTTGATTTATTTTTTGAATATATTCGCTTTGGTCGGTGCTTTCCAGATAAGCTTCTGGATAAATCATGTGAAAAGTCGATAACTTATCACCAATCATGTCTTTCAAGTCGTTCCAATATTCGACTTGGCTAGTAAACTGATCGCAAGCAATAACGGCATACGCGGACATATCTGTCCCTTTACGCGGAAGTAGGATATGAGGGGCAACCACTATTCTTCTATTCATTATTAGCAGACACCTTGTGCGAGCATCGCATCGTATACTTTAAGGAAACCAGCAATATTAGCACCTAAAGCTAAGTTTCTTGGTTGTCCAAATTTGACTGCTGTCTCATGACATTGTTTGAAGATATTCTTCATAATGCCTTTGAGTCTTTCATCAACTTCTTCAAATGTCCATGACAAGTGCATTGCGTTTTGGCTCATTTCTAAACCAGAAACAGCGACACCACCAGCGTTGCTGGCTTTGCCAGGTGAGAATAAAACATCATTCTCATTGAAGAATCTAATGGCTTCTAAGTCGCATGGCATATTCGCGCCTTCTGCGAGCATGTAGCAGCCATTCTTCTTTAATTGTTTGGCGTTTTCTAAATTGATTTCGCCTTGTGTAGCGCATGGCATTGCGATGTCACATGGAACGTTCCATAAATCTCTAGAACAATCACTGTGTTGGACACCTGGATGTTTGGCTACATAATCTTTAACGAATTCGCCTTTAGCTTTAGCTAATTCGATGATTTCGTCTGGGTTCAAACCTTTTGGATCAGCGACATAACCATTAATATCACTCATACCAACGACTGTAGCGCCGAGCTCGATTGCTTTCTTAAGCGCCATAGAACCGACTTTACCGGAACCAGAAATAATAACTTTCTTTCCTTTGAAGTCTGTATTGAAGTATGTTTTTAACATTTCTTCAGCGAAGTAACAAAGTCCATAACCTGTTGCTTCAGGACGGCCTAATGAACCACCGTAAGAGAAGTTCTTACCAGTAAAGACACCCGACCATTCGTCAACGATTCTCTTGTATTGGCCAAACATATAACCAATTTCACGAGCGCCGAAACCTAAGTCACCAGCAGGAACGTCAGTGTTAGGTCCGATATGACGATAGAATTCAGTCATAAATGACTGACAGAATCTCATAACTTCACCATCGCTCTTTCCACGTGGGTTGAAGTCAGAGCCACCTTTACCGCCACCCATTGGTAAACCGGTAAGGCTATTTTTGAATGTTTGTTCAAATCCTAAGAATTTGAGAATTGAGAGATTGACTGACTTGTCGAATCTCATGCCACCTTTATAAGGTCCAATCGCAGAGTTAAATTGGACACGATAGCCAGTGTTAACTTGGATTTTGCCAGCATCATCAACCCATGGGACACGGAATTGAATAATTCTTTCTGGCACAACTAATCTTTCAAGGATCGAGTACTGTTCAATCTTTGGATCTTTTTCAACTAAAAAATCCATGGAGTCTAAAAACTCTTCAACAGCAGCTAAAAACTCAGGTTCATTTGCGTATCTAGCTTTTACATCGGCTAAAAGATTATTTAGGTAATTACTTTTGTACATTAGTTTTTCCTCCTCTGCTTCTCTAGAGAAAAAATAAAAAATTCCCCCTCATAGAGAAATCAATGCAAACAAATATAGTAATAAGCCATAATGCATTATCTACCTTAACATTTATATAAAATGTTTTCAATTAAGAAAAATATTATATATTTTTTAGATTAGCTGAAATAATCTATTTCTTTTTTGATTTTTTGTTATTGTTTTTCGCAGTCGCAACAATCGCGCCTACACCTAATACGCCACCCACAACTGTAGCGACAACTGCGGTACCCACTTTGACTTGTTTAGATACCTTGTCGCCATAGTAAATGAAGTTAGCAAAATGCTCACAGTTATTTGTGATGAAGTTATAGTACTTCCCATTAAAACGTGGGGAATTTACATAGCTTTTTGCTCTTTCCACGACTACTTCTGGATCATAAGAAGCACAATATGGGGATTGGATTTGAAGTGTTCCGCCTAATAAGAATCTATCAAGCGAAGATTCAATAATTTGCATATCTTTTTTGTTTTTTGCGAGGTCTTCATCGCCCGCAGTGAAATGAACCACACGGTCATTACTAACAGCAATTCCGTAATGGTAATATCCAGTCTTACGATGGACTCTTAATATATCGCCTGCTTGAGGTTTTAATCGTTTCTTCCAACTCATGAATAATATTATGAAAAAGAAAACTGGATTTCTCCAGTCTTTTTATTTTAATAAAGCTTATGGGTTAAGCCCATGTATTCTTTGTATAACTTCAGACAGGCTTTTCTATCTAATTCAATGACGAGTTTTTCTCTTTCGCCTGGTTGTTGCATTTGATAGAACTTAGCATCTCTAAATCCGATTTCTTCTGTATCGATAATATTACATCCGTAATATACCTTTTCAATATTTGCCCAAAGAATCGCAGACATACACATTGGGCATGGTTCGCCTGTTGTGTATAATTCACATCCACTTAAATCGAATGTACCTAATTTCTTACAGGCTTTATGGATTGCCATCATTTCACCATGGCATGTTGGATCGTTATTTTTGAGAACTTGGTTATGACCTTTGCCGATGACTTCGCCATCTTTAACAATGACCGCACCAAAAGGACCACCGTGTCCTGCTCTAATACCTTTTCTGGCTTCGTTAATAGCCATACGCATATATTTGTTCATAAGGTTACCTCTAGCAATAATTATAATGGAAATTCGCTGTTAGTTTACTTTAATTCAGTAAAAAATAAAGCATTTCGCTATAAATAAACTCCAATTATGTTATAATTCTTTCGCTATTTCGTATAAAGGAGGACATATATGGTTAGTAAAAAATTAGCCATTGAAGTTCTTAATGAAGCACTTGCAACAGGTGCTGACTATGCAGAAATTTTCTACGAAGATTCTCATGGTTATTCATTAAGCATTGAAAATGGTAAAGTCGAAACCTCAACATCGCAAGTTGCTAATGGTGTTGGTTTACGTTTATTAAAAGATAATCAATGCGTATATGGTTACACTAATGACTTATCCAAAAAAGGATTAGTCTCATTAGCGCAATCACTACGTTCATCTTTCAAAGGTGAAAGAAAAATCACCGTTGAAAAACTTGATATGATTAGAGCCAAAAATCGTAACCCTGTTGTAAACAGTTATGACAATGTCTCTAGAGAAGAAAAGATTGCCTTAGTAAGAGAAGGTATTTCCGCAATCGAAGAATTAAAAGATCCACGTATCGTTAGATATATTGGTAGCTTTGTTAACTCTCATAGATTTGTGGCAATCTTCAATTCCAAAGGAAAATGGTTCAAACGCGATTCTGAATTCGGTCGTTTAGCATATGTGACAGTCGTCGCAAATCAAAATGGCTTCGAAACAGGCTTTGAGGGCCCTGGATGTCAACAAGACATCTCATACTTCAGAACAGTGAAGAAACCAAGAGAGGTCGCCTTAAAAGCAGCGAAAACAGCATTATTAATGCTTGATGCAAAAGAATGCCCAAGCGGAAAGATGCCAGTTGTTATCGGAAATGGCTGGGGCGGTGTCTTATTCCATGAATCTTGTGGTCACCCATTAGAAGCTTCCGCAGTCTCTAGAGGATTATCATGTTTCAGTGGTAAAGAAGGCGATATGATTGCCTCTCCAATCGTCAGTGCAGTTGATGATAGTACAATTCCAAATGCTTGGGGTTCTATCGATATCGATGACGAAGGTAACTTAGGTGAAAAACGTTTACTCATCAAAAATGGTAAGTTAGTTAACTTCATGATTGATGACTTTAATGGTAGAAGAATGAATAGAGAAGGCAATGGTTCTTGCCGTAGACAAAACTACAAATATTGCCCAACATCTAGAATGTCTAATACCTATATTTGTAATGGTAAAAACACACCAGAAGAAATCATTGCCGCAACTAAGTTAGGTTTATACGCAGTTGGTTTCAACGGTGGATCGGTAGATCCAACAACAGGTGAATTCAACTTCGGTTGTTCCGAAGCATACATTATTCGTGATGGTAAAATTGCTGAACCAGTTAAAGGCGCAACATTAATCGGTCACGGTAATGAAATTCTCAAGAAGATTGATATGGTTGGTAACGACCTCGCATTAGCTGAAGGTATGTGTGGCGCAGCCTCAGGTAGCATCAGAACATGTGTCGGTCAACCTACATTAAGAGTTAGCGAAATCACAGTCGGTGGTCGCGGAGGAGAATTAAAATAATGAAATACGATAAGTTTTTTGAACTCGCGAAAGCCGCGGGCATTGAAGAAGCAGAATTATATGTTGGCGAAAGCTATTCATTACAATTTTCCTTATTCCATAGTGAAGTTGATAACTACTCTTCCAACAAATCCATGACCATCCTTGCAAGAGGTTTAGTTAATGGTAAATTCGGTACCGCGAACTGCGATTCCTGGTCTTCTCAAAGAGCTCAATACCTCGTTAATGAGATTGTTGCTAATGCAAATGTCATCGAAAATGAGGATCCAGCATTCATCTTTGAAGGTTCCAAAAAATACAAGAAAGTTAATACTTTCAATAAAGAATTAGGCAATATCTCTGTCGAAGAGAAAATGAAGAAATTGTTTGATTTAGAAAACTTGATTAAGAAGGGCGACCAACGTATTACAGAAGTTGCCGCTGTCGGATATGAAGAAGAAGCCTCAAGTTCTACAATTATGAACTCAAAAGGCCTTAAATTAACGCAAAAATCAAATTATTTCGTCTATTACGCTGAAGCCGTTGCCAAAGAAAATGACCAAACAAAATCCGGTTTTGACCTCTATTTAGGCAACAATTTTGCGGAATTCAAACCAGAAGAACTTGCAAAAGAAGCTGTCCGCAAAACAGTTAGCCAATTAGGCGGTGAAGCATGTGAATCTGCGACCTATAAAGCAGTCTTAGCACCATCAGTTGTTAAGGATTTCTTAAACTTTTATATCGGTAATGCTGATGCAGAAGAAGTCCAAAAACGTTCCTCATTATTTATTGGAAAATTAGGCCAAAAGATTGCTTCCAAGAAGATCACAATCGAAGATAAACCATTACAAAGAAATGTCTTTGCTAGATGGTTCGATGATGAAGGTGTTGCAACCTACAATAAACCAATTATTAAGAATGGCGTCTTACAAACATACCTTTATAATTTAACAACAGCCGCTAAAGAAGGTGTTGAAACAACAGGTAACGCAAGCCGCGGAGGCTCTAAAATGGGCATCTCACCATTCTTCGTTGCATTAAAACCAGGCAAAAAGAGCCAAGAAGAACTCTTCCAAGACATTCAAGATGGTGTTTACATCACATCTGTCACTGGTTTACATGCTGGTTTAAATCCACAATCAGGTAACTTCTCATTACAATCCAGTGGTTTCTTAGTGAAAAATGGTAAGATCGATAGACCATTAGATGTTATTACAGTTTCTGGAAACTTAGTGGAAATCTTCAAGGATGTCCAAGAAGTTGGTAATGACGTTAAAGTCTTCCCAAGCGCAGTTGCTTGTTCATCATTACAAATAAAAAAGATTGTCGTGTCCGGGAAATAATTCGGTTATACATAATCAAGGGTGGCAATAGCCACCTTTTTTTCATATAATGGATTATTGGAGACTTTGCTCTATGAAAAGAAGAAAATTAACATTCACAATCGCATCAGTACTATCAATCAGTTTCCTAGCAGTTGTTGGTGGCTATGTTGCAAAGAGTTATGAAAGTACATCATACGAAGTTATTGAAAAAGCTTCTGCAACTTCTATTAGCAATGCAGCTGTAGGCGGAGGACTTGCTGGTGCTGGAAATTATTATGATGGTATCAGCGATTCTTTAACTGGCGATGATTTATTAAACGCGTTACATACATTGAATAGTCAAAAAAGAACCAGAACAGTTGGATATGCTGGTTTTAGACAATTCGCAGCAACATGTGATGCAGATCCAGATGGTTCTGGAAAAATTATTGGTTTCTATGACAACGCAAAATTAGGTCCTTCATGGGATGGCGGAAGTACATGGAACAGAGAACACGTTTGGCCAAATGTTCGTGATGGCGACAAAGTTGAAAATGATGCTCATATGGTAAGACCTGCGGCTAAATCCACAAATAGTGATAGAGGCAGTAAAGGTTTTGGCACAGATTCATATGATCCAGGCAAAGATGTCGCTTATTATAGAGGCGCAGCAGCAAGAATTATTTTCTACGCAGCCATTGCTGATACTTCTTTAAAAGTTGTTGATTATTCATTCCCATATGATGGTGTCCAAAATGGAAATCATGGTTATGACGTTGGAACAATGGGTTCCTTAAGCGATATGCTTCAATGGAATTTACAATATTTGCCATCTGATACTTCTTTCACAGGCGCAAATGATTTAGCTAGAAGAACAGAATTATCAAGAAATGAAAAGATTCAAACTGCTTCCAATGGACAAGGTAATAGAAATCCATTCATTGATCACCCAGAATATGCTTGTAAAATTTGGGGCAATACAAACGCTAAAACAAAACAAATCTGCGGAAGCGCTCCAGTAACATCTACAGTTACATTAGATAAAGGTTCCGCTACATTAGAAGTCGGTCAAACAGTCACTCTTGCTGCAACATCAAGTAATGGTGGAACAATTACCTGGGAAAGAGGCAATGCTAATTTGGTCACAATCTCTTCAACAACCAGTGCATCAGGTTCCTCTATCACTGTTACTGCTATTGCTCCAGGAAGCACCACAATCACTGCTAAAAATAGTGATAATGCTAGTGCTTCAGCAACAATTACAATTAATGCACAAACACAACCATTAAAGTTGAACCACACCACTTTAAATTTAGCGGTTGGCGAAAAGGCAGAATTAATCGCTACAACCAATGATGGATCTTCAGTAACCTTTGGTTTTGAAGATGTTGCATACAAAATCCTTGGATTTGGTAGTTCTAAAGCAGAAAGCGGCCAACCATTAAAACTTACTGGTTTAAAAGATGGCACAACCACTATTACTGTAACTGCCGGCAATGGCGCGACTACAACATGTGTAGTAAAAGTGGGCACAGGTGTTTATAAAGAAGATAAAAATAACAAAAACAAAGGCGCTCCAAATATTCCACTCATCGTGGGATTAAGTGTTGGCGGAGGCGGTGGCTTAATATTAGTCGCCGGCTTAGTTGTCCTAATAGTCTTAATCGTTAAGAAAAGAAAAGCAGCCTAAATAATTTCATCAGCATGGTATAAAAACAGTTTTAGTTCATACCATGCTTTTTTTATGTAAAAATTTATATAGGTATTTTCGACTAATTAATTTATTAATTAAGCAAAATTGTGTTTATCTACTTTTCTAAGATTTACAAAATCTTCTTTTATTTTACGCGTATATAAGGCATATAATATAGTCTTGCGGTTAGAGAATCGCAAAGATAGTTAAAAACTATTGGAGTCTGTGTATGAAAAAATCATTCAAAATCTTAAGCGCAGCAATCCTGACAACAACAATGGCGTTCGGATTAGGCGCAACAATCCTTGCTTCAAACAACGAAATTAGAAAAACAGAAGCTTACTATACGCCAAGCACCCATTATTCGGTTTCCGATACAGCTTCAGAATTAGCTTCCTATTACAGCACTGTTAGTAGCACTGCAACAGGTGATACTCTTTTAGGTCAATTACAATCTTTGAACAGCACAAAGAGAAAGAAAACTGTTGGCTATAGCGGAATGGGAACTGACACATCTGGTGCTTTTATTTATACAGACTACGATTTAAACAACACAACAACAGACTCTAATGGACAAAAATATGGTACAAAAGTTGCAAGTTTCTACACAAAAACATCCGCAACATCTTGGAACCGTGAACATACCTGGCCAAAATCACATGGTGGTAACACTATTGAGGCCGATATCTTAATGACAAGACCAACCATTACACAAGAAAACTCAGATCGTGGTAATTCATTCTATGTTGAAGGTAAGAGCAGTCAATCAGCAGGTTGGGATCCATATACCGCTGGTTATGCTGAATGGTGTAGAGGTGAATGTGCACGTATCATTCTTTATGGATGTGTTGCAAATTCTAGTTTAAGTCTTAGTGATGCTGATTCACACTCAACAAGTAATTCAAATCCAGACAACTTAATGGGCAACATCAACACATTAATCAAATGGCACTTTGCATATACACCAAATGAATACGAAATGAACCGTAATAACGGTGCTGAATATTTACAAGGTAATCGTAACCCATTCGTTGACCACCCAGAGTATGTCGCAAAGATTTGGTCTTCATACAATTCAACAGTTTCAAACCTTTGCACAAGCAATTCTACTGTTTACAGTAACTGGACAGTTGGTAGCTGTTCAACATATGGTACAAACAATGCCAGCGGCGGTTCAACAAACACAGATCCAGCAATCTCTATTACCGCCAGTGCTAATTCAGTTAAAGTTGGTAACACCATTACATTAACTGCTTTAAAAACAAATCTTACAGGAACAGTCCAATGGTACGTTTCTGACTCTACTTCTAACGTTGTTTCCTTATCTGCATCAAGTGGTGATTCAATCACAGTTACAGGTGTTAGCGAAGGTACAAAAACAATTTATGCTCACATTGGTACAGTTAGCGCACATGTAGATATCACTGTTACATCAGCATCCAGCAACCAAGGTGGTTTAGTTACAAGCAATAGCGATTTATCTACAGGCGACAAAGTTGTTGTCAGAACACAACAAGCAACACCAAATGGTGTTACAGGTTTTAACAATAGCAAAGACGCCACCATTTCTACTACAGAATCAGCATGGAAACAATTCACAGTTAAAGACGCTTCATCATCTGGTTTCAAATTATATGATGATGCAGCACAAAAATATATTGCTTCTCCTGGTGGAAACGAATTCAAATACAGCACTTCAGGTGGTGTATGTTCAGTCGACTCTGATGGTCATTTAATCTGTAATAGCAGATATTTAGTTATTAACGGAACATACAATAGATTCTATACGTCTATTGGTTCATATACTCCTTTCTATGTCTATTCTGTTGGTTCATCCACACCAAAGACTTTAAGCAGTATCGCAGTTAAAACTGCTCCAACAAAAACAACATATACAGCTGGCGAAAATTTCAATCCTGCTGGCTTAGTTATTAGAGCTACATATAGCGATAGTTCAGTTGATGATATTACATATTCATCAAGCAACTCAAGTAGTTTCACATTTAACCCAAGCACAAGCACTGCTTTAACAGTTAGCAATACAAGTGTCACTATTAGTTATGGTGGTAAATCTTGTTCACAAGCTATTACAGTTAATGCCGCTTCAACTCCAACAGTTAATTCTGTTACAGTTAGCCCAGCTACATTAAGTCTTAACTTAAATGGTACAAACACAGGCACATTAACTGCTACAGTTAGTGTTTCTGGTGGCGCTGCACAAACAGTTAACTGGTCATCAAGCAATTCAAACATTGCCTCAGTTAACTCTTCTGGTGTTGTCACAGGTGTCGCAGCTGGTACAGCAACAATTACTGCTACATCCACAGTTGATAGTTCAAAGAAAGGCACATGTACTGTTACAGTTACAAGTGGCTCAAGCACACAACCTCAACATGCTGGTACAGAAGCAGATCCATATACCACTGCTGATGCAAAATTAGTTATGGACAATACAGGTTCTGGTGTTGTTTATCAAACAGAAGTTTATGTAAGTATGGTTCCAACATCCAGTTCATTCAATTCAAGTTATAACCAATATACATGTACAGATAGCAACATGGAAATTTCATCAGCTTCATTAGCTTTTACTCCTAAAGGAACATATACAGAAGCTAATGCATTAGTCGGAAAGACTGTTGTTGCTAAAGGTTATATTGAACTTTATCAAGGTGTTTATAAAATGGGATATTTGCCAGCATCTGTATCACCTACTGGTTCAAAATATAATCCAACAATTGTTTCTATCACACCAGATACAAGCAGCGGCGAACAAAGCGAAGGCGTTTACACATTAGCTCCTGCAGCTGGAAGCAACAGTAGTTATGCAGGAAGCGGTGATGTCACTATCAATAACGTTTCCTGGAGTGTAAATGGTAATAACACAATGGTTCCATGGAGACTTGGTGGTAAATCAATCACTAACACAGATAGAACAGTTACAAGTACAGTTGCTGTTTCATCTGAAAATATCAGCAGTGTTGTTTTAACAGTTGGTAACGCAAGCGATATTACAGTTAATTCATTGACATTGAAAGTTGGCACATCTCAAGGTGCAAATGATGTGAGCAGTATCACTGCAACATTTGAAGCAAATTCAGATATCACATTTGAACGTCCAAGCGGAAAAGATTGGTCAAATTGTTATTTCACATTTGTGTTTAATGTCACTGTATCTATAAATAGCAATAAATTTGTCCAATTCACAAAAGCAGTCTTCTATGCTAACAATTCCACAAGCGGTGCCGCAACATATGCAGCCACATTCTTATCTGCATTCACATGTAACGCACAAGGTACATCTGCTCCTACATTCACAACTTCATGGGCTCAATTAAAAACAGCATTCAATGCTTTAGATACAGCAGATCAAAACACATTAAGAAATGCAACTGCTAATGAAAATGGTACAGACATCGAAAAGGCAATGGCCAGATATGACTATGTCGTTGCTAAATACGGTTATGAAAACTTCATCAGCCGTACAAGTGGTAGTTCCGCTAATAAGATGAATACATTCAACGGTACATCCGCAAACAATCTCTTATTAGTCTTAGGTTCTATCTCACTTCTCGGTGGACTTACCTACTTAGCGTACTTCTTAAAGAAGAGAAAAGAAGATTAATAAATTAATCAAACAAAAATAAATAGAGCGATTTGATTCGCTCTATTTTTTCTTTTTCTTTTCTTCAGGTTCTTGGTAATCAATATGATATTCGCCTAACTTCCAAGTTGGATGTAACTGATCTATCTTATCGATTGCGTCATTGAATAAGTCCGCTTCAACCTTTCTTCTTTGTTTAGGAGTATTATTGAAACACTTACCTGCGTTATTAATTGCGTATAAACATTCACTTTTACTGCCATCTAAGAGGCCGGACATAAGGAGATAGGTTCTTATACCAACCATTGATCTATCGTTTGATATATCTCTTCTTTCGGACATTGGTACTTGTTCATCGTAGAACTTTCTCGCTTCTTCTAATGGTTTAGTGATGATGTTGATATATATCTTTTGGCAACGCGCACGCACATATACCTTTTCTGATACCTTTTCTTTACCTTCAATAATGATATCGATTAGCTTCTCAGCTTCTTCGAATTCTTTCTTATCTAATAAGACGTAAACTTTATTGAGGTTTAGTTCAGCGGTGAAGTTAGAGATTTCAGTGAATGTAGCGATTTCAACATTCTCTTCACCTTGGCTAATCGCATATTCCACACGAAGTAATTCGTTAAAGGCAATTTTGTTTGCGGCGCTTGTGGTCATTCTCATACGATAACCATCAGTTGTGGCGTCTAACTTAATAGGAAGGATGTTATATAAGAGAATCATACCTCCTAAGACCGCGATAATGAGGAGGAAGTAAGCGATGTTTTTCGCTGCATCATTACTGCTTTGTCCGAATAATGTGAAGATCACAATCACTACGGCAAGTTCCACCATATAGAACAATGTTCCGAATAATAAGTATGGTGATGGGTTTGGTTCTTTCTTAACATCTTTCTTTGGAAGGATTCTTGTTTCACCAGTTAATCCATCATAACCAGAGAATTTAAATTTTGTTTTTTCATCTTCTTTGTACCAAAGTAAGCCGAGGATATTAACGGATACGATTTGGTATCTTCCCGCTTTAGCACCTAAGATGTGTGCTACTTCAAACATAATTGCGTTTAATAACACGCCCGCGAGAATCGCACCAAAGATATAGATGATATAAACAACGATACCACCCATCGCTGCTGTTGCTACTGACGCGTGCTCACGCAAAACGGTAAGACCGAATACGACTGCAACGGCTAATATTAGGATATAGACAATAATTCCCGATACATCTTCTTTTCTCATAAATTACCTTCTTTCTAGAGGCACGAATTATAAATAATTCTCGCCACTTCTCCGTCTAGTGGTTTAACAGGATGAGCCACTACACGTGTGCCGTTATCTGTTAACCTGTTAATTAGACCGTCAATGTCAATTGCGCCGACTTTGAATTCCATAAGTCGAGAAGGCATACCGATATAACGGAAAAATTCTTCTGTTAATTTAATACCTTGTAAGGCATTTTCTTTTTTGTCTGGATTTTGTAAGTTCCAAACGTTTCTTGCATATTGATCAAACTTATCAACATCGTATTGGACATAATACTTTGCCCACGCTGGCCATAATACAGCAAGACCTGCTCCATGGGCAATAGTTTTGTACATACCAGAAAGGCCGTGCTCTAGTTGATGAACTGGCATTCCAAATGGTTTTCCAATATTTGTTAAACCATTATGAGATAAACTAGACATGAGCATTAATACTGCGCGAGATTCATAATCTTCCGGGTTTCTCATGACCTTTTGTCCCGCTTTAATAACAGACTTTAATAATGCTTCCGCGAATCCATCTGCGGGTTCATTCTCACTAGATGGTTGCATATATCTTTCTAAGGTGTGCATCATGATATCCACAATTCCGCATGCTGTCTGATATGGCGAGACGGAATATGTGAGTTTTGGGTTTTCAATCGCAAAGACTGGTCTCACTAAGTCGGAATTAAATCCCGCTTTTCGACCTGTTCTATCATCTTGAATAACACAGGACGTGGACATTTCACTTCCCGCTGCGGAGATAGTAAGGATAACACCAACAGGTAATGCTTTAGTTGGTTTTGCTTTATGCATATTGAAATCAAATAAATCACCATCATAGTCATAAACACAGGCAATTAGTTTTGCGGTATCGATAACTGATCCACCACCAATAGCTAAGATGAAATCTGGTTGATATTCTCTTACTTGATAGATGTTTTCTCTCACAAAATCGATTGTAGGATTAGGTCTAACGCCTTCAAGTAAGAAGTATTTGATGTTTTTATCTTCTAATTTGGTAATAACTTTAGTTAATAGGCCGTTTTTCTTCACGGAACCTTCACCGATGATAATTAATACTCTTTGAACTTTTTCGTTGCTTAAAATGTCCCCAATGAGTTCTTCTTTATCGGGACCGAAGTAAATTTTTGTTTTAATGCTGAGATCAAAATCAATCATTTTTGTTTACTCCTTATAAGCAATAAACGATTAACTGCTTCTTCAAATGATTTATCTGATTCAAAAAGGAAACAGTTAAGTAAACCTTCTAATGATTTAGCTTTATATGTTGCTAAGTAATAAATAATGGAATGTGAATATCCCAAAGCGTAGAATCTCGCAACCGCTTTACGGTCATTAATATGTAACTTCTTGCTATCTTGGATTTGGTTAATAAGTCTTAAGAATGTTTTATAGCAAACGTTATAAATAAACTCTTCAGCGAGTTCTTTCCCTGCGGAGTTAAGTGCGGCGTCAATGAAACCTTTATTCTTTAAATAATATTTATAAATATAAACAAGTGTTTCTTTGACATCTTGTGCTTCTTCTAGTTCAGGAATTTCTTCATTTAAGAAAATCAAAGTTAATAAATCATAAATATCGTGGAAGTGATAATAAAAAGTCTGACGGTTAACTTTACATTTCTTAGTTAAAGTCGTCACTGAAATAGAGTCCAAAGGGACTTCAGACATCATATTCTTAAGAGCTTCCGCTAAACGATATTCGGTTTTCATTATTTGAGTTTACAATACTCCTTGATTATCTCTGAGCCAACTGCGGCATTATTTAAAACTAATTTAATATTGGATTCTAATGAATCTCCACCTGTTAATTCGACAATTGTCTTTAATAAGAATGGTGTCGTTTCTTTACCTTTAATTCCTTGTTCATTCATCATCTTTAATGCTTTTTCAATTGCGTCATCGATGACTTTTTTATCCATAGAATATTTTTCTGGAATTGGATTACAGATTAAGATGCCACCTTGGAGATTATTCTTTTCTTTTTCATACATCGCTAAGGCAGCTTCTTTAGCGTCTTCTAATTTGTAGTCGACTTTAAGTCCGCTGTGAGCGGTATAGAAGGCAGGTAATTCTTCTGTCTTATAACCGAGCACTGGAACACCCATTGTTTCTAAGTATTCAAGCGTAAGTGGTAAATCTAAGATTGCTTTAGCACCGGCACAAACCACTGTGACATTGGTCTTCGCTAATTCTTGTAAGTC
>JAEEGK010007502.1_pt1 | contig 25996 bp, 17 predicted proteins | sample 8958771 | NCBI WGS metagenome assembly JAEEGK01 (sample SAMN16246547, study PRJNA631951) | gut metagenome | biome: gut microbiome; feature: rumen; material: SC-attached | host: Bos | place: Iran: Karaj | collected 2018-10 | reverse complement strand
ATAAAATTATTTTTTTTAATTTTGGCATTCATATTATATTTTTATTTATATTTTATTTTTTGTAATATTTTTGTTAAATTTTATATTAAATAAAAAATCGTTAATTTTAATATAATTAATTTTGATATTTTTATAATTACATACATATTTTTATTTTAAAATAAATTTTCTTATAATAATAATTAATTTTTTAAATATAATAACAAGATTTCTTTTATGTTTTCTATTCCATTGAAATATAGTGTATTATATCTATTTTTTGTTATACTTATTTGTTTTTAAATAAATAATATAAATAATAAACTTTTTAAATTTACTTTTTATAATTTTCAATTTTAATTTTTATTGCATTTCTTATATATTATTTGAAATTATTTAAAATCATTCAAATCTAAATAAAAATATACATTATTTATTCAATTTTTTTTAATCTAAATTTATCATTTTATTTGTATAAATAATAAAAGTTGTTGCAAGGAGGGAAATAATTTTGAAAATGTTAAAATAATTAAAGAAAATTTAAATATGAGAGAAATCATGTTAAAAAAGGTGAAGAACATCAATTTCAAAAAAAAAAAATTACTTCTACTTTACAATTATTATCTATGAAGAAAATAAAAATTTAAATTATCACAAAATAGTTATTTTTATTTAATTTAGTTTTTAAAACAAATATAATAAAATTTATGTAATTCTTATATTTATAATTTTGAATTTAAACTAAAAGTATAAAATAATATATTTTTTAACAATTAAAATAAATTATTAATAATATGGAAAATTCACAAATAAATTCTTCAAAAGAAAAACTAAATCTAGAAGAAATAGGGAAAAAAATACAAGAATTAAAAGAAAAAAATTATTCCAATACATATAAAGAAAAAAATTTATGTGATATAAAAATAAATGGAAAATGGACAGTTGGAGCAATAGTGAAAAAGAATGATGAAAAATTATTAATTCTAGATTATTTATTATCAAATAATAAAAATTCGTTTTTAATAAAAGATAAAGATAATATAACATATTTTAGAAAAAAAACAAAACCATCATCAAAAAAAAGAAAATGTGAAAGACCAGATGAAGAAATATTAAAAAAATATAATGATTATTTTGAAGTTTTTATTAATATTAATTTTGGAAAAGATAATAATAAAAAGACAAAAATAATATTTTTTAAAAATATTTTTCCTATTGATTAATTTATTATTTTAAGAGGAAAATTATATTATATATCAGATGAAGTTTTATGTTACTCAGAGGTGAATAATAAAATTGGAATTAATTTATCTTTAAAATATATTCAAAATTCATTAATGATCATAAAACTTTTTTTTGATTATTCAAAAGAAAATAATGAAATAATTTTACAATATAAACAATTTAAAAAAACTGATTATGAAGATATTATTTTATTAGATGAAAAATATGCAATTATATCTTTTTTAAAAGATTCTTTAACTTTATTAAAAAGAATTTTTGGTCATTCATATTTTTTTGTAGAATTTTATAATAAATATAATGATTTAATAATAAAAATTATAGATGATGAAAATAGTATTTTATATTCAAAAGATATTAAAATTGAAAATATTTGTCAAAAAAATTCATATTATAAAAATACATATTTTATAATTGAAAAATTCAAAATTCCAAGTAAAATAATTGCTTTTTTTATTGATTATTTTTATTCAATTAATGGATTTGATTCATTGACAAATTTAATTATTTCAAATAACAATTTTACATTTAAATTTTTAAGAAAATTAACTTCAATTTTTGTTTTTATTTCTTGTTTAATTGGAAATTTTACTAAAAAATTAAATGATAACATAGAAACTATAAGAAATTATATTGATAATAGAATTAATAATTTTAGAGAAGAAGATATTAAAAATAATCCAAAAGAAGAAATTTTTTTAGTTTTAAATAGAATTTATGAATTTTTAAATATTGATGAAATAGAAAAACAAAAAAAATTTGAAAATACTTATTTAAATTATTTATATAAATGTATTTATTCTAATATTTTAGAAAAACAAATTTATTCGATTAAAACTTTAGATTCTATTGCTTTGACAATAAAATATAATAATTCAAATAATGAAAATGAAGTTAAAGATTTAACTGAAATTAAAGATCCTTATATTAAATTATTAAATGAAGTTGAATTTGCAAATTTTATATCAAGTAAACAAATAATTAATTTCTTATTACAAGAAAAAATTGATGAAGAAATAATTAAAAATTCTTTTAATTTAATATTAATTTCATATAAAAATAATTTTTCTTTTAATCAAGAAGAATATAGTGATATTATTGATGAAAAAGCAAAAACAATTTTCGATAGTTTATACCATAAAATGTTAATTAATAAAAATATTCAAAGAGTAATTCAAGATTTATTTTGTAAATTAGCACCTTATTTAAATAATGAACATAAATTATTTATTTTTCATAATATAAAAGAATTTATTTTTAATAGTGAAATTAATTTAAATATAATAGAATTTTTAGATAAATTTACATATAAATGTTTAATAAATAATAATAATGATAGTGATAATAATTTTTATATGAATTTAGATGAAAATTATTTTGGATTAAAATTAATTTGGAATTTTATGCAAGAAGAATACAAAAATAAAATAAATGATAATACATTATTTCTTGATATAATTAATTTATGTATTAAATCAATAAAAAGAATTTTAGAGATAAATTCTTTAATTGATTTAATAAGAGAAGATATTATATTAAGTTCATTAGAAAAAATATCTTCCCATATTGGAAGTACTCAAAACATCATTTTAATAAAAGAAATAATTTCAGATAGTCCTTTTTTTGTAAATTATAATTTAATTTTGGAAAAAATAACTTTAAATACCAATATTTTTTCAATTATAATTTCAGATTTATTATATTATTATGAAAAAGAAGAAAAAGATAAAATTAAAAATAATAATATATATAATGATGAAGAAATTATAAAAGCACATTTATCTTTAATAATAGAATTAATGAATAAAAAAAGAGAATTAAATTGGGAATTTGATAAATTTTTAGAATTATGGAATAAAACATCAAAAAATAAATTATATTCAAATATTTTTTATTCAAATTTAGCAGAACAATTTCCTAATATAAAAACTATCTTTAAAGATAAAATATATAAAAAAATAATTTGTAATGATAATTTATTTACAATAGAAACAAATGAAGATTTAGAATTGTATAAAAAATTTTTTTATGGAATTAATTTAAATCAAGATAATTTTATTATATTAAATAAAGATTTGAGAATAGGAATTAATGATTTAAATTCAATTATTGGATATGAAAAATTATGGGAAACTTTAATTAATAATAAAAATTTTGATGTACAAAAAAATATTTCTAACTTATTATATCAAATTTGTATTGGATATAAATTTCCAAAAAAAGAAGAAGCAAAAGATTATTTTAATTCATTTATTGAAAAATTAATTTTAAATTTAAAAAAAATTATTGATAATGAGAGAGATGAAAATAAAATAAAAGGAATTTTAAATTTAGTAAAAAAAATAAATGAAAATAAAATTAATGAAGGTTCATTAATTAAAAAAGAATCAAATTTACCTAAATTAGATACTGAAAAAAATAAAGATAATAAATTTATAAGAATTTATTTTCATTATTCAGGTTTTAAAACTTTAATTAAAGTATATCATTATTATCCAATTTATTATATAAGATATAAAGTAAGTTTAATTTATAATATTTATCCTAATATTATTAAATTTAAATTTGAAAATTTAGAAAATAAAACAAAAAATATAAAAGAATTTGATTTATGTGATGACTTTTATTTATTTAATGATACTATTTTTAAAGATATGAAAATTGATTATGATTATTTTTATAATATTATTGTTTTAAAATCTAATAATCCATTTGATAATATTGAAAAAAATCCTAAGAAAATTTTAAATAAAAATAAAGAATTTCATAAAATTTTATTAGATTTATCTAAAGATAAAGATAAAATTTATTCAAATGATGTTTGGGATTTATTAAAAGATAAAATTGAAAAAAATTATGATTTAAAAGATTTAATTTTTAAAATAGTAAATGAATATAATGAACAATTTGAAAATGAATTAAATTCAATTTTTGATTTTAATACTAGTATTTTTTATATTTCATATATATTGATTAATATAAAAAAAGTTTTAGAAAATGAAAAAAAAAAAAATAATGAGCTATTCATTATTAATTTTGTCAATAGTAAAATTTATATAGGAAAATTTAATAGTATGATTAAAAATTATTCTTTGAATGAATATTTTCAAAATGAAATCAATTATTCAATAAAAGTTTATGCATTGAATACTTTATTCTATTTACTTGAAATTTTTGATATTTTTTTGTCAATTGATAATGATGAATTAAATAATTTAATAAATATAAAAATTATTCAATTTATATTTGAAATTTTTGATAGTAAAATAGAGGAAAATTCATTAAATCCATATTTATATGATAAGGAATGTGAAATTTTTCAAAAAATATGTGAATTAATAAAGAATAATAAGTTTTTAATTATTAATTTTATTTCTGAAATTCTTATTGATGATAAAATAAAAGATACTTTTTTATTTCTTTTAGAAAATAATTTAATTCAAAATAAAAACAAAATAATTACAAATAAATTTAAAGAATTTATTTTAATTATTTTAAATGAATCTTGGTATATTAATGAAGAAGAAAAAAATAAATTTAAAGATTTTAATATTTTACTAAATAAAGTCTTTCTAAGTGAAGACAATTTAAATAAAAAATATAATTTATCATATCAAACTGAAGTGTATAATTTTAATATTTATTTTGAAATAATAAATAAAATAATATTAATTTCAATAGATTTAAAATTAGATTTTAATTATGAAAGTTTCATTAAAGATAAAATATTATCATCAATAATAGAAAATAAAAATTTATCACAAACATTTCTTTCAGGGTATTTATTATTAATATTATCAATATTTCAAAAATTAAAAATAACATCATTACAAAAATTAAAAAACGAACCTTTTGATTTTATAAATTTTCTATATGAAAAATTTATTTTTTCAATGAATCGAGTTTCAAAAAAATCATATAAAAATGCATCAAGTTTATTAAATTATTTATTAATACAAAATCCAGAAAAATTAAATTTAATATATGATTCTCTTTTAAATAATCATAATTCTTTTTTATATAAAGAAAATCCAAAAGATGAATGGAATATTGTTCCAAATGATTTAACAAAAAAAGATTTTGTAGGAATAAAAAATTTAGGATGTATTTGTTATTTAAATTCTTTAATTCAAATATTTTATAATATAATTCCTTTTAGAGAAAGTATATTAAAATCTCCTTGTAAAAATGAAAAAAAAAATGTTTTGTTTCAATTAAAAAATATTTTCAATTATTTAAAATATTATAATATAAAATATATTGAACCAATTGAATTTATTGAAAATTTTGATAATGAAAAATTAAATATAAAAGAACAAATGGATATGGATGAATTTTTTAATTTATTATTAGATAAATTAGAAAATCATTTAAAAGGAACTTTTGATGAGGATTTAATTAAATATTTTTTTGAGGGAAAAATTTCAGATGATTTAATATTTAAAAATAATTGTAGACATCATAAAAAAAATAATGTTTCTTTTTATTCAATTCAATTACAAGTTAAAGGAAAAAAAAATTTAAAAGAATCTTTAAATTCATTTGTTGAAGGAGAACTAATGAAAGGAGAAAATTGTATTATTTGTGATATTTGTAATAAAAAATTTCCAGCTGTAAAATATCAAAGTTTTGAAAAATTACCACGAATTTTAATGTTTGTACTTAAAAGATTTGAATTTAATTATGAAAAAATGCAAAAAATAAAAATTAATGATAAATATGAATTTCCTTTAGAATTAGATATGAGTGATTATTTATATGAAAAAGTTGTTTTAAGTAAAAATAAATTTAATAATGAAAATAATAATTTTGAAAATATAAAAAATGAATTTGTTAATGAAAGTGAAGAAAATATAATTGATGAAATTCAATATAATAAAAATGAAGATTATGATTTTAAAAATAATAATAAAGATGATTTTATTAATGAAAATAATGAAAATATTGAATGTAATAAAATTATAGATGAAATAATAAATAATAATAATCAGGAAAATAAAATTGATTTTACTGAGAATAAAAATAATTTAAATAAAGAAAATAATAATGATGAAGAAAATTTATTAAATACAAATAATAAAGAAATTAATATTTTAGAATTATCAGAAGATAATAAAAGTAATAAAAGTAATGGAGGAAAAAATTCAAATGAAGAAATAAACAATAACACTAATATAAATAATATAAATAATAAAATAGAAATTGAAAATTCAGAAAGTGATAAAATAAATACAAATAATACAAATTCAAATATAAATAGTTCCTTTTCAAAAGAAACTAAATCAACAAATTATAATAATTTAAATCAAAATGAAAACTCAAATAAATATAAATTAAAAGCAATAGCAATTCATAGTGGTTTTGCAGATGTAGGTCATTATTACACATTAATAAAAATTAATAATAAAAATAATAATTCTTGGTATGAATTTAATGATTCAACTGTAAGTAAATTTGATATTAAAAATTTATCAAAAGAAGCATTTGGTGGATTTGATGAATTTTTTGATATTGAAAATCAAAAAACTCAATTTTTTCCTTCTAATAGAAATGCTTATTTATTATTTTATGAAAAAGAAAATGATTTTAATTGTGAAAAATATGATAAAATTAATATTATTAATGAAGAAGAAAAAAATGAAAATATTGAATTTGATAATAAAATAAATGATATGATTAATAAAAATAATTTAAAAAATATTATTTTTAATAATAGTTATCATAGATTTATTTTAGAGTTTATGATAAATTTATTTAATCAATTTTTTGAGAAAAATGTTTTTGTTAAATTAATTAATTTTTCTTGTAGAAATAAAGAATGTGAAGAATTAGAAAATAGATTAAATGAAAGTAGAATGAATAAATATGGTTCTTCTTTAAATTATTATATTAAATCTGGAAAAATAAAATTATTTTATAATAATGAAAATAATATTTTAAAATATGAAAAAAATAAAGACAAGTTTTTAGATTATTTTAAATTTTTAATTTTATATTTTTTTAATATTTTCATTCGTTCAAAAGAAAAAAAGTTTTTATTAGGAATAATTGAATTAATTAAATTTTGTTTAAATTATAATCCACAATGTTCAACTTTTTTTATTGAAGAATTTATAAATGCAAATATATTAAATGAATATTTAGTAAATTGTCCAATAATTGATAATAAAAAAATTTTTGTTGGATTAATTTTTTGTGCAATGATTAATGTAAATCATAATTATATTCCTCAAATTGAAAATTTAAAAAAAGAAAGAGAATTAATAGAAAATGAAAGAAAAAAAAATTTAGAAGAATTTTTAAAAAATAATAATAATAATAATGAAAATTTATTTTCTGAATTGCAAAATAATATTAATAATTATGATGAAATTATTTTTCCTTTTGATAATTTTAATTTACAAAAAGAAAATGAAAATTCATTATCAAAAATATTAGAATTTTCTCCTTTATTAAGTTACCTAATAAAAAATATATTAAAACTAATTCAAATATTAGAAATGAATCAAAAAGCTTGTAATTTTTTATATTATATATTGTTTAGATTTGTAATAATTTCTCCAGAAACAAGAAATTATCTTATTAAAAATTTAAATTTTCTTCTTTTTTTAAATTTATATTATTTTCCACAACTTTGTAAAAAATTTATAATTGAAAAATTTCCTTTTCAAACAACTTGGGATTTTATTATTCCAGGGCATAAAATTTTATCAAATGTTATAAATGAAGAAATAATATTTAATTATGATAAAAAATATAAAATGGAAGAATTTTATGCTATTTTTATTTTATTTCAATTAAATATTAGTGAAAGTGATGACTTTATATCTTTTCAAAAATATTCAATTGATGGTTATGATTTTAATAATAAAAAATATATATTTTCACTTTTTAATAATACTAATACAAAACAAGGAGCTTTAATTTTAGGTAATTTATTATGTAAAATTTGTTTTAATAATGAAAATTTTACTATTAATGTTAATAAAGTAATCAAAGATATTTTTAATGGAAAAAAAATGAAAATCCATTCAGAATTTTTTTTAATATTAAAAATTTATTTAATTGATTTAAAAGATAATGAAAATTTAAAAGATTTAAGAATTAAAAAAATAATAAAAAGAATTTTTAAAACAATTAATAGGAAAAAAAATGATATTAATGTTATTATTTATTTAACTGATTTTATTATTTATTTATTTCAAAATTTTAGCAATATTTTTAATAAATATGTTGATTTATTTATTGATAACTTTAATTCTATATTAAATATTTATTATGAAAATGAAGAACTATATGAAGATAAAATTACTGAAATTAAAAATATTATGATAAGTAAAATTATTTTTTTAATTTGATTTATATTTAGAAAAAATTTGTATAAGAAAAAATTATATAAACAATGATTATACTGATTTTAAATTTTTAATTGGAGATATTGTTACATATAAGTAAATTTTATTTATTTATAATTTTAAAAGTAATAAAAAATGTGTTATTATTGAACAAGGTGATGAAATGTTAAAAATTCAATTTGAAAATGAGAAAGAGAAAAAAATATGGATTTGTACAGATGATTCTAATTTAGAATTAATTAAAACTTTTGATGAACCTTTAATAATGGAAAAAAATTATTAATATATATAAAATATAATAGAGAATTATAATATAATTAATAATTATTATTTTGATATTAAAATTCCTATTAACAAATAATTTAATTAATTCTTCATTTATTTATTATAATATTTAAACAATAAAAATTTCAATTTAAAATAAATAATAAAAGTGATGAATATTATAATAAATATAATTATTTCAATAATAATTTTATCTTTATAATTAAAGCATTTTAGAATAAACTCCTTTATCATTTGATATATGTATAATTAAATGATAATATATATTTTTTATTTATATGAAATATTGTTTTCAAATAATTATTTAATCAAATTAGCTTGATTATAATTTTTAATTTTGAAATTTAACTTATTATTTAATCTATAAAAAAATATAACAAATTTAAAAAATATTTTTCTTTATAAATTAAATAATAATAACCTTATTAATGAAGAAAGAAGATTTAAATTCATTTTCAAATTTTAAAGAAGAGATGATAAATTCTTTATGCCAAATTGAGGAAAAAACAGAAAATAAAATAAGTTTATTTGACTCATATCTTCACAATCAAATAGAAAGTTTTCAAACAAAAATTACAGAATTTCAATCAACAATCAATTCACTTTTAGAAAAAACGACAAGATTAGAAATTCAAACAAATTCAATGACAAATTCAATGCCTCAAATAAAATCATTAAGTGAAAATGTTTTAACTTCTGATATAAAAATTACAAATTTAGAAAAAGAATTTGAAAAAATGTGTATAAGATATGAAAAAATATTTAATAAAAATTTAAAAGTCCAAGGAATAATTGGAGAATATTGTAAATATAAAACACTTAAAGATTATATTAGTGCTAATGTTTTAGATTTAAATAATTTAAAAACTTTTAAAGATAAAGTAACTTATGATATAAAAGGTTTTAATGAAAATATTTTAACTTTACAAAGTAAAGTTGAATCAATTAAAATAATAAATGGAAATTTTATTAATGAAAGATTAAAATTAGTTGAAAAAGATTATGAAGAAAAAATTAATCAATATTTGGATAAAATGATGGAAGTTAAAATTGAAAATGCCAAATATTATCAAGAAATTATTTTAAATATTGAAAAAATAAATAAAGATATGGAAGAATTAGCAAATTTAAAAATTGCTTTAAAAAAACAATATGATGATTATATTAATAAAATGGAAAAAGATAATAAAAAAATATATGATGATTTTGAAGATATGAAAAATAATTTTCAAAAAATAAAACATCAATTTAAAAATTTATATGAATTTATAAAAGATGTAAGATTTAAAAAAAATATAAATAAAGATGTAACAAAAAATGAAATTCAAAATATATTAAATAATATAGAAAATCCTTCAAATGAAAAAAATGTCAATTCAGATATAAAAAATATTTTATATGAAAAAAAAAATAATAATGAAAGTGTAATAGAAATAACAAATTTAAAATTAAAAGATGCAAATAATTTTTTAGGTTCTGCATCAAATACAACAATACTTCAAATTAATACAATAACAACAAATAGTATTAATTCAAATAGTAAAGAACAAAATAAATTACCAAATATTGATAATCATAAATCAATTAATATTAAATCTCGTTCTTTAAATAAATTATCTGATAAACAAACAAAATCTTCACATAAAAGATATAGTTTAGATGGTAAAAAAAATTCTACTAAATTAAATTTGAAAGTAGGTTCTAAAAAGAAAAAAATTATAAAAGTTTGAATATTTTTTATCAAAAGATAAAAATTGGTTTTTTTATTTTTTTAATTGTTGAATTTTGTACTTTTTTTTGTTTTTAATATTTGCAATTAAGTTAGATATTATTATTTTATAATATAAATGTTTTATATAAAATTATGAGATTAGAATTAGTTAAATTTTTTTCTATTTAAAACTAATAAATTTTTTATTTTTTAATTAAACAATATATAATTATTTAAAATATGAAAAATTTTCAAAAATTAAGTTCGTATTTTCTTTTTAATTTTGTAATTAATTCAAAAGTTTGATTATCATTTGATTTAGGATTTAATAAATTTTTAAAAGTTTGATTTCTTTTATGTTTTATTTCTTTTTTTGATTTATAATGATTTTTTATATTAAAAATTAAATCATATATTTTTTCATTATCAATATATTTTTTATTTATACTATTATTTTGATTATTGTTTTTAAATAACATTTGATTAATTTCTGTTTTCATTCTATCAATAAAACTAACTTTTAATTTATCATCAATACTAATATTTATATTTTTACGATTTAATCTTATTAAATTATTATATCCTTTAGTTTTACTTTTACTTTTATAATTATTATCTAATAAATTCATCATTTCTTCTTTTTTCATATCTAAAGAACTTTTTTTTCTAAGAATATTATTAGGAGTTTTATTATTTTCATAACTAAAAAGTCTATTTGATTTTTTTTCTGATTGATTTAATTTACGATTATAAATATTTGATTGATTAGAAGATAAAGGTCTTGAATTAAATGAAAATTCATTTAACAAATTAATTTTTTTTTTAACAATTGGATTAACTTTATAGAAATTTGAATTATTTTTTTCATTTATTCCAATTAATAAATTATTATTTTTATAATTTCTATTTTTAATAAATCTTACAGATAAAAGAACATCTTTTGTAATTCTATTTAATTTATCTATATGTTGTGAATTTATTTGAAAAAATTGATTTTTTTTCATTTGTGTATAATTATAATTCTAATCAATTTATTTTTAAAATTTAATTTAAAAATTACTTAATCAAAATTTTAAAAAAATTAAATTCATTTTCATTATTAAAAAAGAATAAAAAATAATAAAAAAATTCAAAAAATTTAACTTAAAAAAAAAATACTGAAAAAAACTGTTCAAAAATTCCAAAAAAAAAAAATTTAATTTTCCTCATTTTCATAATGATCAATATCAATAATACTATCATCCAAAATATTTTTTGATTTAAAATCAGTACAAAAAACAACAACAGTACAATAACCAAACATTTCATGTTCCCCAAAAGCAACACCAAAATAAAAAAATTTATCATTTAATAAACATTTTCTTTCATTTCTATTTTTATCTCCATCACTAATTAAAAAATTACATATAATTAATTCAGGATCATTATAACCAAAATTAACAATTCTACTAAAATTTCCATAAAAAGTACCATATTTTTTTATTATATCTTCAATATTAATATCAACAATTTTTTTATATTCAATTTTTTGTATTTCTAAAAGATAATTTTCTGCTATTTCAAATAATGATTTCATTGGTTTTAATGGAGAAATTTGATTAAATGATTCTAAATAATTCATTGCTTCTTCATATGCTTCTTTACCTTCTATTGTTTTTATTCCAACTTCTAAACTTGGTAATCTAAATATATTTTCATTTTCAAAAAATTTTTGATATCTTTCTATATTATTATAATATCTTTTTGGATTTGTTCTTGCTTTGTTTATTTCTTGTGCTATTTCATATGATAATTTCATTTTTTTTTTTTGAATATTTTTTTTTATTTTTTTTACTTTTTTTTATTTTTTTTTTTTAATTATTTTTTATATAATTTTTTTTATTATTATTTTTATAATTTTTTTTTATTTCTTTTTAATGTTGTAAAATAAATAAGGAAAATGAAAATAAAGTCAAATAATAGAAATAAATATAATTCTCAATTTTTTAGAGAAGAGTTTGGCAAATTATTATTATTTCATTTTAAAAATTCGAAAAATGAAACATCAATTATTAAATTTAATAAAATAAATAATATTCAAAAAAATTTTATTCCTTTAATTAAAGTGAAAAATTTTCAAATTTCGAATTATCAATTTAAAAAATACTTAAATATTTATAATTCATCAAACGAAAAATTCCATATTGTTCAAAAAGAAAAAAATAATATTTCTTTTTCATCAAAAAATATTACAAATATATCAAAAAAAAAATTAAATATGAAAGATAATTATTCTATAAATTTAGATTATAATGTTTTAGCAAGAAATATGAAAGAAAAAAGAATGAAAAATGATAAAATTATGGAAGAAATAATAAATAAAAGTGAATTTGATAATAGAAAATATTTAAAATTAATTTCTTTTAGATTAAATATTCCATTTATTAAAGGAATTGAAAAAAAAAGAAAAGATTATATTATAAAAAGAGCTTTCATTAAAAGTAATAGTATAAATTAATTTTATATAATAAGTGTTTTATATTTAGTATAAAAAAAGGTTTTCCTAAATATTTTATAAATTGAAGGTAATTTTAGTATTAATTATTAATTAATATTATATGGTTATGATGTAATATAAAAAAAATTATTTATAATAAAAAATTAACAATTTTAATATTTAATAATAGAAATAATATGATATATAAAAATATATTCATATATTTGTTATTAAAAATCTTCTAAATTTTATAATATTATTATTTCTATTAGTTACAATTTAATTGTTTATTAATTTCATTAATAAATTTTTGTATGAGATACTTTTTTTGCATTAAAATATTTATTAACATCATTAATATAATAATTTTAATTATTTTTTATATTTTTTTAAATAATGTAATTGTTTATTTAATTTTTAACTTTTTTTTAGTTTTTTTGTAAAAAATGATAATATATTTTTTAATATTAATGATGGTAGGATAATTTTATGATTGAAATAAAAAATAAAAATAGAGTAAAATCATTTTAAATTCCAAAAAAAAAGTATATAAATATAATTGTGAATAAAATCTAAATATTAAGTTAATAAAAATTATATATTCTATATAAAGTCACAAAACAGACTATAAAAAATAAATGTGAAAAATTATTTTGTTTTTATTTAAAATTAATATTTAATCATTTTTATCTTTTTTTTTACAATCATCAATATCATATATATCATAAAATTCATGCGAAAAATTTTTATCATCTTTTAGTAAATAAAATTCTTTCCATTCATTTTCATCATTAAAATCTTCGCATCTTATTTTTTTTATAATAGATTCTTCATCATTTTCAAAATAAAAATTTTCATTATATGTAATCGTATTGTCATTCGTTGTAAAGAAAATCGTTTTTTCTTCATTCATTATAAAATTAATATTTTATAATATTCTTATAAAATTCTTAAATTAAATATTTGAATTAAACCTCATTAGAAAATATCTTAAAAAAATAAACTTGTAAAAAAGTTAAAAAAAATAAATAAAAAAATAAAATTAAATAAAAAAAATTATAAAAATTTAAACAACATTTTTTTTTTGTAAAGCAGGTTTAACTCTTTGTATCCATTGACTAACCCAATTTTCTTCTAATAATTGTTTATGTAAAAATTGTTTAAACAAATTTAATTTTTGAGAAAAACCATTATTAGAAATTTCTAAAATAACATTTTTTAAAATTTTAGATAATTCATTTTCATTTTTAAAAATAAAACCATTTTGATCATCTAAAACTAATTCTTTAATAGTATCATAATAAATAGCAGCAGCAGGTAAACAAGCACTAAACATATCAACAACTTTCATAGGTAAATCAATACCAGAACTTGAATAATGAAGTGAAATACCTAAATCACATAAATTTAATAATTTATTATAATCATCTGAATCTAACCAAATTGATTTTACAATAAAAATTTCTAAATTTGATTTTTCTACTTTTTCCATAAATGAATCTCTCATTGGACCACGTCCTGTAATTAAAAATAATACTTTTTTTAATTTATTTTTATCTATTTTATTATCTAATTTTATCATTTCTTCTGTTTTTATAAAACTATTTAATAATATATTAAAATCTTCATCTGGTGTCCAACTTGTTGAACTTATCATTAATATTGGTTTATCTTCTTTTTTTTCTGTTAATAATAAATTTAATTCTGAATATTTTTTATATAATATTTTTGATTCTTCTTCATTTAAAAATTTAAATAAATCTTTTACTGGTTTATCTGGTAAACATATTGATTCAATTAAAAATTGTTTTTTTAAATCTCTTTTTTCTGCTTGTGATACACAGAAATTTAAATCTGATTTTTTACTTAAATATTTTTCATATAAATAACCAATTTTTACTATTAATTTATTTCTATTATTTACTTTTAATATTGTATAACCATAATTATGCCAATCTATTATAAAAGTTACTTTTTTTAATTTACAATATAAATAACATATTAACATTGATGGTATTCCAGGAGGATTTTGTAATATTATAAATTTTGGTTTTGGTATTTTAAAAAGTAAAATTATAAATATTGAAATTATTTGAATTATTATTTTTATTAAAGATGATAAAAAAAATAAAAATCGAGGTAATTTTCTTAATAATTTATTTATTGATGATGATATGTAATATTGTTTTATTTTTTTATTTGATAATATATCACTTCTTATATCACCTCCATTAAAACCTATTAAAGATATTTCATTTATTTTTGGAAATGCTTCATTTAATGCTACACAATGATTTAACATTCGAGGTGAACGATTTAAATCACCAACTACTAATACTGCTACATTAAATAATGGATCTATTGTTTCTTCTGTTGTAGTCATTTTTTTTTTTTCTTTTTTTATTGATTTATTTACATTATTTTTTTATAATATTTATTATAAAAATTATTTTTTATTTAATTATTTTTTTAAAATTAAATTTTTTCCAAAAAAAAAGAAAACAATTAGATTTAAAAATTCTTTTAATAAACAAATCCCTTTTTTTGACATTATTAAAATAAAACCAAAAAAAAACAAAAAATAGAAAATATAAAACCTAAAAGCTAACAATCCAAAAAAAATCTAACAAATCAAAAAAAAAAACTCTTTTTAAAAAAAAAAAATTCAAAAAAAAAACTAAAAAAAAAAAAAATGTCATCTCCAGAAATACCAATAGCAGATAATTTTTTATTATTTCCAAATAAAAAATTAGGAAGTGGTGCATTTGGTGAAATATATAAAGGATTAAATACAATAACAAATGAAGAAATAGCAATAAAATTAGAACCAATAAAAGTAAAACATCCTCAATTAATAAATGAATCAAAAATATATATTTCATTACAAAATGGAATAGGAATACCAGAAATTTATTGTTGTGGAACACAAGGAAATTATAATTTTTTAATAATAACATCATTAGGAAATTCATTAGAAGATTTATTTAATTTATGTAATAGAAAATTTTCATTAAAAACATCACTTTTAATAATAGATCAAATATTAACAAGAATTGAATTTATTCATTCAAAAAATTTTATTCATAGAGATATTAAACCAGATAATTTTTTAATAGGAAAAAATAAGAAAAATAATATAATTTATATAATTGATTTTGGTCTTTCTAAAAAATATAAAGATAAAAATAATTTTCATATTTCATATCGTGATGGAAAAAATTTAACTGGAACTGAAAGATTTGCAAGTATTAATACACATTTAGGAATTGAACAAAGTAGAAGAGATGATTTAGAAAGTTTAGGTTATTGTTTAATTTATTTTATTAAAGGAGAATTACCTTGGCAAAATTTAAAAAGTAAAGTTTTGAAAGAAAGATATATTAAAATTATGGAAATGAAAATTCAAACTAGTATTAAAAAATTATGTTTTGGTATTCCTAAACAATTTGAAATATTTATGCATTATGTTAGAGATTTAAAATTTGAAGAAAAACCTAATTATTTTTTTTTGAAATCTTTATTAAAAGAAGTTGCTGATGTTTTTAAAATTGAATTTGATGGAATTTTTGATTGGAATAATAAGGAATATGAATTTAAAAATTTATAATATTCTTATATATTTTTTGTTTTTTTTTTTGATTTGAAATTTTCCATTCTGGAAATGAAAAATAGTGTATTATTTTTTTTTTTAAAGAAATTTTTTTTTAAAGATTTTTTGTTTTTTTTTCTTTTTTAATGATTTTATGGGTATTTATCTTTTCATTTTATTTTTTAAGATATTTGTATTTAATTATTATATTTTTAAAGATATTATATAATAATTATCCTTTGAAAAGAGTTAAATTTATTAATTAATAAATTATTTATTTTTTCAAACTTCCTCCTTTTTTCTTATTATATATAAAGTTTTTGAAATTATAAAACAAAAAAGTAAAAATGGACTTTCAAAATAATGATTATGAAAATATATCTAATGATGAATTAATATATCAATCAAATAATTTGAATTTTACAAATGTATTATCAACAGAATATGAGTCAAATTATTCTAATCAAAGTTTTCAAGAAAAAATTATTGATTCAGCAAAAAAAAATAAACAAATTGGGAATAAAAGAGGAAGAAAAAGTGATTCTCGGGTAAAAAAACAACCACATGATAGAAATGCAAATGATAATATAAGAAGAAGAATAAAAACTACTTTTTTTAATTTTTTAATTATCTTTTTTAACAGTATTTTCAAAAGTTATTTAAAAAATGAAGAATTAAAATATATTTCATATAAGGAAAAGGCAAAAAATACTAAAAAAGAAATAAACGAACAATTTCTTTTACCAATAAATGAAATATTACAATTAGATATACAAGGAAATTATAAAGATAAAAAACATAATTTTAATCTTTATCAAAATAAAATAAAACATATTATGGAATTTCAAGATTTTTCTAAAATGAAAGTATATGAATTTTATGAAAATATTTATTTAAAATCAGATGTATATAAAAAATATTTAGATATATTAAAAAAAAACGAAAATGGTTTATATTTTGAAAAATATAAAAAACTATTCAAAGGTTTAATTGATTTTGCTAACATTAAAAGGGAAGTAAATTTATCTTTTTATGACAATATTTTGTTAGATATTTATAAAAATAATTATTTAGATATTTTTAATATTAATTTCAAAGAATTGGATTTAGAACTTTTTAAAACAGATTATTTTTATCATCCTAATTTACAAAATTTTAATGATTTTGAATAATTATTTGTTACAACTTTGTTAATAATAGTATTTTATAACTTACTATTTCAAATAATATTTAGATATAAAAATTCATAAAACATGTTTAAATTTTTTTATTTTTAAATTAATTTAAAATATATAATTAAAATAATAAAATTATTAAAATTACAATTAAAAATAACAGAATAATATTTAATTAACAAATAATAAATAATAATAAATTTATTATTTAATATTATATTATATAATATAATATAATATATTTAACAATAATAAATGATATAATCATTTTAATTATTTACAATCAAAAAAATTTTTTTTGATTGTTTTACCTTTAATTATCTTTTTTTAAATTAATAAAATATATTTACATAAATATCAATAAAAAAAATTTCTTATTAAATTATATTACAATTCAAATTCGGAAATTTCAAAATCAGAGGAATGTCACTTGGATAAGAAAATAATGGTTTAATTTCATAAAAACTACTTGAATTAATCTCATTATTTTCATATTTTTCATCTACATTTTCTTCTATTAATATTATTTCTTTTAAAGACATTTACATTTTTGATAAAAAATCTTTTTGTTCAATTAATTTCATTTTTAAAGAAAAAGGATTTTTCAAAATGAACATTGAAGAAAATTTTGTTTCTTCAATATATTTTTCATTATATATTTTTTTTTGTTTTTTTTAATTCTTTAATTTATAAATTTAACTTTTTGAATCATTGAAAATAAAAATTTAAAAAATATTGTTTTTTAATATTTTTAATTTTATTTTTATAATGTTTCATAAAAGTAATTTTGAATTAGAAGATGATGAAAAACCACCAATAAGAGTAAAAGTAAAAACTTTATTAGGAAAAGAAGTAAAATATCAAATAAGACCAAATGAACAAATTACTTTTTTAAGAACTTTAGTACAAAAATCTTTTGACATTTCACCAAGACAACAATGTTTAATTAATGAAGGAGTTATTATGGAAGATGGAAAAACTGTTAAAGATTATAATATTGAAAATGGTGCTCAAATTGATCTTATTATTAAATAAATATTTTATTAATTTTTGGTATTTTTATTTCAAATTAAAATGTTTTTTTTTTTAATAAAATAAAAAATTATTTTATTAAATTATTTAGAATTTAAATTATGTTGAGTTTTATTTTATGTTTATCTTTAATCATAATATCATCTGAATTTAAGTGAATGAAAAAATAAATTTGAATTAAAATTCTTTTTAATTGAAATAAATTAATTACTTGATTTTATTTTATTCTAATTTAAATTATATTTCATTAAATACATTGTTTTATTCTTTGTTGAAACAAGAAAAAAATTATCATATAAGTTTTTAATTGAATAAACAATTGCTTGATATTCCAAATATTTAGTTTTAATATCTTTAAGAGTATCAATTTCTCTTAATTCAATATTTCCAAAATTATCACCAGAAAGAAAATAATTATCAAATAATAAATTAAGAGAAAAAATAATACGATTATGAGTAATAATTTCTTTTTCAATTTTTTTTTCTTTTAAATTAACCATTTGAATTTTATATATACCTCCAATTAAAATTTTATTTTCTTCTAATTTAACAATTGCATTATTCCATCTTGATTTACAAACTTTCATTTTAAATTTCTGAGTATAATTATTATTATCCCAATAAATTAAATTTCCTAATTTATCACAAGTAATAAAGTTATTTAAATTAATTTGTAAAATATTATAAATTGAAGATTCTAAATTATCAATTTTTTTAATAAGAGAATAGTCATTTTCTTTATTTTCCCATATTAAAATTTCTCCATTTTCACCTACAGAAATTAATTTTAAATTCATTGAAATAACTTTAAAAATTTTTCCACTATGACCTTCTAAATTTTGTTTAATTTTTGGAATAATTCCATTAATATTCCATATTATAATAGTTTTATCAAATGAAGATGTAATAAAAGTATTATTATCTATTATTTCTAAATATGAAATTGCTTTTTTATGAGATGAAGATAGAGTATATATTCTTTTTTTATTTTCTTTTTTATATAAAAATAATGAACTTCCTTTTTCATTATTTCCTGAATATGATATAAAATTTCCATTTGGAAAAACATTTATTCCAAAAATTGGGTTATTATATTTTGTAAATTTTTTAATTATTTTCAATTTTGGTATATTTTTATTATTATTATTATTATTATTATTGTTATAATTATTATTTATTTCTAAATTTTCTATTTTTTTAATTCTTTCTTTTAATTTTTTAAACTCTTCACATAATGTTAATATGATTAATTTTTCATTAACTTCTTTTTTGTTTATTAATAATTTAATATCTGGAATTCCAATAACACTTGAATTAATAACAAAAACTATTTCTTTTTCATTTATTTCAAAAATATATTTCTTTTCTTTTAAATTTGCATCTATATATAAAATAATATCTTCAATTGAATTATATAAAGAAAATAATAAATTATTTTTTTTTAATTTTTCCAAATTAAATTCTTCTTCATAAATTAAAGGAGGAAAATCATCTAAATTACTAAAAGATAAAACAATTGAATTCTCTAAATTTTTTAAATTAAATTGAAAAAATTTTTCATTTACATTTATTTTATAATCTAATTCTTTTTTCAAATTTGGAGTTTCTTTTGGACTTGGTGCTTCCATTTAAAATAATATTATAAGTTTTTATATTTGAAAATATATTTTTAATTAAATATTTTTATTTATTTATTTAAAGATACGAAATTCGTACCTCATCCCACCTTATAGGGAAGGATTTTCCCTTGAATAACTTCGAACCGAAGTCATACCAATATAGAAAAATTAACTAACTGGCTAATTCAAGGTAATATATTTTTTATTTTTTTTATTTTGTTGGTTTTTTAAAAGATTTTTATGGGAAAAAAAAATTAAAAATTAAATTTTTTTTTAATTTAATTTCTTTTTCAATTAATTAAATAAAAAAAATATAATATATTTAAATAAAATTTTAATGAAGAAAAGACTATATAATAATAATTATAATTCAAAAACCAAAAAAAATATAAATTATTTTCTTATAAAATTAGAGGAAAGAGTTAAAAAAAAGCTAATTAAAAGATATGATCATCCATTATATTTCCATGATGTAAAAATGATAAATGATATAATCTATAATGAAAAAACTCATTTTGTAGAAACATTTAAAGAATTTTTAATTTATGAAGACTTAAATGAATTTTTAAGAAGATTTTATAATAAAGAAGAAATAAATTATAAATTACCAAAAATTTTAACATTTTATGAAAAATATTCAAAAATATATGCAAATTATACAGTAATTCCAGAATCAAAATATATGTATAAAAATATAAAAAGAAAACAAAAAATGATTGATCAAATTCAAAATTTTAATTTAAGTAATTCTGAAGAAACTGATAATAATAATTATTTAAATAGTAAAATTTTTACTACTAATGCTATGAATTCAATTAATAGTTTTACTATGTCAATTTATACTAATCAATCTTTAAATAATAATAATAATAATAAAAATGATTCTGATATTAAAGATTTAGTCATTAAAATTGATAATTTTGAAAAACAAGCTGAAATGATTAAGAAAAATAAAATAAATTTTAATAGTAATAAAGAAAATAAAAAAAGACAAAATTTAATTTGTAGTAAAGGAATGAATAAAATAATTTCTGCAATTTTTTCTCCTCATTCAAAAAATAAATTAATGGAAAAGAATAGAAATTATATAAATAAAAATAATAATTATTATAATTATAATCAAATAAATAAAAATATTAGTAAAAAAAAATTATCAATTGGAGATTCAAGTAAATCAGATAGAATAATTTTATCAACAAATGTTTCAGTTTCTCCTAAATTTTTAAAAGAAAAAATTTTTTCCTCTCCAACTTCAAGAAAAGATATTTTTAAAAAAAAAAGTAATTATCTTAGTCCAAGTATAAGTATTAATCATAGTAGAAAAAATTCACAGCAAATAAATAAAATTTTACATAACTCAAAAGGAAAAAAAATGGAGAAAAATATTAATTGTAATAATAATAATAGTAATAATAATAATAACAACAACAATAGCAATAATAATAATAATAACAATAATAATAATTATAATTCAAATATTTTTCCTTATAAAAATGATAATTTAAAACATTGTAAAGGAAAAACTTTTAATTTAAATCCAAATCAACAATTAAATAAATCAAATAATATAATAAATAATTATAATATTGTAAATAATTATCAAGAAGGAATAACTCAAATTAATATTTATACTAATAATGATTTATTAAAAACAATTAAATTAAATAATGATAAAATTGGAATAAATAATAAAAATATTAAAAATCAAATTTCATATTCTCCTATTAATAAAAATAATAATACTTTAAATAATATAAACAAAAAAAAATATATAAATAAAGATAAATTTGATTTAAATTTAAGAAAAATTATACATAACAATTTAATTGAAGAATCTGCTTTAAGTGATAGAAGAATTTTAAAGCAAAATTTTTTTGATAAAATTGGAAAATATTTTCATCATAATCAATTATCAAAAAATGAATCAAATGTAAATTCAAAAGTAGATATAAATAAAATTTCAATAAATGACAGTAAAAATTTTTCAAAAGGAATAATTAAAAGTCCCAGCTATAAAATTCATAATAAATTTAATAAAGAACAAAATTTAAAAAATCAAAATTTAAAAAGTCAAAATCAAAGTAAGTGTTTAAGTCCAAATAATAATAATTTTTCTACAATTAATGTTAGAAAAATTGGAAGTAATAATATTAATTTAGGAGATAAATATAAATTAAAAAATATTCAAAATTTTAATAAATTTATTAATAAAAATAATAATGGTGATTTGTTAATTCACTCTGAGAGGAATAAAAAGTCAAAAATTAAATTTAAATAATTATTTAATATTTTTTATTTTGGTTAATATATTTTATTTTTTTTTATTTAATTAAGAGGTTAAATCAATAAAAAGAATTGAAAAGAAAAAGTTATATTTAATTAAATATTAAACAATTTTGATATTATTTTTTATTCCTTTATTTTTAATTTGATTACAAAAAATAATTTATTTTATAATTAATTAAATAAAAAAAATAAAATAAAAATAATTTTTTTATTTGATTTAAATTTGAAAAAAAAAGAAAATTAATTAAATTCAAAATATCAAATTTACAAAAATCAAATGTCAATATTTAATTGCATAAACTGTACTAAACCATATAATAAAATATCAAAAAAACCAAAAAGTCTTCCTTGTGGACATGTATTTTGTGAAGAATGTGTTTCCACTTTTATTTATAAAGATTTAAAAGGAATAATATGTAAATGTCCAATTGATAAATTAATTCATAAAAATTTAACTTTATTTAAAATTCCTTTTTGTGTTCAAATTTTAAATAATATTCCAGAAAGTAAAGATGATTATGAAAAGGAAATAAAAGAATTTTTTTGTAATGTTGAAGTTAATATTAAAAAAATTTTTAATGAGTTTGATTTATATAAAAAAAAAGAAAAAGAAATTATTGTTTTTTATGATGAACAAAGAAAAAAAATTAATGATTTTTTTCAAAAGTTAAATCAAGAAATTGAAATAAAAAAAAATTCCTTTATTGAAAATATGAATATCTTTTTTAAAAAACAAACTTTTGAAATTGAAAAAAATAAAAGTCTTATTAAAAATTATACTTTCAAATTAAATGAAATGATTAAAAATAATAAAACAGTTTTTCAAATAAAAGAATATGAAAGTTTAATAAAAGAAAAGAAAAAGATAGAAAAAGATTTAAATAATATAAATTCTTTTATTATAAAAAATATTAAAAATGAAAATGATGATTTTCTTTATTTTAATGAGCCAATTATTTCCATTGAAAATAATTTAGGTGAGTTAAAAATAATAAAAAAAATAAAAAATGAAAACGAATTAAATGAAAAAAAAATAAATGAAGATTCAGAATCTGATTTTGGAAATATTACAAATATTTTTAATCATAATTTGTATAATGAAATAAAAAATTTAAAAACTCCTCCTAAAGATAATAAAATTTATTTTCTTTCAGAAAATTCCATTATTAATAACACTAATTTTAATAAAGAATTATCTTTAAATGAATTATATTTTTCTGATAAAATTATTAAAAGAAAAAAAAAAATATCAAATAAAAAAAATAAAGAAAAGTCTATTTCTAATTTTAGTCTTCCTAAAAATCATATTAAGAATAAAAGTAATATTGAAAATGATAAAATAAATTTTAATATTAATTCTTTTTCAAAGGAGAAAAAAAATAAAAATGAAGTTTCTTTAATTGGAAATAATTTTAGATTATATAAAGATTATAATAATAAAAATGAAAAATATAAAAAAGAATTTATTACTATTGAAAATTCAAATAAAAATATTAAAAAAATTATTATTAAAGATAGTCAAAAATTATTTATTAGTAAAAGTATTTTAAACATTAAAAATTCTCTCACTAGAAATCATAATTTAAATTTACTTTCTTCAAGAGGAAATAAAAATTATAATTCACAATTATATGAAGAAATTAGTTAAAACAACTATTTTTATTTATAATATACTTATTATTTTAAAAATATTGTTTTTTTAACTTTAATTATGAAAGTAATTTCATTAATGAAATAATTTAATATTTATTTTTTCCAAATATTTAAATTTTAAAAGAATAAAAACTCTTAAAAAAAAATTAAACTTCATTTCTCTTTTTATTTAGAAATTTACATTCATTATAATTTACACAATCATTTTCATAAATTGAATAAATATTATTATTATTATTAAAATTATTATTAATCTTATTTTGATTCAAATAATTATTATTTATATTAATCATTCTAAAATGATTTAAATCCAAATTTTTTTCTTCAATTCCTGCAAATTTAAGAATATTGGAAGCCATATTAATAAATTTATTTAAATATTCTTCTGATTGTTTTAAACTTTTTTTTTTTAAATCATCAACAAATAAAATTTCTTTTTGTGATATTCCATAATCTTTAATTAATTTTTCTTTATCATTTGATAAATAAATTTGTTTATAAAAATCTGATAAAGTCATTGAAAAAAGATTTTCATAATCTTTAAATTTTTTAAATTTTAATTTTTTTTCAATTTTTTCCATTAATTTTCGATTATGATCCAAACCCACTGTTTTATAATTATTTTGAATATCTAATTTCAAAATATCTTTCATTGTCTTTTTAAATTGCATTTCTAAAATTTTTGCAGTTTTTGCACTTTTATCTATATAATTTATTTTTTTAAATAAATTTATTTTTTGATTCTCAAAACTATTCTTAATTATTTTATTAAAAAAAGAAATTATAAAATTAAAGAAATTAACTTTTAAATTATTTCTCATATTATCATAATCCAATTTTGAATGAATATCTCTTCCATTATTTTGAGTTTTTGTTTTACCTTTTTTTTTTTGTTTTACATCCAAATCATTTATATTTTTTTTATTATTAATTTCTTCTTCTTTATTTATTGAATGATTTTCTTCATAAAAAATTGAATAATCATTATAATCTTTTATATTAAAAGTTATATTATCACAATTTTTTTCATCGGAATATTCTAAATAATTATCGGTATTTTCAAAAATAATATTATGATTTTCATTATTTATTTGTTTATTTGTTTCAAAATTTGTTCTTAAATTATTAATCATATTTATATTTTGTTCTTTTTTAAAATTTTTTATTTGTTCATTATCTTTATAAATAGAATAATCACCTTCAGAAGAATCGAAATTATTATGATTAGTTGAAGAATGAAAGAATAAATTTTCTTCTGAATTAATTTCGGAAAGAGACATTTTTTTATTTTATGAATTTAATAAAATAGTGATATTAAAGATTTTTTTATTTTTTTTAATTTATTTATTTTAAAAATATTTTTACATAAAGTTTTAATTTTATATTCTATTGTTGTTTAACTTAGTCAAATTAAAAATACAAGACAAAAAAATTTTATAATTTTTTATAAATAAAAATGTTGGATGTTATATTTATTGTTAAATGATTTATCTTAAAAAAATAACAATTTTTAATATAAAAAAAGAAATAAATAAACTAAATTAAATGAATTGAATAATGAATTAGAAAATATAAAAAAATATATATTGAATTA
>JAEEGK010007501.1_pt1 | contig 25999 bp, 20 predicted proteins | sample 8958771 | NCBI WGS metagenome assembly JAEEGK01 (sample SAMN16246547, study PRJNA631951) | gut metagenome | biome: gut microbiome; feature: rumen; material: SC-attached | host: Bos | place: Iran: Karaj | collected 2018-10 | reverse complement strand
TTTTTTGCCGCTTTGGTCAAACATTTACATGTTAGAACGTCATAAATATCAGGTTTAAATTGAGACAGAATATTGAAAATATTTTGTAGGCTTTTTTTTTCGTCGGCATTATAACAGAGATATGTTAATACTTGTTTTTGTGAAATGATTTTTTGTAAATCTCTGTTCCCATTCATAAAATCATTAATAATTTCCTTTACCTCTGCTGATTTTGTCTGGTCGTATAAAATATGTAAATTGTTGAAAATACCTAACAAATCTTCGACCTTTTTCCTTTCACTACGGTATTGGTATGTACGTTCTATGAATTTACTGCACTCATTATTGCATAAATGGATCAATGCGTGTAAATTCTGATTTAAGTCAATAAAATGATTGTTATCATCAACACCGAACTTCTGAAAAGAAGTGTTTATCGCATATCTATCATCGTTTATTGATGGTGACAAAAGATCCAAAACAACACCATCAAAATTACCGACGATATTGGCTTGTTCTGTGCAACCATCTGTTTTGTCATCATCTTCAATTTTATTCCCTTCATTGCAAAGGATGTCCAAAGCCTCCAATACAGAAGACTTGCCATCATCATTCTTGCCCACCAATGCAACAAAGGAACTTGATATGTCAATATTTGTTGATTTGTGTATTCGAAAATTAGACAGTTTGATATTTGTAAGCATTTCCAAAGTGGATGACTTGCCAATATCATTCTTGTCCGCTACTGCAACAAATTGACCTAATATTTCAATATTTGTTGATTCGTGGATTCTAAAATTAGATTGTTTGATATTTGTAAGCATTTACGTTTTCTTTGATTAGTGATGATATTGTGTGGTACATAGAACTTACGTTCCTTGGATAGTCAGGAACTCTGACAACGAGTTTGTTGATGTCCCGTTTGGTAACGAGAGAGAGTTGTTCATTGTCCTCTACTGGGATAAACAAAGAATCTTTGCCAAAGATGTATTTAATTGTGGCGATGTCGTTATTATTGCTAGATCCTGTTACAAAGACAATCACGTCTGGATTTATACATTCAATCTCTCGTATTAGTATGCTGATATTAATGTCTTCACAATAGTGAAATTCCTTCCTCGTTGGATAATTTTGGGATTTCCTTTCGATTTTTGATATGGAAGTCCACAAACAATCAAATTTTGAATTGATTTCATTCGTGATTTGCACCATTATTTTTTCGAATAATTTGGAGGTCGATTTTGTTTTTTGTGAAAACTTAGCATTGTAGTCCTCATATAAATTCATCAATGATTCTATATTAAAAACTACTTTATTCACATACGGAACTTCGTAGCAATCTTTATCAGAAAGCCACTCTTTGGTTTCATTTTCGACGAACAATATCTTTGTTTTGCTATTGCAATACGTTTGATTGCATTGCATCAAAACAGGATACGTATATTCCTTGATATCGTATTGTTCGGCTAATGAATCGTTTAGCCATTTGTCGTACAATTTTTTCAATTGCTTATTTACAGTTTTTGGATCCATATTCAGTCCTCCATTATTTTGCTGCAAATATAACAACTTTTTTTTAGTTAAACAATTTTCCTATCCTTTCATTTACCGATTTTTCCAAGTCCAAAAACTGTTTTTGGAGTTGGTCGGATGGGGTTGGCTCTTGGTATTTGTAGAAATAGCGGGTGAAAGGGATTTCTGCGCCGGTCTTGATGACTGGTTTCTTTTTGGAGAGGTCTTCCTCAAAGAAATATTTGGCGTCGGGCACGTGCGGCAATACTTCCGCCTTCATGTAGTCGTCGATATTGGTTTTGTAAGGCACAATTTCGATGTCCTTGCTGTCGGGGTCGTAGATAATGTTGCCGGCTTTGTCGCGCTGGATTTCGGCGTTTTTGTCCATCTTGGAGAGGCCTTTGGCTACTTTTTCTACAAATTTTGCGAGGTCTTTGCCGTTGTATTTGTCCGAAATCAGTTTTGCCAATACAGGGATGAAGGTCTTGGGATTGTTGTAAACCTTGTCGGAAACGGCGTTGTTGAGCGTTTCGATTATGGAATCATAGACTGGCTTGCTGGCTGCGTAACTATCGAGACGGTCTTTTTCCTTGCCCGAAAGTTCTTCTTTGCCTTCGAGTTCCGCCACTTTTGCCTCGTCGTACAGGGCAGAGAGCGCACCCGACGAAATCATGTTGCCGATGCGCTCGTCGGTGATGGCATAACTGCGCTGCAATGGCTGCATTACTGAATATTCGCGATACATGAAGTCCTCGTTGGAGTGTATCTGGCAAAATTCGTTTTCCTCAAAGTTGGAGTACAACTGCGTAATAGCCTTGCGGTCGTCGGGCGAAATTTCGTTTCGCTTGTTGCCCAACGATTTGCGCAAGGCGTGTTTGAATCCCGAAGCGTCAATCAGTTGCACTTTGCCCTTGCGTTTTTCTGATTTGCATTTCGACAGTATCCAAATGTATGTGGCTATGCCGGTATTGTAAAACATGTCGGTTGAGAGCTGTATGATGGCTTCCAAATAGTCGTTTTGCAACAGCCAACGCCTTATCTGCGATTCGCCCGACGATGTGCCGCCGGTAAAGAGCGGCGAACCGTTTTCGATAATTGCGCAGCGTCCGCAGGTGTCGTCGAGTTTGTCTAATGCCGACTGCACAAAGAGCAACTGCATATCGCCAGTGCCCGGCGCACCGGCTGGGAAACGTCCTGATTCTTTTTTGTTGACTTCGGCATTAACCGCATCTTCACAACCTTCTGCCGCGTCTTTGCCGCCCCACGCCGTGCCAAATGGCGGATTTTCAATCACAAAACGCATTTTGGTATCGGGAAAACAATCCATTTTCATAGAGTCTTGCAAACGGATATTGTCGGCGTTTTGACCACGGATAAGCATCTCGGCAAAGCACATGGCGTAAGATTCGGGGTTGATTTCCTGCGAAAATAGACGGATGTCTGCCGATGGGTTCATGCGTTTGATGTAACTATTTGCAATAGAGAGCATACCGCCCGTTCCCGAAGCTTGGTCGAGAATGGTGATTACCTTGGCATTGTCGAAAATATCGTCGCAACCTTCGGCAGTAAGCACCGACACCATAAGTTTGATGATGTCGCGTCCAGTGTAGTGGTCGCCCGCCTCGGCATTTTCAGAGAATTTTCGTATCAACTCCTCAAAGATATATCCCATAGTCATGTTGTCAATCTTAGAAGGGTCGAGGTCTATCTCGCTAAATGCCTTTACCACAGCGTACAATCGGTCGTGCTTGTCCATCTTGTCAATTTCCTTTTCAAATTCAAGGTTTTTGATGATGTTTTGCACATTTTCGGAAAAATCGCCGATGTAACTCTTGAAATTAGAAGCGAGGTTGTCGGCATCATCTACAAGTCTCGCAAGAGTGTATTTGCTTTTGTTGTAAAAATGAAAGCCCGACACCTTATATAATGATTTTGCGGGTTCGAGAGGATTGGCAGTTACCTTGTCTAAAACAGCCTTTTTGGTAGGCTCCAAAGCGCATTCAAACCGCCTGATAATTGTCATAGGGATAATGACATTCTTGTACTTGTCGCTCTGATAAGTACCTCTAAGTTTGTTGGCAATAGACCAAATGAAGTTGACTTCTTTGGTAACATCCATCGGGGAATCGTCCCACGGGTCATTTATAGTGATTGTGTGTTGTATATCGCCCATTATAGTTGATAAGTTTTTGGATTTGCAAAGATAAGCAAATTTTTTCAATTCTCATTACCAAAGTCACAGTTTCTCCACCACATACCGTAGCCTGTCTTTGTTGGTTTGGAGGTAGCGGAGCGATTGCAATGTTTCAAATTCGTTGGGTTTTGTGCCGTCCAACGAGGTGCAGAAATGCGATGTCCGAATCTTACGGTCGCCTGCTGAAAAGACAAAGAAAGGACATTTGCGGATTGCTTTTCCGTTTTCGTCGGTGATTGTCAGGCGGAATTTGCCGCTTACGTCGTCGCCGTAAATTGCGGGCGACAATGCCTCCAACGCCCGCCACCTTTGTTTCTCGTCGCTTTGGTACGAAAAATAGCCGAGATAAACTTGCAGCGTACTGCCATCCGTTTTCAGACCGTTGCCAACCTCAGTAGTCAAAGGCTTTATTTGGAGTAGCGGCGTGTTGGTGCTGAGTTCGAGGAGTTTGCAAAAGTGGTCGTTGCTCTCCCAATTAAACAGAGTGCCATTGTCCTGCTTGTCGTATGTGTCGTAAAAATTGACGGCAACCACAATTACCATAACTGCCAAAACTCCCCAAAAAACGGTGTTGAAACGCTTGCGGATTTGTTTTTTGCGGGAGTCCTCCTGTTCCAAATCGGATTTCAGGCGGTCGATATAATTGCGCACGTCGGGATACATGGCATATTTTGCAGTGTCGGCAGCAAGCGCGTTGCGAGCCGCCGTCGCATCAGCATTGGGCATACGTTGGTGCAACTTGATGAACAGCAACACACCAAAAAATATCAGCACTGGCGCAATCATGCACAGCGCATAATTCCTGTCTTCAAAGCCCGAATTTCCCCAAAAAGCCAACAGCACTCCAAGCAAAATCATAAATATCGGAAAATTTTTCCTAATCATCGCGCCTGTGGTGTTAGGATAGCCGTTTTTGAAATCCGCCAGAAGTTGCTCCCAACGGGGCATGTCGTTCTGAAATTGTATCTTGATAGGGTCCATGATAATCGTCAATTATTAGTAAACAATGAAATAATGCGCTTTGTCAGCCACCTGACGGAGTCTTTCGGCAGATTTGGACGCTTGGATGGAAAGAAATTCCGCGTTGTAATTTCCGCCGCCGTTGCCGAGGAACGTTTGGTAGTTGTATTCTGCGTTGCGGTACTCGATTTTGAGCGGGCAGAGGTCGTCGTCAATTAATTTCTTGTCCTTGTCAAATAGATATACATAGAGTGTGCAAGTGTCGGCGTTGGGCACTTTTTTGCCGGTGGAACGCAGTTTTACAGGATCCAATCTGAGGGAAAAAGACGTTTTCTCCGGCGATTTGAGGCGGATGTCGTACCATGGCGTATTGACGTCAAACATCAGTTCAGCGTCCCCCTCTACGGTGATGTAATCATTGTAAATCTCATAAACAGGACATTCTGGCATCGGATGCAATGTTTTGCTGTATTCTGACATTTCGTAATATTCAGGGTATTCGCTGCGGTTGTTTTGGTACGATTGGGAGCCCGACGTGGAGAATAGGTACAGAATCACTGGCACAATGAGCCATGCAACAAAAATTGCAGTGATTTTGTTGCGGTTTGACGTGCGGTTTGCCTTGTGGCGTTTGATTTCGGCTGCGTAAGAGTAGAGAAGAGTTTTTGCCTCGTCGCTGTTGCCATAGAGTGTGTCGGTCTGTCGCGAATACATTTCGTAGTCGTGCAATCCGTTGTAATACATTTCGTCGGCAATTTGTACTGGTGATTTCTTTTTGCCGGCGAGGGCGAAGAATAGCATCAGCAACGAAATCGGGAACAATGCTATTGCTGAGAAGGTGTATATTGCACTTGTAAACGATGCGCCTAACAGTCCAAGGATTAGAAGCGATGCCGCAATATAGAATAGTATCAGTCCGAGCCTATGCCATAAGACTTGTCCGAACGAGGGGAGAGGTGCGTTGCGCAGGGTTTCGATGCTTGCCTTCATTTTGGCAATCATTGTGGTGGCGTTCACTTTGGAATCCTCGCGGGTATGCACAATGTACTGGCAATGTGGACAGACGTTGCCAAAAAGCGGGAACGGTGCATGGCATTTGGGGCATTTGGTAATGGTTTGCTTCTCCTGTTCTACGCGGATGTTTTCGGAGAGAATTGTTGCCGCCGCATCGTCTGTTGCGCTAATATATGGGGGTGGGACCACGGGTTGGCTTTCAATGTGTTTGAGCACCGTGCCGCAATACGGACATTCGTCGGCAAAGAGCGGCACGCCGTGTCCGCAGTTGGGGCAGGAGCCGAGTTCTTCTTTGGTGTAACTTTTGAGCCGTTGCTCCAACATATTGTCCATCACGGCGTTGACTTCTGCCGTCGCCGTGCCTTCCTTCTCAGCCGCCTCTATTATCGTCTGCCGCTCCTTGAAGGTAAGCACACGGTCTTGCAGGGCGAGGGTGATGAGGTCGAGAATATGCTTTGATACTGCCATAATTGTTAATGTGTAGTGTTGATGAATAGGCTAAGCATCGCAAAGGTAAGCAAATTTTGATTATTCCGCAAAAAAAAATCCGCGCCATATTTTCATACGGCGCGGATTAATCATTATACTTTTTAATTTTGCTCTTTAATCTTTCAACTATAATCTTTCAACTATTTCTTGCCGGATACACCGCTCGGGCTACCTACGCGAATCATAGCGCAACGGAAGCCAAGGTCGTCGGCGCAGCGATCCTGCTGCAAGAACCTCCTGGTGCCAGGTACCATCCAGTAGATACGGTCTCTCCAGCCGCCGCCCTTGTAAACCCTTACACGGTCGTTTACGAGAGACGACATAGGATTGTCCTCAGTGCCTTGGTTGTGGTACATGCGCTCGGAACCGATGTCCTCAACGCCTTCCTCAGCCTTGTCGAGCCACCTTGCTTTGTCGATGGTAGATTTGATGTCACCGTCTTTGTAGTTGATGTTGTCGGCGGTCTGGTAGTTGACACGGTCGGCACTTTCCTCGTCGGTCATGTTGCGGTATTTGAGACGGCCGGTGGTGTCGTCGAGGATGTACTCGTTGTTGGCGTCCATGTCGAGCACCTGGAATACGTTACCACGGAAGGGGTTGAACTCCTCAACGTCCTGGTTGGTGAAGTTACGGTAAACGTCCAATACCCATTCGTTTACGTTACCAGCCATACAGTAGAGGCCGTAGTCGTTGGGCCAGTAGCTGTCAACCGGTGCGGTCGGTGCGGCGTTATCGTTCAAGTAACCTGCCACACCCATAAGGTCGCCTCGACCACGCTGAACGTTGGCGCGGAAGAGACCGCGGTTAGCTTTTTCCTCGTTGCGGACGTAGTGGCCGTTCCAGGGGTATAGCCTTTGGTTGACGATACGCTCGGGTGATGTCTGAGCGTTGCCGATGAGTGCGAGAGCTGCGTATTCCCATTCAGCCTCGGTGGGGAGTCGGTAAGACGGGAAGAGGATACCATCCTCCCACTTTACCGAACGCTCGCCGTCGGGCGACGAGGGCGACTGGATGTTGCGCCTTACAGTACCGATGTACTTGCCGGCCACATACGCGTCGGTGTTGAAGTTGTTGGAGCCTTTCTGTTCGGGGTCATATTCGAGCACGCCCTTGTCGATGAGGGCTTTCTCGTTGACACGGTCGCTACGCCAGAGGCAGTATTCGTTGGCCTGGTCCCAGCTTACGCCGACAGCGGGATAGTCGTTGTAGGCGGGATGGCGGAAGTAAAACTGTACGTAAGGCTCGTTGAATGCCAAACGCCTACGCCAGCAGAGAGTGTCGGGCAGGTTCTTGAAGTACAGCTCGGGATACTCGTCGTAGTATACCTTGTATATCCAGTTGAGATATTCGCGGTAGTCCACGTTGGAGATTTCGGTCTCGTCCATATAGAAAGATGACACTGTAACACGCTTGCGCATGGAGTTCCAGTCGTACATCACATCCTGCTCCACGCTACCCATCGTAAACGTACCACCTTCTATAAGTACCAGACCGGGGCCAGTCTGCTGCTCCACGTATTCGGCTACCTCAAATCCGCCCCACTTCGGATCGTTGTACGCCCATCCGGTCTTGCCGGAGTTACCTTTACGTTGCTGGATTTGGGCGCCGCAGGACGAGAGCATCAGCGAACCCCCTGCCACCGCGCATGCCAGCATTATCATTTTCAATTGCGCTTTCATATTGAGTTGAGTTTTTAAACATTTTTTACTATTAATAACTAAAAAGCAGGGCATAATATTGTTTTGCCACTACTATTTTTTTCTGATTTTTCAAATTTGTACTTCATGCCCACCTCGTAAGAGCCGCATGTCTGCCTCAAAACCTTCGATGTCTCCATCTCGTGGCCTATGCTTAGCTCCACTTTTCCGAAGTCGAATCCCGCGCCCATGACCACCGACGACGCCATCTGGTCGGCTTTTTCCATGCGGTAGGCGAGGGAGAGCAGCAGCCTGTAGCCCGAGTAATACACGCCCGGCATTATCATGTCGGCGTACCGCGAGTGGGAGTAGCACAATGTCGGTACAATAAACTGCTCCAGCTTGTGCTCCGTGCCGCCTATCTTAAACTTGTGGTTTAACAAGGCGGTAATCGTTGACGGCGAGTAGTTGCTCGTGCCGCTTATCATCATGTTGGTGAGGCGGTGGAGGCCAATTGTCACCATCGTCTCCTTGGTGTATATCGCAATGCCGGTGCTGAAAGTCAGATTGCGGTATGCGTCGGCGGGCAGCGTCTCGGCCATGCCGGAGATGTTGCCGGTGGCGGGGTCTATCATCGAGTAGTAGACCATGTTTTCCTGCCTGATGGTGCGGTTGGTGAAGCCAGCCGACAGCCCGAAGCTGCACTTGAGATTGTCGGTGATGGCAAAGTCGTAGCCATACAGCAGGTCGATGCACGTGGTGGAAAACGCGCTCTTGTCGCCCATGTCGCCGTACACCCTCGCGCCAATGCCGCTTGAGTATGTCGGGAGCTTCTGCTGGTATTCCGCCATGTAAATTTTGTAGCCGCCGTCCACGCCTGGCCATTGGCTGCGTATTGCAAAGCCCACCTCGTTGTAGTCGCCCACTGACACGAAGGCGGGCGATATGCCGAGCTTGTCCAGGTAATATTGTGCAAAGTTGTATTCCTGGGCATTGGACGCGCTCCAGAGGCACGCCAGCAGCAGTATGGTGACAAGTTTCAGCATGGTGTCGGATGCTTCTCCTTTTGAAAACGCAAAATTACAAAAAAAAATTACAAAAAATTACACGATTGTGGAAAATAAAAATTAGTTTTACACCCTGAAACGAAACTATTATTATGAAACAACTTATTATTATAGCCGCGCTGCTGCTGCAATGTATGATGGCAACGGCGCAACAAGCAGGCAACGACCTGCAAATCAGTATTTTGACCTGCGCACACGGCAAGGAGATATATGCCGCCTTCGGGCATAGCGCGTTTAGGGTGCAGTCTAAGTCGCGCAAGATCGACAAGGTGTATAATTATGGCACTTTCAATTACAACCAGCCGTTGTTTGTGCTAAAATTCGTGCGTGGCTTCTTGGATTACGCCGTTTCGGGCTACGATTACAGGTTTTTTTGCATGGAGTACATCTCCGAAAAGCGCGAAGTGCGCGAGCAGCTGCTCAACCTTGCGCCCGAGCAGGCGCAGGCGGTCTACGACTTCCTCGAATGGAATTCGCTTGAGAAAAACCGCTATTACAAGTACAATTTTCTCGAGGACAATTGCGCCACACGTATCCGCGACGTGCTGATTAACGCTTGTGGCGAGCATATCGTATTGCCCGACACCACCTACTCGTTCACCCTCCGCGACGCCATCGACGAGCGCATCGACGAGATGCCGTGGTTTAGGTTTGGCATTACGTTGCTGATGGGTCTCCCTGTCGACCAGAATGCCACGGCAAAGACGGCGATGTTCCTTCCCGACTATGTATACAGCACCGTGGACGCGGCGATGATAGTGCGCGACGGCGAGCAAGTGCCGCTCGTGAGCCGCAGTGGGGTAGTGGTGAGGGCAGACAAGCCCGTGAGCCGCACCGACATCCTTACGTACATCTGCCCCGCGTTGTTGCTGTGGATATTGCTGGCGGTGTGGGCGTGGTTTACTTACAAGGAGATAAAGAACGGCACCTACCACTCCGGCGGCGACAAGGCGTTGCTATTTATATTAGGTATGTTTGGAATCCTGTTTGTGGTGATGTGGTTTTTCACGGAGCATACAGTAACGGCTTGGAACATGAACCTCCTCTGGGCGTTGCCTACTCATGTGGTGGCGGCGTGGGCGGTGAAGTCGCAAAAAAAATTCTGGAAGACATATTATAAGGTGACAGCCATCACCACCGGCTTAATGTTAATTCTTGCACCTGTCATACCACAACACTATGATCCTGCGTTTTATCCTATATTGCTGATGACCACCATGCGCCTTGCTCGCATCGGTTGGAGATAGTCAATGCATAATGCTTAATGCATAATGCATAATTGGCAATTCGTAATTCAAAATTCGTAATTCGTAATTATAAAGTATGACAAACAAGATATTGAAACCATTATTTTTTTTGGTGTTGTTGGCGGTGGTGGCGCGAGTGGATGCGCAGGACATCATTGTGGTCAACCCCGAATTCAAAAAGACCGTGCCATACGAGTTCAATAGCGAGTGGCATTACTTGACGTCCGACTTGTACCTATTCAACGGCACCAAGTTTCAGACCACGCTCAACGGCATCTACTCTGCATTGCCAAAAAAGAAGCGTGCCGAATCGCCTGCCCCCGAAAACATCCTCATCACCGCAAGCATCGACGGCACGGCTCTCGGCAAATTGAGCTACCCGATATTCAATTTTACCGTAAAGGCCACCGACGGCGGGATGAAGACATACACCGCCGACAGCTACGAGGCTATAAGGCTAATGGACAATCTGCCGCTCACTTCCATCGGCAATAGCAAGATAGATTGCAACATCAATATCGACATCATCACCAAGGCCACTCCAAACAAGATTTTTGACTTTGTGGCGACGCAATTGAAATCCATCTCCGACTTCACCACGCCGCTATCAGCCGCCAAGACCCTCGTGGGCGAGCTTGGCAACCTCATTACCTCCAAGACCAACAACAAGGAGTACAAATTCAATTCCACCATCCGCCTCTACGAGGAGGAGGGATTCAGCAAGAGGGTGGCGTCGGTGAGCGTGTATGCGTTCATCCCGTCGCAGCAAGGCTCGGCGGGCATCAACCCCGTGGAGCTGTTCAAGTACATCGACGAAAACGACAATCCCAAGCTCGACCGCGACAAGATAGCCTCGCTCATCAAATGTTCGCAATATCCGTTTATGGTGATTGTCAATTACAAATCCAAATATGCCTCCGACCCTGTAATCGGCGACCAGACCACGTCGGAGACTGTTGAGGCAAGGCTCGCCAAGGTGAAAAAAGCATACGAGACGCAGCTCCTGAGCGCGGAGATATACACGCAGGAGCTCAAGCTCATCGATTATCTCAACGATTTTGTGACCCTCAAATCGAGCATCAACAATTACACCCTCAATACCAAAAACCGCATCACAGACGACTTGAGGCCGATGTTTTTGCAGATATTTGAGAATTATATGAAGCTCCGCTCCACATTGTCGTCGCGCATCAAGGAATTTGGCAACAATCCCGTATTCCAAAACGAATTCCTGCCCACCTACCAGACCATCATCACCAACGCCGAAGGCTACCTCGACGGCGACAACAATCTCAAGAACATCAAAAACACCGCCCTCGCCATCGACGAGTACAATGCAGGGCGCAAAAAACACACCCCCGAAGAAAACGAAAAGACGCTCTCCATACTTCATTCGATACAATATCCCGAACATTCTGGCGACAATGCCGCGCTATCCGAGCTGCGCACCCTCGTCGCCAGCATCGAAAACGAGCAATACGCCAATGTGTTTGCCAACAAGGTCAATCAGCTGAAGACAATGCATCCGGGCGCGGAGGCTACGTCGTTTTGCGAGAAGCTCAAGAGCGACGTCAATTCCACATACTGCCGCCTGTGCAGGGAGCGTGCCAATTGTGTAATCAACGACTACATGCAGCGTCTTGATGACGAAAACAACCGCCTTGCCGCCCAAAAACTCGACGCCAACATCGCCAACGCCCGCGACCAGGTATTCGCCATCCTCCAAAAAGAAAAAATAATTCGCCGCCATTTCGACAATGATTTCCCGGACGGCATGCCCGAGGATGTTGCCTTTATCAAGGAGGATTTTGACCGCCTGCAGCTCAACCGCAAAAAACTTCAATCTGCGCTAAACAACGAATACTCAGGCCTCAATACAACACAAATTAACATAATTGCCGAAGATATAGAGTATCAGGCGCAAGATTTGGCAAAAATTTTGGAGCGTATCTGCAAGCGTATGCCGTCGCTCTGTAATGAATAACTATTCAAAAAAAAAACGACGGCATAAAATAAATAAACATCATAAACGTTATCAAATAAGATACGAGCAAAAAATTGAGTACCGTTATGAAAAAACTATTAATATACATAATAACAATTGTAACTCTGATAGCCGCCCGGACGCATACGGCTGAGGGACAGATTATACAGTTTTCGCAGTTTTATGCCGCGCCGCTGTACCTCGCGCCATCGTATGCAGGAGAGTGTTTCGGAAGCAGGGTGTCGCTCAACTACCGCAACCAGTGGCCGGAAGTTGGCACGTTCAATACATACGCCCTCGCATACGACCAAAACCTCCACAAGCTCAATAGTGGCGTAGGCCTTATGGTACTCAGGGACGAGGCTGGCGATGGTGCACTTGCGCTTACCACCATTGATATCTGCTATTCTTGGTGGACCAATATCAACCGCGAGTGGATCGTGAAGCCGGGCATCGGCTTCAAATACAACCAGAGGAGCGTCAACTTCGAGAAGCTCCAGTTTGGCGATATGTTCAACGAAATGGGCGAAATTGCCAACGCCACCAACGAACGCGCACCAATGCCACACAAGCCGTATCTTGACATGCAGGTATCCTGTATAGCCAATTCCCAAGATTATAAGTATTGGGGCGGTATCTCGGTAGACCACCTTTTGAGGCCAAAGGCTTCGCTCTATGACGACGATTCCTACCACGAGAATATGAAAGTGTCGGTATTTGGCGGTGCAACAATCTATGTAGGCGCACCCCAGACAGCCACCAGGGGACGTCAGAGCAGGGAAGATATGCAGCACGTAAGATTCACATTGTTGTACGATTTTACCAAGCAGTCAGACAACCTCAGCCTTGGTTGCTATTGGCACAAAGACCCCTTCACATTGGGATGCTGGCTCAGGGGCATCCCGGTAGCCATCCGCGCCGAATCTTACAGCAACCTCGACGCTCTCACGGTGCTTCTTGGCTACAAAATCTTCAATCTTCACATTGGCTACAGCTACGACTTCACAATTGGACACCTCCTCAGCTCCACCGGCGGCAGCCACGAGCTTTCTGTACAATACGAATTCCAGCCCAAAGCAAAATCCAAGAAACGCCACAGCGTAATTGCTTGCCCCCGTCTGTAATGAATGTATAATGCTTAATGCATAATTCAGAATTCATAATTCATAATTCATAATTCGTAATTCGTAATTGTTAATGCAGCACGGCTCGTTTTATCAAGAATGGGGCGAGTATATCTTTGAATGGCAAGGCGACATCTGCCGCCACGTAATCCATTTCGTACATGCCGCAATGGCTAATGAGTCGTCCGCAAAAGCCTGACGACAATTCTCTGTATATCTCTTTGTATTCCAACGGATTGAGCGCAATCTGTCCGCCGCTTTCCATATCTATGAATTTGTATGGGCGGTTTTCAAAATCGAAGTCGAGTTCGGTCTTCTTGTCCATCACGTGAAATAGGATGACATCGTGCTTGGCGTGCCTTAGATGCTGCAACGCCGAGAATACTTCCTCCTCGCTTCCACTGTCCATCATGTCGCTAAAAATAAGTATAAGGCTGCGTTTGTGGGTGTTTTCAGCCACTTGGTGCAGGCACGCGGCGATACTGCCGCCGCTCTCGGATTCGCGTGGGTCGCTCGTTTTTCTTGTTTCAAAATTCCTGTCGCGCACAATGTCTTCCAGTTTGGAAAACAGCATCTTGGCGTGGGTGGTGGACACCTTGCAATCGGATTCAAAATAGATGTCCTTGTCAAAAAGCGACACAGATACGGCGTCCCGCTGGCTTCTTAGCAGGTTGATCATGGCGGCGGCGCACACTACCGAGAGCTCGAGCTTGTTGTACTTGCCCGACTGCGGATACTTCATGCTCGCCGACGTGTCGATGACGATGTTGCAACGGAGGTTGCTCTCGTCTTCGTAACGCTTGACAAACAATTTTTCGCTGCGGGCGAATAGCTTCCAGTCGATGTGCCGGGTCGATTCACCTTTATTATATAGGCGGTGCTCGTTGAACTCCGACGAAAAACCGTGGAACGGGCTTTTGTGCAATCCCGTGATGAATCCTTCGGTAACGTGCGCCGCCACAAGCTCGAGGTTGTTGAGGTCTGTGATTTCAGATAGGTTTGCAATCATGGCTCTACTTCATCGGCACTACATACTCTCTCACTTCGTTGCCGCTCACTACAGCATCACAGAGGATGATGAGCCTTTCCAATACGTTGCGGAACTCGCGGATGTTGCCGGTCCAGTTGATTTTTTGGAGTTCTTCTATTGCGTCCGGCGTGAATTGTTTCATCGCCATGTTGTATTCGCTGCTTATCTGCTTGTTGAAGTAGTCCACAAGCAGCGGGATGTCTTCGAGCCTTTCGTTGAGCGAGGGTACTTTGATGATGATGACGCTCAGGCGGTGATAGAGGTCTTCGCGGAAACGTCCTTCCTTGATTTCCTCCTTGAGGTTCTTGTTGGTGGCGGCTATCACGCGGACGTTGATGCTTATCTCCTTGTCGCTGCCTACGCGCAGGATTTTGTTTTCCTGCAATACGCGCAGCACCTTGGCCTGTGCGGCGAGCGACATGTCGCCTATCTCGTCGAGGAAGATTGTGCCTTGGTCTGCAGCCTCAAATTTGCCTTTCTGCTGCTTGCTTGCGCCCGTAAACGAGCCTTTCTCGTGTCCAAAGAGTTCGCTCTCAATGAGTTCGGAGGGTATTGCGGCACAATTGACCTCGATGAAGGGCTTGTTGGCTCGTTTGCTCTTTTCATGCAGCCAGCGGGCAACTACTTCCTTGCCGGTGCCGTTTTCGCCGAGTATCAGCACACGCGCCTCGGTGGGAGCCACGCGCTCTATCATTTCCTTCACGTGGCGGATTTTTTCGGATTCGCCCACCATGTCGTACTTGTGGTTGATGCGATGCTTGAGTTCCTTGGTCTCGGCAATCAGTGCCTTGCGCTCCGTTGCGTTCTTGAGCACAACGAGGAGGCGGTTGAGGTCGAGCGGCTTTTCGATGAAGTCGTATGCGCCTTTCTTGATGGCTTCCACGGCTGTCTCCAATGTGCCGTGTCCCGAAATCATTACTATCGGTGTGTCGATGCCCATAGTCATCATCTGTTCCAACACTTCGATGCCGTCCATCTTGGGCATCTTGATGTCGCACAATATAATGTCATATTTGTTTGACTTCACCATTTCTATGCCTTCCACGCCATCCTGCGCCAGCGAAGTCTCGTGTCCTTCGTATGAGAGGATGTCCTTGAGGGTGTTGCGTATGGTACGCTCGTCGTCTATAATGAGTATTTTTGCCATCTCGTATGGGTTTTTTAAAAGTTTTCACAAAAATACAATAATTTTGATACAATATTCAAAAAAATAATACTAATTTTAGGAAAAATTTTTGCGGAGACTTTTTTAGCGATAATAATGAACTAATTATGAGAAAAATATACACAATTGGAGAGACGGTATTCGATATAATGTTTGTGGGCGGCAGACCTACGGGCGGCAATCCGGGGGGCTCTGTGCTTAATAGTGCGGTCACTCTTGGACGGCTTGGATTGCAGCCGGTGTTCTTGTCTGACTTCTGCGACGACCTTGTGGGCAAGTTGATAGCCGGTTTTCTCCACGACAACGATGTGACGCCGCAGCAGCTTGTGGACGGCTCGTCGATGCAGACTTCAATAGCCATCGCTTTCCTTGATGACAATGGCGACGCACGGTACGAGTTTTACAAGCAGAAGCCGCAGTCGCCCGACATGACTAAGTTTGCCGCCGATTTTCAGAAGGACGACATTCTGCTTTTCGGTTCGTATTATGCCATAATGCCAGAAATACGCGAGGGTGTAAGGCAATTGGTGACTTCGGCGCGTCGCAATGGCGCAATTGTGGTGTACGACCCCAACTTCCGCCGTCCGCACCTGAAAGATTTGCCCGTTGTGCGTCCGTTCATCGAGGAAAATATCAGCCTTGCCGATGTCGTAAAGGGCAGCGACGAGGATTTTTCGCTGGTGTTTGGCAGTAGCAGTCAGTTGATTGCCTTCGATATATTGCGCAATATCAATAGGAACGCGATGTTTTTCTACACCAAGGGCAAGGACGGCTGTGCCTGCTATCAGCGTGGCATCACCTTAGAATATACAGCACCGCCCATCAAGCCCATCAGCACCATCGGCGCGGGCGACAATTTCAACGCGGGCATCGTGTATGGAATCATCAAAAACAACCTCACCCGCAACGACCTTCGCAGCAGCGTCAAGAAGGAGATTGTAGACGACATCGTTGACTATGCCACAAGATTTGCGCAGGAGGTCTGCATGAGCAAGGAGAATTACATCGCGCCTACAGTCCAAAACGCACCAATCAACAATTCGCAATTCACAATTAATAATTGGGCTTCCGCTGGAAGACGTTTTTAATGCATAATTCATAATGCATAATGCATAATTGCCATCCGGCGGATGCCCTATTATGCATTAAGCATTATGCATTGCATTGAGTATTAATCAAGCTCAAATGAGTTGATGAATTTTTTGGAATCCTTGTCGGAGATTGCAGATGTGGTGGCGATTGTGCCAATCTGGTAATAGCGTTTGCCGACGAAGTAGCTCCTCATGTTGATTTTGATGGTGTCGTTTACTGTGCCGGAGAAGGAGAGACCCTTGTTGCCACCCAGACGCTCCTCGGCTGTGCTTCCCGCCTTTGCGCCGCAGTTTTTGAGGAAGGCGTTGGCTTCGAGCTTGAGCTTGTCGTTCACCTCGTCTTCTTTGATTGCGCCAACGGGATAGTCTTTGTACATTGCGAAGTACGTGCCGCTGTTGCTCACTTGGTCCATGTACTGCACTACCTGCACCATGCCAGCCTTGTTGGTCTCCTCCTTCACGATGGGGCCGTCGGGCGGGTTGACGAAGTTGATTGAAAACTTGCCATTGGGCGAGTGGAAGGTCTTGCCATTGTTCTTCTTGCCGCTATCATCGGTAGTGGTGGTAGTGGTAGTGGTGGTGTTGCCATTCTCGTCCGTGGTGGTCGTGGTTGTGGTGGTTGTAGTGGAGTTGTTGTTGGTCTTCTTGTTCTGGTAAGTGGTCTCCATGCAGCCTCCCAGCATCACTGCGCCGCACAGGGCGGCAACAAAAAACAATCGTTTCATAGTAGTAAAAATTTTATTGGTTATTTCTTTGCAAATATAATCATAAAATCTAAAAAAATGATTTACTTTGCAATCAAATTAAAAAAAACTATTTCTTTTGCCAAAATTCTTGTGGTATGAAATTTGCGCAAAGGTAGTATATACAGAAAATTAAGTTCAACCCAACAATAACAAGATATATAAGCCATGAAAAAAATCGCAAGGTTACTTATAATGGCGTTTGTGTTGCTGCTCTCTTGCAACACTCTCAGCGCCAGAGACATTGATCCTACAAAAATCGCCGTTGGCGACATCAATGGTCCCGAACTAATCGACGACCGCGAGCCGGAGCCTCCTGTATTTTGGTATTTCATCCGCATACGTATCGACGGCAAAAAACGCGAGATAGAAATCACCGGTGGCGGCGGCAAAATATCCTCTGGAACAAAAAAGGCGTTCTCTAAGGCTGTATGGTGGGGCATTGCACACCGTCAGATGGCAGTAGGTCCGTTTTACAGCGAGGCTGAGGCATTGAACTCCAAGATTTATTACAAGAAAAACCGTGACAAAATCAACGAGCTTCCGCAGGCTACCGCGCCAAGCACAATGCACTGGTTTGAGGTGCAGCTCACCGAACTGAAAAGGCTCAATAGTTTTGAGTTTACGCACAGCCCGGCGGCGGTGTCGTCAGGCTCGGCAGAAACTTTCACCGACGCATTGTACGAGGGTCTTACATTCCAGCGTCTTTCCATCGGCCCATTCTGGGACTACACTCAGGCGGAGGAGGCAAAGACCATCTACCGTCTCAACGAGTAATTGTGGCTACAACGGGTCTATAGATGGCAACTACAGGTCTATACTTCGGGTCGTTCAACCCCATTCACAACGGGCATCTGATGCTCGCCAATTACCTCGTGGAAAATTCGGGGTTGGACGCGCTGTGGTTTGTCATCAGCCCGCAAAACCCTTTTAAGACCAAGGAATCTCTCTTGCCCGACTATCAGCGGCTCGAACTCGTGAACCGCGCCATTGAGGGCTACAAAAAATTTGCGGCTTGCGACATCGAATTTTCGATGCCCAAGCCGTCTTATACTATAGATACGCTCACTTATCTCAAAGAAAAATATCCTAAACGCGATTTTGCCCTCATTATGGGCACCGACAATCTTGAGCGTCTCGACCGTTGGAAAAATTACGAACAAATCATCAACTATCACAAAATCATTGTATTCCCCCGCAATGGCTGCGAGGGCGGCGCATTGCGTTCTCATCCCAATGTCCAGATTGTTGACACACCTATTATAGAAGTGTCGAGCACCTTCATCCGCGAATCCATCCGCGCCGGCAAGGACGTGAGGTTTTTCATGCCGGAGAGGGTTTTTGAGTATGTGGATGAGATGAATTTCTGGCGGAAATAGGCTATGATGCTATCCAATCGATGATATTCTTATCTACGCTCGAAAAACTTACGCCTACTTTTACAATTTTGCGGTCGTCCATCTTGAAACGTCCGGCGTAATTCTTTATGTTTATTTGATTGAGGGCAGTCTGCGCGTCCTGGTCAATCTTAAACTCAAAGATATAGACGTAAGTCTTGTTGATGAGTATTGCGTCGGCGCGACCTTTGGAGAAATGCGGCTCGGCGATGATGTACTCGCCCAAGATGCTGAACACCAAGAATATGACATTTTGAAAATCGCGTTCTACGAGTTTTGCAGCCTTGTCGTTGGCGTATGGAATGGCGCAGAAAATGGCTTTGAGTCGCTCGATGATGCTTTCGGTGTCGCCGATGCGGAAGTCGGCAAGAAATTTTGAGTAAGCAAAACCAGTTGGCGATTCGCTCGGCCCGTAAAACTCTTTGGCAAGAGAGTTGAAGAAACTTCTTTCTACCTCTTTGTTGGGGAAGCCGAGAGTGTATAAGTCTTCGCTTTCCTCGTATGACTTGATGGTGAGGTAGCCCGTGTAATATAGCAATGGCACGAGGTCGGTCTTAAACTCGTCGTCCTTGAAGTTGATGAGTTCGTCTTTGCTGTATTCCACGTCATTTTTCATTGTTTTGATGTCAAACGTGGAATTTTTGATGCGCTGCGTCAGGAGCGTGGGCGTGGCGGTCTGAAACCAATAATTTTGCAGGTCTTGGTTGTCCAATGCGTTGAATAAACTTACTGGATTGAATACCTTGATGCCTTCTTCGTGGAATTTGTAACTATCGTACCATTTTTCGAGCAACTTGGTCATTTCGCTGTAAGAAATACCCTTTTTGTCGGCAAAAGCTTGTATTTCGTCCTTGAAATACGATTGGAGTTCGTCGTTGGTGATGCCGCAGAGTGCCGAATAGCTTGCATTTAGCGATATGTCTTTGGGTTGGTTGGTTCCGCTGAAAATCGATGTTTTGGCAAATTTGGTGATGCCTGTCAAGAAAACAAATTTCAGGTAACGGTCGGATGATTTCAGCACCGAAAAAAATCCCCGGTAAATGTCTTTGTCTGTTTCGATGTTGACGCTCTTTATCAATGGGTTGTCGTATTCATCAACAATCAGCACTGTTTGAAGTCCAGTCTTTTCAAATACGGCTTGCAGGTCGTACTCAAAGCGGAACGAGAGTTTGAAACTGCCCTTTTTTATTGGGTCGTTTTCTTTGATGCTTTTTAGTTGTTCGTCTATGAAACTTTCGTCAAAAGCAATGCTGTTGGCATCTTCGTATGCTTTGAGCGCCACTTCTATTTTGGTGAGCAATGTGATAGAGCCCGCTGTATAGTCGCCGCTTACGAAGTCGAGGTAAATGATTGGATATTGTGTCCAATCCTTCTCCATTTCGTATATTTTGAGACCTTCAAAGAGTTGCTTCTTGCCTTCAAAATATGAGCGCAACGTATTGCACAACAAGCTTTTGCCAAATCTCCTCGGACGAGCAAGGAAATATGCTTTACCTTTGTGTGTCAGCCTATATACATAGTCTGTCTTGTCAATATAGACAAGTCCATTTTGCCTAATATCTTCGAAACTCTGTATGCTTAACGGATAATTTACCATAGTGCTGCCAAATTTTTTTGTTTTCAGTGCAAATTTAAGGTTTCTTTATGGATTTGACAAATGATTTTTATAAAAAAACATCCGGCAAATGGTCGGATGTTTTTTTTGTGAGGGGCGCGTGTGGCTCGTGCAATTTTACCTTTATTCTCTCCTCAGCGCATCCAATGGGTCGATGCTTGCCGCCCTGTTGGCGGGATATATGGAGGCGACGACGCTGATGATGACCGAGAAAAGTACCGCCACCAATGCCAACGTCCACGAAAAATCGAAAAATTCCAAGTTGCAGCCGATGATTTTGCCTATCTGTGTGTTGGCGAATGAACTTGCCGCCTGTGATGCCAATTTGCCGCCAGCGACGCCGCAGATGCCGCCAATGAGTCCTATTAGCGCAGCCTCCACATAAAATATCAGCTTAATCTGCCATTGTGTGCCGCCAAGCGATTTCATGATGCCTATCTCCTTGCGCCGCTCGTAGATTGCCATTATCAATGTATTTACTATGCCCAATATCGACACCAAGAGCGCAATCACGCCCACGGCGGCAAATATCGAATCCAACATCAAGAAAATATGCTCGATGTCGTCGAGCTTGTCGCCCACGGAAAATACTTGGAAGCCCATCTTTTCGAGCCTGTACTTTACTGTCTTCAGGTTTTTGTGTTCGTTGACGCGGATGTGTACAGAGCCGTATTTTGCCTTGCTGTTGATATTGCCCTCCATAATATCGTAGATGCTTCTGAGGTCGATGCACGGCACATAATCTATGGCTTTGGACGGCAGGCATACGTCCGACGCGCTGAACATCCCCGACGAAAACGCTCCATTGTCGATGATGCCAACAATCTGGAGTTTGGTGTATTCGTTGCTTAGAGGCAGCTCGCGCTTGCGCGGATTGGCGAAGTCGAGTTTGCTGGCGTCAAACACCGTTGTGACAATAGTCAATTCTTTGCCTAATACCGAATCGAGCGGCAGTGTGAGCAGATCGCCGCCAAGACCTATATTGTCGGTTTCGTCTTCGAGGATGATGTGCATCTGCTGGAGCATCTGTCGGCTTATAATTACCTTTGGCTCGTCCTCCTTGTCGAAAAACCGCCCCAATGTGATGTTGGCGAAAGGCGGGTATTTGCCCATCTCCATCGGCACGGCTTTGAGGCTCGCCTTCACGGAGCGTCCTGCAAGCTGTATCGTGGCGGGCTTGGATACCACAGGGAACGCTATCGACACTTCGTGCCAGCTTCTAATATTGTCGATTACAGAATCGTTGAGCGGCACTTCTACGGGTTTTTCCTTGGAGAAAAGGTTGTTGTTGCTGTTGGTGCCGGGGTTGTCGAGGTCGAAGGAGCGGCTCGTGGCTGTGATTCCCGTGAAGATGTCGTTGTTTTCCATCGAGCGGGATATATTGCCGGTGATTCCCTGGGCAAACGAAATCATCGCCGCAAGCGAGCCGATGCCCACCGCCACGCCGAGCGACGTGAGGATGGTGCGCATGGTGTTGCGCCTGAGGTTGTAGAGGGCGAGTATGACAATGTCTGACGCTTTCATGGGTTTGGGTTGGTGGATATTTTGATGATTTCGCCGTCGGATAGCAGCACGGTCTTGTGTGATACGCGCCCGGCTGTCTCCTTGTCGTGAGTCACCATTATGATGGTGATGTGGTGTTTCTTATTGAACATCTGCAACAACGAAATAATTTCTGCCGAAGTCGCGGTGTCGAGGTTGCCTGTTGGCTCGTCGGCGAGGATTATCTTTGGCTTGTTGGCAAGTGCGCGGGCGATGGCAACCCTCTGCGCCTCGCCGCCCGACAATTCCGACGGGTAGTGCATGGCGCGGTTGTACAGCCCCATATTGTAGAGCAACTCGCAAGCACGGGTCTCGCGGAGACGGCGCGGATAGTTGCTGAATATGAGCGGGAGTTTTACATTGTCGATGGCAGTGCGCGTTGGAATCAGGTTGAACGATTGGAAAATCATCCCCACCGTAAACTTCCTGTACTGCGACAGCTGCTTTTCCGACATTGTGAGAATATTGATTCCACCGACGCAAATGCTACCCTCGGCGGAGGTGTCCATGCCGCCGAGAAGGTTGAGCAGCGTGGATTTGCCCGAGCCGCTCTTGCCTACTATCGACACAAACTCCCCCTCCTCCACATCGAAATTGATGTTGCGGAGGGCGTAAATTTTGTTTTCGCCCTTGTAGTATGTCTTGCAAAGATTGCTAACTTTTAATAATGCCAATTTTTTTTGAATAAAATTTGCGGTAAAGATAGGAAATTTTTTTTAAATTTACACCGCAAAAAATACAAACATTTTTTACAAAAATAATTATGCAGTTCAAAGACTATTACAAGATACTGGAAGTGGATTCCAATGCCACGGCAGACCAGATAAAAAAGTCGTACCGCCGTCTCGCAATGACCTATCATCCCGACCGCAACCCCGGCAACAAGGCTGCGGAGGACATGTTTAAGGAGATCAACGAGGCCTACGACGTATTGAGCAACCCCGAAAAGCGCAAGAAATTCGACCTCATGCGCGACGGCAAAAACAATTCTACCGACTTCTACACCAAGAACAGTGGCTCGTCGTACTCCAACAAATACTCCGGCGGCAGGAGCTCATCGACCTCCAAGGCGTCGAGCAAGGCGCAGAAGGATGCCGACGATTTTGACCTGGATCTCGATTATTTCAAGCGCAAGACGAGCGAATATTCCGACTTCTTCAACAATTTTTTCCGCAACAGCACCCTTTTCAAGGGCGACGATTTCACCGGCTCCATCACAATATCGCTCCAAGAGGCGTACACCGGCTCCACGCGCATCCTCAACATCCTCGACCAGAAGCTGCGCATCAAGATATTGCCGGGCATCACCGACGACCAGCTTCTCAAAATACCCGAGCAGGGCTATCCCGGCATCGCTGGCGGCAAGAAGGGCGACCTCTACGTCAGGGTGAAGATTGACAAGGATCCATATTTCACACGGCGCGGCGACGAACTTTTCACCGAGATATTTGTGGACATATTCAAGGTGATACTTGGCGGCGAGATATTGCTCAAGACCTTGTCGGGCGACATCAAAATCACTATCCCGCAGGGCGTGGAGTATGGCAAACAGCTGAGGGTGAAGGGCAAGGGCATGCCGGTATACAACGTGCCGGGCATGTTTGGCGACCTCTTTGTGAAAGTGAAGTACTACATACCGAAAAATCTGACCCCCGAGCAGATTGAGCTCATCCGTCAGGCGGCGAATGTCAACAAGGAGTAATTGAAATAACTGAAGTAATTGAAGTAACTGAAGTAATTGAAGTAATTGAAATAATCGATGTAAATAAAACTATGAAAAAACGCACCTTATTATTAATAGCGTTCCTGATGCTGGCTTTTGCTGGCAGAGGGTTCGCGCAGTTTAGCGATTTTGAGGACGATACTTCCACCGAGAACAACGGCGGCAACAACAACCGCAACACACGACGTGCTGGCTACAACTTGATGGATCATCTGAGGTTTGGCGGCGAGTTTGGAATTGGTTTTGCCTCCAATTCTTTTGCAGCGCAGTTTGATCCGCAAGTGGGATATTGTTTCAATAGATACGTGACAGCCGGTATCATTGGCACTTTGGAGTATTACAAGTATAGCAACTATTCCATTTCGAGCAGCGTCTATGGCGGCGGCTTCTACATGGATGTGCATCCGTTGGATTTCCTCGTGGCGCATGTGGAGGCGCAGGTCATCTGCTACGACAATTATTCGGGCAATTTCTTTGATCCCGAGAAGAAGGTGGATGTCCCGCTTCTCATCGGTGGCGGCTATCACAGGCAGCTGACGGATCGGGCGGCAGTCAATATTATGCTTCTCTGGAATCTCAACGCGACTGAGGGGCTGGAAAACAACACTTCGTTCAACAACCCCATATTCAGAATCAATGTTGTATTCTAAAAAAAATGCCGGAGGCTTGATTATCAGCCTCCGGCATTTTTTTGGGTTGTATGTGTAGTCGTTAATTTGCCGATAGTGCATTCACCTTGTTGGTGAGGATTTCGTTTTCACTTTTGAGCTCGGCAATCTGACGCTCGTAGTCTTCTACGCGCTCGATTTCATGCGTGATGTTTTTGGAGATGACGCATATTTTGGTGAGCACGTTGTACTCGTCGCGTATCGGCGTGAGGGTTTCGTTGAGGAATACCGTCTTGCCGTTGAAGGAGTATTTGGTGAGTGCCGAGTAGATGAGGCCGTCGGCGAGTTTCTTGAGACCTTCGTTGAAGTGGTTTACCGATTCCTCATCCACCATGTACGAGCGTATGTCGTGGCTTTCGAGTTCTGACTCCTGCATTACTATAGCGTTGAGGAATCTTGCGTTCATCGATACAAAGAATCCCTGTGCGTCGAGTTCGTAGTATCCTGCGGAGTTGTTGAGGATGTACTGGTTGGTCATGAGCTCGTCTTTGAGCTTTTCGTTCTTGTCGTTGAGCTTCTGGATGACCGACGCATTGGTCTCCGCCTGGTTTTCAAAATCGTCGTGGAGCTTCTGGTACTTGACTGATTCGCGCTTGTTGAGCTCCTCGAGGTTTTCGATTTTGGACTTGAGGGTCTCGATGTTTTTGTGCACCTCGGCTTCCTGCTGTGCGAGACGCTCCGATTTTTGGTGCGACTCTTCGAGGAGCTTGGCGGTGTTCATATTGATTTTTACGCTTGCGATGGTGGATGCGATGGTCTCGCCAATCTTTTCGATAAATTCCACTTGGTATTTTTCGATTACTTGGAATGATGCCAACTCCACGATGCCGTATGTCTCGGCGTTTACCTTGAGCGGCACGATTACGAGGCATGTGGGGTCCGCCTCGCCGAGACCGCTGCTGATGTGTACGTATCCCTTCGGGATGTCGGTCATATAGACGGTTTCATTTTCGCGGAAACACTGACCCACGAGGTTTTCGCCGATTTCGATGCGCTGTTTGGCGTATTTGAGGCGGTCGTATGCGTAGAATGCGGTAAGCTCGAGGTGGATGTCTTCGGGGTCGGAGTCGTCCACGATGTAGATGCCGCCCATATTGGCGTCGAGGTAGCGTACCAACTTCTCGATAACCCTGTTGGAGAGCACCTGCATATCGTCGCCCGCGTTGCGGAGTACCTCGTTGAACTCTGCAAGACCTTGCGACGCCCAGTTGCGCTGTGTATTTTCCACTTTGCGTTGCTCGGCTTCGTTTTCAGCCTTGATGAGGTTGTCGCGCATGACGAGCAGCGAATTGGCGAGGACGTCGTGCTTGCTCCTTGGCTTAAATTCTGTTGAGAAGTTGCCTTCACCAATCTTGATGGCGAAGTGCGAAGTCTCGTCGAGGTTGCTTATCAATGTCCTCAGAGCCTGGGTCATCTCTGCGATTTCGTCGTTGCCGGTGACCTCCACGTCGGGCAGTACGCCTTCCGACATCTCCCTGATTTTCTCCTTGAAGTAGGAGAGCTTGCGGAGGTTGTTGTTGAGGAGCAGGTATATTGCCAATAGGCAGGCGAAGAATATGAGGATGCCCACCTTGAATGTATTGTCGGAATGTTCAAAACCTTCCACCATCGTGTCGAGCTCCGCCGAGGATTCCCTCTGGAAAGTATTGGCGAGGCGTGTAGCGGCAAGTAGTGCGCGCTTGTAGCAAGCCGCCTCTTCGCCATCTACTGCGCTGTAACGCCTGAAGGAGAAGTTGGTCTTGTCGTTGAACTTTTCTGCGGTATTGAGATTGTCCACGATGTCGTCCTGCAATGCGAAGAGGGTGTCCACGGTGGATG
>JAEEGK010007500.1_pt1 | contig 26000 bp, 21 predicted proteins | sample 8958771 | NCBI WGS metagenome assembly JAEEGK01 (sample SAMN16246547, study PRJNA631951) | gut metagenome | biome: gut microbiome; feature: rumen; material: SC-attached | host: Bos | place: Iran: Karaj | collected 2018-10 | reverse complement strand
AATATTCAAAATTTAATTATAATTATATATATTATGATAAAAATTTTAATTTATATAATTTATATTAAATATTTAATATTTTTTATATTTATACCTATTATATTACATAAATAAAAATAATTATTTAATAATATATTAAATAATGTATCAAAAATTATATATTTTCGATGAAATAATTTAGTTATTTTCCACAAACTGGACATTTTTCTTTACCTAAAATTTTATGATTTTCACATAAATTACATCCACAATTTAATTTTATAGATGCTTTTTCAATAAGACAATAATCGCATAAATCTTTTTCTTCTTGATTTTTTGTTAAGGTATCTTCAATTAAATCATTTTTATTATCATTATAAATATCATTATTAAATTTATTTTGATTTATTTTTTCATCTTCAATTGATAATTTATTTACTCTGTTTTCATCTTTTATATCTTTTGTACCTGGAATAATTCCTTTTTGTATCATTATTCCTTCATTAGCATCTAAAGCAAATTTAAATAAATAAAATTTTCTTATATAGTTTGGTTTAGCAAGACATAAAATAAAAATAATGATGATTATTAGACTCATTAAAGTTAAAAATATAATTAATAAATTTCTTTCAGTACATGAACATTTTTTTCCATTCCATTTACAATTTTTTTTGCATTTTAAACATTCGGAATAATCTGATAAACATAATTCACACCCTTTAATATTATTATCGTTACATTTTATTCCACATTGTTTTGATTTTAATATATAATTTTTTTCACATGAATGACAGGCTTTTTTACCTGCTGAACAAATATTACAATTTAAATCCTCACATTTTTTACAAGTATTTGATAATAAATAATAACCCATTTCACAATTTTCACAAATATTATTATTTTCTTTTAAACAATTGTTAATTTCATTTAGAATAAAAGGAATTATTTGACAAAATAAAAAAATTTTATAAAATTTTAACATTAATTTGTTTTATATATTTCTTAATTTAATTAAATTTAAATTAATATTTAATTTATAATTATATATTATAATATTTTTGAAATTTATATAATTTTCCTAACATTAAATAAATATTATAAATATAATTATGCTTTCATAAAATATATTTAATTATCACCACATATACAACTTTTAAAAGTCAAATAATTCAATTTGTTATATTTATCAAAAAATTCATCGATGCAAAAATTTGCATCTTTAAAAGACAATCCATTTTTTAATAAAAAATTATAAAAACTATTTTTATTTATAATCAATATATAATCATCTAAATTAATTGAATCAAATGATTGATCTTCATCTTCTATATTTTTTTCAACATCACAAAATAAATTAAATATAAAAAAAAAATTTTTTTCAAAATTCTCATTTTCTTTTTTAATTTCATTTATAACAAAAAAACTTAAAAAAATATTATATTCAATATTTCCCCAATCTTTAATTTTGATCTTATTTGTTTTTAAATCATTTAAATTATTTAGATTTAATGATTTAAATTTATTGTAGTTATTTAAATCTATATTTAAAAAAGTCCATTTATCTTCTTCTTTTATTAAATTTTTTTTTAAAAATTCATTGAAAATTAATTCAATTTTTAAAAAACCTTGATTTTTATTAAAATAATTATCTAACGCAATAAACATTTTAGTATAATAATTTTTTAATTCATTTTGATTAAATAAAATATAAGTATATAAAAATGTTTTTTTTAAAATTGAACTATTCACATATTTTTTTATGTTATTTATTGTATCAATTGAAAAAAAAGCTTCTATTAATTTATTTTGTTCTTCACCATATTTTATATTTTTAAAAATTGGATCATTTAATGCTTCAAATGCAGAAATTCTTTTTTTTAAATCTTTTTCTAACATTTTTTTAATTAATAATATATCATTTTCATAAATATTTTCTTTATTAAATGAATAATCAATTTCATCATTTATTATCTTTTTATATAAAATTTTTTTATCTGAATCATTAAATGGTAATCTATCATAAATATAATTATAATAAATTACTCCAACAGACCATATATCATTTTTAGGATTTATTTCCCCTTTTAAAGCTTCAGGTGGCATATAATTTAATGTTCCTCCATAACTTTTGATATCTGTTGGATAAATTTCACTTAATCCAAAGTCAATAATTTTTAAATCAAACTTTTCATTTTTAAATATTATATTAGCAGGTTTAATATCTCTATGAACAATATTATTTAAATGCATATAATTTATTGCATATAATATTTGAAAAATAATATATATAAATGTTTCATGATTAATTGATTTATTTTTTAAATGAAAAGAAAGATTGTTATTACTACAATATTCCATTATTAAATGAAAATTAACCTCATCTTCAATAGACCAATAATATATAATTATACATGGATGATGTAATTTATTCATAAAATTTATTTCTTTTCTTACAACATTAATTTGTTTTTTATCAAGTAAATTTTTTTCAATAGTTTTTACTGTTAATTTCATATTATTAAAAATTTTATCAGTATATAATTTTACTTTCCCATAAGCACCATGATTAATAATTTTTTCAAAATTATATTTTTTTCTAATATCATAATGATATGCATTTAATAATAATTTGTTGTCATTAAAATTATATTTAGTTTTTATAATTTCCATATTCGAACAGGCAGAACCCATATTTTTAATTTGGAATAAGAATGCACTTTTTAAATATTAATTTTTTTTTATTTATTAATAAGATTAAATATTTAATAAATCATTAATATAAAAATAATATTGATTTTAAAATTTTAATTTGTATTATTTTAAAATATTTTTTTGATTAAATTTATTTCTTTAAATATATTTTTTAATATATAATTTTATGGAAAATAATAATAAAGAAGAAAATAAAATAATAGAAGAAAATAAAATAATAGAAGAAAATAAAATAGAAAATATAAACGATATTAATTATATTAATGAAGATAATCTTAAAATAAATGAAGAAATTCAATTAAATAATAATAATATTGAAAATTCTAATAATAAAAAAATAAATAAAAAAATTTCTTTATTTTCTTTTGTTCAAAAAGATAATGATAATAACAATAAAAATTCAATTGAAAAAAAAATTGAAGAAAACAAAGACAATCAACAATTATCAATAAAATCTGAAGAAAAAAATTTGATTGATTTAAAAAAAGAAGAAAATATAATTAATATTAATAATTATTATGATGAAGAAATATATAGAATTAAAAATGAAGAAATATATGAATTTTCTGAAAAATGTAGTATTAAAATTGAAAATAATTTTTATATTGGTTATTTAATATTAAAAGAATTTATAATTCATTTTGAACCAGATAAAGATTGTAGTAAAAATTTTTATTCAAATTTATCTAAATCTGTAAAATATTACGAATTTAATATAAATTATATCTCAAAAATTAAAAATATTCAAGAAAATAAAAAAAATTATATTCAAATAAAATTAAAAGATTATAGAAATTTGATTTTTCTTTATTCAGAATCTTTAAATGAATCATTAAAAAAATGTATTCCAACAAAAATTCAGGAATATTATAATTATGCATTATATTATAAAAAAAAATGTGATAAACAAAATAAAAAATTTTCGATAAATGGTTGGGATATTTTTAATTTTGATATTGAATTTATTAGACAAGAAATTAATTATGGAAAAAATATTTTCCAAATATGTAAATTAAATAATGAATATAATATGTGTTCAACATATCCTAATAAAATTGTTATTCCATTTAGTTTCACTGAATCAAAATTATTTGAACTTGCATTTTATAGAAAAAAAGAAAGAATACCAATATTAACATATTATTTTTCAAAAAATCAAACTTCTATTTGGAGATCTTCTCAATGCAAATCAGGATTAAAAAATAAAATAAATAAAAATGATATAGAATATATAAATTTAATAAATAATCAATCAAAAAGAGATATGATTATATATGATGCAAGACCTTATATATCTGCATTAGCTAATAAAATAAATGAAGGTGGTATTGAAAATATAGATGAATATAATAAAAAAACATTTTATAAAGTTAAACAAATTAATTTTTGTGGAATTGAAAATATTCATTTTATACGTAAAAGTTTTAAAAAAATTATTTCTTATGACCCAAATATTAATAAAAAATATTTAAGTTTTATTGAATCAACAAAATGGTTAGATATTATAAGTGAAATATTAAAATCAAGTTATAATATTGCTAAAGATTTAATAAAAAATAATAATATATTAATCCATTGTAGTGATGGTTGGGATAGAACATCTCAATTATCAGCAATTACTCAAATTATATTAGACCCTTATTTTAGAACAATATATGGATTTGCATCATTAATTGAAAAAGATTGGGTTAGTTTTGGGCATCAATTTGCAAAAAGAAATGGATGTTCTTTAGAAAAAAAAAATGAAAAAGATTTTTCTCCGATTTTTATTCAATTTTTAGATTGTGTTTATCAAATTATAAATCAATTTCCAACTGCTTTTGAGTTTAATGAAAATTTATTATTATTTTTAGCTGAAGAAATATATAATAATAAATATGGAACTTTTTTGTTTAATAGTGAAAAAGAAAAAAATGATTTTAATATAAAAGAAAAAGCTGTTTCTATTTGGAGTGATGTTTTTTATAATAAAGAATATTTTATTAATTTATTATATGATAATAAATTTAAATCCTATTTAAATATTAAATTTAATGTTCCATATCTTAAAATTTGGGATAATTATTTTTTTAAATTTGAAAAAATAGGAATTGTTAATCATGAAAATTATTATTTATATAAACAAGATAATATTAATAATCAAATAAAAGAAAATTTTGATTTTATAAGTGATTTAATTAATATTATAGAACAAAATAATTTAAAAAATAAATTAAAAATTTCAACAAAATCAAAATTAGAATTTTATAAAAAATAATTAATAAAAAAAATGTATATAAAATATAAGTATATATTTAAAATTATTTATTATATAATAATATATAAATATTTTTTACCTTATATATTATTAAGCTGTAATATAAATTATTAATATATAATTAACTAAAAAAGGAAATTATAATTAATTTTTTATTTATATGTATATTTTCTTGTTTTTTTAAACATATAAATTTCAGCATTTCTTAATGTACTTCCATCCATCATTGATTGGCTATTATCTTTAAAATATAATGTCGTTCCAATTTCACTATCTAATTTATCACCATTTAAAATTTTTCCGAATTTTTGTTGAACAGCATTTTTTATTTTATCATATTTAAAATAATTAAACCATATTTCAATAATTGTCTCTCTTCCTCTTAACGACAATACAGCACCTAACATATTAGGTTCATCAAATTGTTCACTTACTAAAGCTAAAACAACTCTTTCCCATTTTTGATTTATTTCTTCTAAATCTTCAGTTCGTTTAAATCTAAGTAACCAAATTCCTGAATCAGGGCAACTTTCCCATAATGGTTGATAACCCTTTTTAAATATTCCTATATCAGAATCTTTTTCTAATAAATTAACTGGTTTAATATACATATAATATTTATAAAAATCTTCTAATGTTTCAAATTCTGCAAATTTAGTTAAACGTTGACTATAAGGAATATGATGGTCTTTTTCTTTTCTGGATGCATAATAAAAATTCCAACAACAATTTAATTTTAAAGATTGAGTATTTTCTTTCATTTATGTAAAATTATATAATTTTATTTCAAATAATATTTATTATAATTAATTATTTATTATTATTGAATATTATTTAAAAAATATTTTTTTGATATGTATTCAACAAATAATAATAAAAATAATTTTAAAAAAATTCCTCAAGATTTAAAAAAAAGTTCGAATAGACCAATTTCAAATATTTTAGGAGAGAGAAAAAAAATTACAAATAAAGAAAATTCTTCTACAACAGTAAAATTAAAAATAAAATAAATAAAATTTTTAAATATTATAGATAAAATCAAATTCTTCTTATTCAGGATTAAATATTATTTTACCAAATAATAACAATAATATTAATCAAAATAAAAGAAATTTATATTTAGAATTAAAATCTGTTACAAAAACAAATAAAAAAATTACTTCTCAAGTTGAAAAATTAAAAAATAGAATTATTATGTTAAAAAATGAAGAATCTCATATTCAACATAAAATATCTGTAATAAGAAATAAAGAAAATAATAATTCTCTTATAAAAAAAGAAAAAATGAATAGAAAATTAGAATTAGAAAAAATTAAAAAAGAACATGAAAAAATTTTAAATTATAAAACAAACAATGTTAAAAATCAAAAAAATGATGAAATAACAGGAATTAAATCAAGTAGACATAATTCAATGATTAATAAAAAAGTAAATTATATTTCTTCTTTAAATGAAAAATTTTTATTAAAAAATATAAAAGAACAATATGATAATATTAGAAAAAATAAAAATAAATATTTACATGAAAAAATAAAACAAAATATTAATGAATATGAATCTAAAAAATTGAAAAAAAAAAATGAAATTTATAATGATAAATTAAAAGAATATGAATCACAATTAATAAGTTTAAATTCATATCAAAATAATATAAAAAAAGAATTTATTAAACTTGAAATTTTAGAAAAAGAAGCTTTAAATAATTTAAATCAAAAAAAAACTGAATCAAAAATTATTGAAAATTTTTATAATTTAAAAATTTGTTATCCCAGAAATTTAAAAAAACATAAAAAAATAAATAATAATGATAATAATAAAATATTAAAAATTAATAAAAATAAGAATAATAATAATTTATTATTAAATTCATTTTTAAATGATAGAAATTATTTAACATTAAATAATTCTAAAAATAATTTTGATTCAATTCAAAATCAATCATTTTCTTTATCAACAAAAAATAATAGAATAAAAAAATTAATAAGAAATAATAATAAAAGTAATAAAAAAAATAAAGTACAAAATAATTCTGTTTTATAAATATTAGTTTAAAAAAATTATATTAATAAAATTTTGAATTTATATATATTTATTTATAAAAAAAATCATTAATCATATTCGATTTTTTTATAAAAATTAATTGAACTTTTATTATGAATTTTTTTATTATTATTTGATAAATTTGGTAAATGAGAAATTAAACCAGTTTTTTCTTTATAAAAATGATTTAAAAATTCATTTTTTATCATTTCTTTTTTATTAAATTTATTAAAAATATTTTGAGTTTTATTCATTATATTTTCATTAATATCTTTAATTACATTTTGATTATGTTTTTTTAAAAAATTATGGAATTTTTTTCTATCAAATAAATATTTACTAATTGGTTTTTCCCAAATATTAAATTTTTTACTTTGTGCTACTCTATTTAATTTATCAATTTCAATATCTTTCATATTTGAAATTTTTTTTAAAAAATTATAACCTAAATTATTTTTATTTTTTAAATATTTTATAAATCCGAATTTTGTTACATCTATTTTTTTATTTAAACTATTATTTAATGAATTTATTTCTGATAATTTTTCATTTGTTCTAAAACTATTTATATTTTGAACGAAATTTTTTTGATAAACATAATTTTGTTTTTTAAATTCATTTATTATATTATTATATGCATTTATTTTTATTATTTTTCCTAAAGAAATGCTTTTTTTATGAACAATTTCCTCCTTTTTTTTTTGATTTCTTTTTTTATTTATTTTTTTTTTTAAATTAATTAAACTATTATCATTTTCATAAATATCATTATTATTTAGATAATTGTTTAATGAATGTAATTTTTCAGGTAAATATTGTTTAAACATTTCTTTCATTACATTTTCATATAAATTTTTTTGATTAAATTTTATTGTTGATTTATTTTTATTTAAATTTTTACTGGACATAGATTTTGAAATAGTTTTTTTATTTTTAATTTTATTATTATTATTATTATTATTTTGATTATTTTCTTCTATTTCATTTAAATTATTTTTTTTATCTATTAAATTTTTAATTTCTATTTTCCCATTATTTGTGACTAAAATTCTCATTTTAAATTATTATAAAAATAATATTTTAAAATTAAATTTAATTAAAAAAAATATTAATTGATTATAATCATTATTTTAATATATAATTAAAAAATTTGTTAAATAAAAAAATAATAATTAATATTATTTAAAACATAAATTAATATATTATTAATAATTTTAATTATTTTAGATAAACTTATTAAATAAAAAAAATAAATTAATAATTAATTTTAATTAACAGTATTTAAAATTTTATAAAGATAAATAATATTTTATATATTTTACTTCTATAGCTTAAATAGATTAATTCATTTTTTTATTCTATATATTGAAATTATTTAAATTAATAATTTTAAATAGTTATTAATTAATTTTTTTTAAAAATATATAAAACAATATAAAAGATGAATAGCAATCAATCAAGTTCTTCTAATAATTTATCGAATAATGATAATAATTCTAATGAAGAACAATTTAAGTGTCCTCATGGGTGTTCTCATAAATTTAAGTCTCTTAGACAAAAAATTTTGCATCATAATAAATTAGATAATAACTGCAATAAAGAAAAAATTAATTTATTGAAATTAATCGAACAATTTCATAAAACGATAGAAATGATAATACCTAATAAAAAAGATCGATTAATTTATAAGGAATACCGAAAAGCTATTCGTCATTACAATATTGTTAAAAATAAAATTAAGGATAGAGCTCAATTTGAAGCTATTATCCAAACCAAAATTATTTGAGTGTAATAAAGTAATAATAAAATTTATAAAGAATGATAATATATTTGTTTTTTTGTTTATAAAATTGATTGCCATTGTTGTTGTAAATACATGATTTAAGACATAAGGAGTTAATATTATAAAGTTATTGTGAGTTTATTTGTTTTTGTAAATATTTTATTTACATTTTATATATTAATAATTTAATTTAAATAAATTATTCGTTTAGTTTATTATTGTCGATATTTATATTTAATATATAATAGTTAAAATAAACTTTTGGGTAAATTATTTTTATTTTATAATGTTAATATTAATATAATTTTTATTTAATTTTAAAAATTTTAAAAATAAAATGAAATAAATTATTATTTTTTATTGCTTTTTTATTTTTATTTTTTAAATTAAATATTTATTATAAATATTTTTAATAAAATTAATTATAATTTATTATTTAATAATATATAAAATAAATTGTTATTAATTTTGTTTAATTTTAAATTTATAAATGAAAAAATATATTTATTAAATAAAATTTAATTTTATTTAAATATACAAAATAAATAAATTCATTTATTTTCTTTTTAAATATTTTTTAAATATTATAAATATTTTTTTTAATCTAATCTTGTTTATTTAATAATGTTTTTTCATCTTCATTATTTATAATTGAATTTGATACATTATTAATACTTTTATTATTCATATTATTATAAATTTCCCAATCACCAATTTCAATCAAAGTAACTTTTTGGCAATATTCAATCGAAGCTAAAATTATAAATAAAAATGATAAAAATGCGAATATACCATCATATAAAAAATTATCTAATTCACTTTTTTGAATTAATAAAATCATATCATATATAATTGCAATAAATATTACTATAAAAGCTGGAATATATAAAAATACCCAAATGTATGTTAATTGAATTCCAGGAATTTTTTTTAATGGAATTAAAATCATTTTCATTATATTCCAAATACTTATTATTATAAAAATAAAAACAAAAATCATTAAATAAAGTAATTGAAGAAAATTAAGAATTTTATTTGCATCTTTAACTGAAACACATCCTACAAAACTAAATATTAAAGAAATAATTAAACTAAAAAATATGTGTAAATATAAACAAAAATAAGTACAACAATTTGTCATTTAAAAATTAATATTAAATTTTTAAATAATATACAAAAATATTATATTTTTAATAAACTATATGGTTTATTTATAAGAATTGGATTACTTAAATTTTTTTTAAATTTTTTATTTTCTGTTATTATATTTTTATTATTAATTAAATTAATATTATTATTATCGTTTTCTATAAAAATTTTTTTTAATATTTTTTGATTATTATTTGATTTATTTTGTGAATAAATACTATTATAAAAATTATTTTTACTCATCATTGCTGTTGGAGTTTGAAAAGTTGAAACATTTCTAGTTGAACTATCATTAATAATATAATTTCTACAACTTAATTTTGTATTTATATTTCTAATATTTAAAATATTTTCATTTAATAAATTTTGATTTAAAATTATAGGTATTAATTTTTGTATTATAACAACTAAAATTGAATATTTTTGTTTAGAAGATAATTTTTCGAAATCACAATTTTTAAAATCATCAATATTTAAATAAATATCATTTTTTAACCAATTAAAATTTTTATCATTATAAATTTCTAATAAAATTTCATCAAAATAATTAATTAAATTTGAAAATCTTTTTTCAATTGTGTTTAATTTTGATTGACAAATTTCATATTTTGATTTATAATTTTCAATTTCTTTATGTTTTTTTGAAATATCTTTATATAAATTTAATCTATTTTTTAATTCTTTTAAATGATTTTGTCCGTTTATATCTAAACTAAAATTTTTAATAAGTTTTTTATTTGAAAAATTTATTTTATTGTTTATTAAATTATTATTTTCAAAATTATTATTATTTTTTTTATTTAATAAACTTTTTGAATATAAAAAATTTTTTTTAATTAAATCTTTTTCTGTTATTTTATGAATTTCAATATCATTTTTTAATTTAAAAATAATTTTATTTAAATTCTCTTTTTTTAAATATAAATCTTCTAATTGAATATTTTTATATTCTAATTCATTAACTAAATTATTATGATAATAATTATTAATTTTATATTTAATTCCTTCTTCAATAACTTTTTGAACTTTTTTATTTTCTGAATTTAAATAATCAATCATTAAATCTTTATTATCTTCTAGTTTATTTTCAAATTCTTTTTCTTTTTCTAATAATTTTAATTTTTCTTCTTCTTTAAATTTTGATAATAAATTTTCTAATTCTAATATTCTATTATATAAAATATTATTTAATTTTTCAATTTGATTTGCACTTTCTATTTTTTTTTGATTATTTTCTATTAAATATTTTATTTGATTTACATCTTTTTCATAATTAATTTCTATTTTATTATCTTTTTGATTGGATATTAATAATAATTTATTAATTTCTTTTTTTAAATTTATAATTTCTTCATTTTTTTCTTTAATTATATTATTCGCTTTTTTTAATGATTTTTCTTTTCCTAATAATTGAGAATAAATTTCTTTAATTTTATAATAATCATTTTGAATGTTATTTAAATTATCATTTAAAGTATTAATAATATTTTTAAGTTTTTCATTTTCTTGCATATAAAAATTAATTTTATTTTCTAAAAGAGATGACATAATATTAATTTATAATAAAATAATAAATATTAAATATATATTTATATATTTATATGATAATAATTATAAAATATTTAAACATTTGTATTTTTAACAACTTGCATAAAATTATTAATAAAATTATTAATTTCTTCATGTAATCCATAACCTTCATTATTTTGAATATAAGTTTCCATTTCTTCTTTTTTATATAAATTTATATCTATATATTGAATAGTATTTGGATCATCATCAGGCAAGCCTGTAATTATATCATTATTTAAACTATGTAAAATTTGTAATATTTGTGAATCTCCTGCATGTTGACTATCAATTAAACCTTGGAAATTATCAATTTTTCTTACTATTGGACAAAATTTAAAATATTCAATTATTTCATGGAAAAATAAACTTGAAATTATTTTTAAATTTCCTTTTGAAATTGAATCTAATTTATTTTTTTCTGATTGATTTACAAAATTATAATCAATCATATAATATTTAATAAATATTTTCATTAATGTATAAAAAACTAATATTAATTTTTGTTGATTTTCATTTAAATTATCAACAAATCCATTCAAAGTTTCAAATCTTGAAAGTTCAAAAAGTGAAAAAAATTTAAAAGGAATGAAATTTTTTTGGAAGACTAATTTTTTTAAAAACATTCTATTTGGCATTGGCATATTTTCAGTGCCCATTTTTGCATTTAATTCATTAAAAAAATCTTTTAATCTTAAATTAATCATATGAATTTTTTCTTTAACATCTCTATCATTTCTGAAATTTCCATTAAATTTATCTTTAGTTATATCTAAACTTTGAGATTTAATTGTATTTATTAGAGGTTGTCTTAAAATTTCTCCTATAAATTGAATCATATTTATATTTCCACTTTTATAGAAATCATTAAATCGTTGTAAATTTTCTAATTTTTCATTTGCTGGTTCAATTATTGGTTCAACAATTTCTTCTTTTTTTTTCTCTTCAACAACAGGTTCAATTTTTTTTTCAGGTTTGACTTCAGGTTTTTTTTCTTCAATTTCAGTTACAGTTTCTGAAGGAATAATTCTCTTTTTCTTCTTTTTTTTTATTTTTGGTTTTTCAGATTCTTCTTCTTCAGATTCTTCAACTACCCTTTTTTTTCTTTTGGGTTTATTTATTTTAATAGGTTCTGCTTCTTGTTGAGGTTGATAGAAAGGATATTGTGGTACAGGAATTTGTTGGATAATAGGTTGTTGAGGTTGTTGTTGAATAGGTTGAGGTTGTTGATAATAAGGAATAGGCATTTGAGGTTGATTAGGGTTTAAAATAATAATATTAGGATTATTATTTTTTTCTCTATGATGATGCCTTTTTTCTCTTTTTTCTTCCACAATTGGTTGAGGTTGAGGTTGTAGTTGGTTTTTATTTATTAAGTTTTTATCTACCATTTGATCTTGATAATTTCTTAAATCTCTTTCTAAAATATATCTTCTGTTATATTGTTCTTCTTCTAAAGATTTTAATTTTTCGTTGTATAATTTTAATATTTCTTCTTCACGTTTTTTTAATATTTCATTTTCTCTATTTAATGCTTGAGTTTCTAATAATTTAAGTTCATTAATATCGTTTTTATCATTTGCTAATTCATTTTCTTCTACTTTTAATTTAACTTGTAATTTTTCTTTTTCTTTTTCTTCTAAAATTTTTAATTTTTTATTTTTTTCTTCTTCAAATTGTTCTAAATATTTTTGTTTATTTGCTTCAAAATGAGCATGATCATCAATTAAAAATTGTTTGACAATTCTTTGTGTGTTTTTATCTTTTGTAGTTTCTAAAATTAATCTTAAACAATTTATATATTCTTCTTGTTTATTTTCTATTCTTTCAAATTTTTCATCAACTGCATCTTCATAGGCTTTAATTTCACTGTACAAAGTTAAAATTTTTTTAGAATTGTCTGAAATTATTTTATTTATTAAATCATATGTTTCATCTCTAAAACGTTTGAATGATTCTCTTATTGTTTCATAATCTTTTTTATTTACAGTTTGTGTTAATTTTAAATCTTTATTTAAATTTTCTTCTAAAACTCTCATTTCACTTTTAACATCACTTAATTCAATTTTTTCTTGTTCTTTTTTAAGTTCTTGAACATATTTATTAATATCCATTTTAAATAAATCTATATTATCTTTTACTTCTTCTATTGCTTGTTTAGTAAGAATATCTGTTTTCCTTTCTTTTTTATTATCTTTTTCATTTGTATTTATTTTTTTAGCAAAATCAACACTTTCAATACTCATATTACTTTCTGAATCTAAACGATTTTTTGCGTTTTCTATCATGTCTTTTACAGAGTTATTTGTTAATATTGGATTGTTATTATTAATTTTATTTGATTTTTCTGAATTCTCATCTTCTGGTTTTATTCCTTGAATAGTTTTTCTTTTTGGTAATGAATTATTTGTTGGAATTCTACCTTCTTTTATTATTTCACTTCCTGCGTTTCTTAATGATGAATGTGATTCATTCATTTTATATTAAAAAAAAAAAAAACTAAAATTTGTTAAAATATAATATTTAATTTTATAATTATATTCTAAATAAAAAAATAATTTAAATAAAAATGAATAATACCAATCAAACAGCTAATAATAGTTCTAATCCTTTAAATTGTTTAAATACAACTACAGTTAATACAGAAGAATGTAAAATTGTTGATGATAGTGTTTTAAAACAGTTTAAAATTATAATGATTTTTGTATTGATTATTTTGCTTGTATTTTTAGGATTTTTTATTTATAATTTAATTAAATGCTATTTGCCTAAATGGAGAGGTCAAAATAAATTACAAGAAGAAGGAAAACCAGTTGAAATTAAAGTATCTAATAATGATTCTTCTTTACAAGAAAAAAATCAAATTGAATTAAATACGAGTTAAAAATATTAATAAATTAAAATTAATATTTATAAATTTATTTAAAAAAAATATTATTATAATATTATTATTTTAATTATATAAATTATTATTATAAATGAAATTTTTATTATTATTATTATTATTATTTTCTTTTATAAAAAATCAAGATAATAATAAAATATTAGAATTAAATGATAATAATTTTGATGAATTTATAAATAAAACTGAATATGCTTTAGTTTTATTTTATCCATCTAAAAAAGTTCTTAAAGATTATTCTAAATATTTAATAAAATTAAATAATTATATTAATAACGAAAATCCAAAAAATAAATTCAAAATAGCTAAATATGATTGTGATACTTATAATAATGTAACTAATAAATATTCTATTAGTTGTAATTTAAGATTATATTACTATATTAATGGAACTAAATATTTTTATCCATATAATTATAATTTTAAAAAATTAAAATTATTCACTGACATAAAATCAAAAGGTTCAATAATTGAAATAAAAAATTCATCTGAAATAGAAGAATATAAAAAACTTTCAAGAGTTATTTTATTATCAACTTTTGACCAAAATTCTAAAGAAAATTTATTATTTAATTCCTTAATAAAAAAATATGAAGAAATATTTATATTTTTATATTGTAATTCTAATGAATGTTTACAAACTTTTCCTTCAAATATTTATATGTTAAAAACATTTGATGAACCTCAAATAACATTTGATAAAACAAAAGAAATTTCAATAAAAAGTTTAGAAGAATTTATTACAGTTTATTCAATAGAATTGGCAGGTAAATTAAATATTAAATCTTTTAATATAATGTTATCAACAAATCAAACATCTTTATTTTATTTACGAAGTTCAAAAAATAAAAATTTCGTAAAATTTGATAAAGAACTAAAAGAAATTGCTAAAAATTATAGAAATAAAATGTATTTTTTTTATATTAATGTAGATAAAAATTCAACTATAGTTAATGAAATAATGAATATTTTTGTTTTAGATAAATATGATTTTCCTTTAATTTTAATTTTTGATGCTCATGCAATAACTGGAAAAATAGCTAATTTTAATATGAAAAATTCTATTAATAAAGAAAATGTTGAAAAATTTATTGAAGATTTTTATGCTGGAAAATTAGAACGTGAGCCAGATTCTGAACCAATTCCACAAGTAAAAAGTGCTTTAAAAATTGTTGTTGGAAAAACATATAAAAGTGAATTAGAGAAAAAAAGAAATATTTTATTTTTATATGTAAAAGAAAATTGCAATGAATGTTTAGTTGCAATTAATATTTTTATTGAATTTGCAAAAAAATATACAAAAAAATTAAAGGATAAAAGAATAGTTTTTAAATTAATTAATTTAAGTTATAATGAAGTTTTTGGATTTAAATATGATAAATTTCCGGTTATTTTATTATATGAAATTAATAATAAACAAAATCCAAAATTATATACAGGTGAATTAAATAATATTGAAATTGAAAAATGGTTTGCAAATGAATTAAAATGGAAATTTATTCCAGTTTTACAAAAAAAAATTGAAGATTTATAATAAATAATAAAATAAATAAATAAATAATTATTTTATTATAAATTAAATATTTATTAAATATTTTTTTAAATGTTAGAAAATAATGAAAACTCAAATTCACTTTCAATTATTCAAAATCAAATGAAAGAAAATACTAATATAATAAAACAAATTGTAAAAATTGCATTGACTTATAAAAAAAAAGAATATGAAGATTTAAAAAAAGAAATTAATAATATTTTAAAAAATTCTAAATTAAATATCGAAAATATAAAAAATAATTCAAATGAAACTCTTTTACATGTTTTAGGAAAAGAAGGTAAATTAGAACCAATAAAATTAATTGTTGAGAATTATATAGAAATTCTTGGAATAAATGAAACATTTTTTAATTGGTTTTGTTTAGAAAATAATGAACATTTAAGTATTTTAGAAATAGTATGTGAAAAAGATAATATTAAATTAATAAATTATATATATGAAATAATATCTAAAACTACAGAAGATAGATTTCGTTTAAAAGAAAAAAGAAATAACATATTTCATTTAGCAGCGAAAGGAAATAATAGTTATGCTGTGATTTTTTTTTATGAAAAATTACAAAATTACTTTAAAGAACAATTAATTTTTGATTTTACTAATCAATATGATGTTACACCTCTTCATTATGCATGTTATTATGGTTCAAAAGAAGTAATTGATTTATTGTTAGATTTAGGTGCAAATATTAAGGCTGTTGATTCAGATGGTAATACATGTTTGCACTATGCAGTAAAAAGTGAGTCTGTGAGAGCTGTTAAAAAATTATTAGTCAGAGGAGCAAATAAAAATGCTAAGAATAAAGAAGGAAAAACACCTTTTGATGTTGCATTAGATTTAAAAAAAGATGAATTATATGATATATTAAAAAATTTTACTTTTAAGGATAGATGCTTTTCAAAAATTGATGAAATTAAACCTATAAAAGGAGGTAGGAATAATATTTTACTTTTGTTGACTGTTATTTTTTTATTATTATTTAAATTTTGTTTTATGATTAGAATAATGGGATATAAAATTGGTAAAAATCAAATGTTTTTTTTTCCTCTAATGTCTGATTTAATTTCAGGTAATTTTAGAAATTTTTATTATGATAATTTTTATAGTAAAACAGAAACTGACCCAAATTACACAAATTTTTTTGATTATTATTATGAAAATCTTAGTCAATTATATAGTGTTGGAATTAATGATTGTTTTAAGGGTGGAATAATGGAAAAATATGGAGAAGTTATTTTAGGGTATGTAAATTTATTTACAATATTAATTGATTTTTGTTTATTGATTATAATTATACATTTTATTTGTTTTTCAAAAGATATTTTTGAAAAAAAAAGAATCAAACATCGAGAACCATTGAGTAAATTATTTGATAATGGAATGCATGTTTGTGTTAAATGTAGAATTCCAAAAAAAAAAGGAACTGTTCATTGTATAGTTTGTAATGCATGTTGTAGTGAATTTGATCATCATTGTTTTTGGTTAAATAGATGTATTTCAAAAAAAAATATAAAATCATTTAAATTGTTTTTAATATTATTATTTTTATTTTGTATAGGAAATATTTATTTTTCAATTACTAATTTAATTTCTGTTGTTTTAAGTGATGAAAATTATGTAAATGAAAATGAAAATATTAAATGTAAGGTTTTACATATGAAAATAATAAGAAGCACATGTGAATTTATGAAAAAAAATGAATATAGAACAATTTTTAGAAATGCTTTATTTTTTTTAATATTTGTATGTTTAGGACTTTATAGTATTTATTGTTTACTTTTTCTAGTTTTTCCAGTAATAAAATTTACGTTTTTTAAAAAAAATAAAAAATCACTTATAACTGAATTTGAAACATCTTTAATAGATCAATCACAAATTAATTCAATATATGATGTTACAAATATTTCAAATATTTAAATTAAAAAATTAAAATTTTAAAAAAATTAATTAAATTTATAATATAATATATATAAAAGATCATTCTATATTATTAAAATAATTACAAATATTTAATATATTATTTATATCAATTTGATTTAGACATAATTCTTTTCTTTTTTTATAAATTTCATTAAATGCATTATAAATTATTTTATTATTATTTTGATTAAAATTTATTTTTTTTTCGATAATATTTTTAATAATAAAAAAACATATTAATTTAAAATTTTCAGGTTCTAACAAATCATTTGATAAAACCAAACATATATCACATAAAATTTTATTTTGAATTAATATATCATTATTATTTTTAAATTGATATTTTTTAATTATATAATAAATATCTTTAATACTATTCAATTCAATTGCTATTTTAAATGCATTATTAAAATTATTAATATTTATATTTTCTTTAATTTCTTTTAATTTATTATTATTATCTTTTAATATTTCAATTTCTTTTTTTAAATTTTTTATTTCTGTTTTTAACAATTCAATTTCATTATTATTATTATTTATTTCATTATTATTATTTATTTCATTATTAATTTGTTCATTTTCATTTGTTTTTTCTGTTTTATAATTATTATTTAAATTATTATTATAAAAATTTTCATTGCTATTCAAACTTAATTTTGATTTATCTTTTTTTAATTCTTCTAAAGAAGGAATTTTATTAATTTTAATAAGGTCACTCATTGATTTGCTTTTGTTTTTTATTCTAATTTTTTTATAATTAATTTTATTATAATTTGTATTAAAATTATAATTATTAATTGGTTTTTTTTCTTTTACATTTCTTAATATTTTAGTATTAGTATTTAAATCTCTTTTTGATGAAGATGGTGTATTTTTATTACTTGAATAGTTTTTATAATTATTATTTCTTATTGTTGTTGAACTTAAGCATCTTTCTTTCTTTTTATTTTTTAATGTTTGTTCGTTAATTTTTTTAAAATTTTTTACATTTTTAGAACTATTATTATTATTAAAAGAATTATTCATTGTTTTATTTTTTAAATTAAAAATTTTAATCTTATCAACACTAATATTATTTTTATTTATATTAATATTATTATTATTTAACAAACTTTTTGAAACAAAAATTTTATTTTGTTTTTTAACAGTTTTGTTACTATTATTATAATTAGAATCACTAAAAATTGATTTCGTACTTAATAAACTTTGTTCATTGTTATTATTATTATCTTTATCAGAAATAATTGAAACATTATTATTAACATTATTTAACATTTTTATTATTTGATTAATAACTTCTTCGACTTCAGGATTTTTATCATTTTTAATTGATAATAAAAATTCATTTAAAAAACTTTTTAAAGGAATTATTTCTTCAGAACAATAATAAATTAAAGTATAAACAACATTTAAAGCTAATTTTCTTTTTAACCAATCTTTATCTGTTATAAAATCTATTATTTTATATAATGTAATTGAGGCATATGATTTAAAATTTTTTTCTGAAGCGAAAATTAAACTTATTAAACAATTTAATAATTCAAGTTTTGGAATGAAATATTTATTATCTAATTGATTTATAATATTTTCCCATATAATTTTTAAATTATCTAAATTTGTGTAATTATATGAACAATTTTCTATAAAAGAGGTTAAACATAAAGCACCACAAATTTGATTATATTTATTTGTGCTTTTTAAATTAGTTAAACAAAATAATTTAAATTGAGTGTAAATTAATAATAATTGTGGTTTAAGTTCTATAATTTTATTTTGATTATTATTGTTATCATTATTTTTGTTATAATTTGTTAAAAATATTTTTACACAATCTCCAAATGTTTTTGAAATTAATGAAAAAATATTTTGACTTTCTTCACAAATTGAACTTTGAAAAATTGAAAGAATTTTTTCTAAATAATGAGATAATTTTTCTGGATTAGAATCACATAAAAAAGGTAAAATAGTTAAAATATATTGTTTTTGGTCTTTTTTTAAATTTAATAATTGATTATGAATTTGTTGAAAAATAAATAAAATATTATTTTCATTTGAAAAATTATCATTTAATAATTTTTTTAAATTTTCAATTCCTTTATTAAAATTTTCTTTAGTTGAAATATCATTAAAAATATTTAATAAAATATTTAAAATTTGATCATTATTAAATGAAGACATTTAAATTAAAATTTAAATTATAATTTATATTTATATAATATTATTTATATATAATTAAACTAATAAAATTTATAATAATAATTTATCAATTTTAATAATTATTTTCCTTTTCTTTTTTGAAGCATTTCTGAATAAGCTTTTAAAACTTTTTTTCCTTCTTTTTGTTCTTCTGAATCTTTTTCAGCTAAAAAAGCTTTTAATAAATTTTTTCTTCTCATAATATGCATAATTGTTTTGAAACTAAAATGTTTTAAATCACTATTACCTCCTAATTTATCATTTGCTAATTGTTTAAAAAATGATGTTATTTTATTATTTCCTTGAGTTTTTAATTTTGATTTATTATGAATAATTCTTAAAAATTCACCAAATTCTATTCTACCTGAACCATCATCATCTACACTACTTATTAAATTATTTATTTCATCTCTTGTATAAGCTAATCCTAAACTTATAAAAGGTTCTTCTAATTGATCGACTCCTATTCCTTCTTCGCCATCTGGATTTATTGTTCTCATTTCTTCATAATATTTTTGATATTTATTCATTGTTTTTATATCAAATTCTACATATTTTCCTCTTTTTTCTTGCCATCTTTTCATTTCGTAATCCATTAATTTTTGACGTATTTCATCTGCACTCATGTTTTCTGTTGGGTCATTTTCTTCTTTGTTATCTTCATCTTCCATTGCTTTTAAGTTATTATTTATATAATAATTTTTAATTGATTTTATAAAATAAAATTATAAAATTTTAATTTTTAAAATTTTTAATTTTAAAAATTTATAATTAATGTTTTATTTGTTAATAAATTTTATTTTATTTAATTTTAAAAATTGGGGATTGGGGATTGGGGATTGGGGATTGGGCCCAATCCCCAATCCCCAATCCCCAATCCCCAATCCCCAATATTCTTTAAAAAATAAAATTAAATATTAATTTAAATTATTATAATAAAATTATAATTTATCATAAATTAAATTTAATAATAAAAATTAAATATAATAATTAAAAATTTTATTATTTAAATTTAAGAGCTATGCCTAAATATCTAATAATTAATAAAAATAAAAATAAAAAATTTATATCTAATGAATAAGATAAATTTTAAACATGACTAAAACAAACTGAGCGGTAAAAATTAATTTTTAAAAAAAATTTTTTTTAATTAAAAAAGAATTAGTAAATAATATTATATTTAAACATAATAAGTTTATATTAAAATAATTTATTCATTATTAGTATTATTATTATTTTCTTCCTTTTTATCATTAATTTGTTCTTCTTTATTGTTCATTTCAACTTTTTCTTCTTCGACTTTTTTTGCTGAAGAAGTTTTTTCAGTTTTTTTTTTAGTATTTTTTCTTGTTGTTTTTCTATTTAATAAATTTTCTGCATTTTTATATTCTTCATCATTAACTTTTCTATCTTTTTTTACTGCTTGATTATTTTCTTTTTTTTGTTTAGGTTCTCTTTTTTTTCTTTCTTTTTTTGGTTTTTCTTGTTCTTCTTTATTATTATTTTCTTCTTTCTTTTCTGTTTGTTTATGTTCTGATTTTTTTGTTGTTGTTTTTTCTTTTTTTGGTGTTTTTGTTTTTGATGGAGTTTTTCCTTCATCTTTGTTATTTTCTTCTTTATTAACATTTTCTTCATTTTTTTCTTCTTTTTTTTCTTCTTCAACTTTTTCTTCTTTTAAAGGAGATTTAATTTCTTCTTCTTTTGTTTGCTCTTTTTGTTGTTCTTCTTCTTTATTTTCATTTTCTTTGTTTTCTTTTGGTTCTTCGCTCATTATTTATTAATAAAAAAAATTTTTTTAAGCGGTTTATATTATAATTTATCAAGAGGGTTAAAATTTATTAATTAAATCTCAAAAAAAAACTTAATTTATTTCAATTTAATGAAATTTAAATTTTTAATGATATAAATATAATAACTATATTATTATATTATATTATAAATTATACTATATAACTTTTATTTCTTTATTAAATATATTTTTCAAAATAACTTTTATTAATTTATTTATTATTTTATTTATTTTAAATATAAATATTAAATTTTAATTAAAAAAAAAAATAATTATTATTATTATTATTTAAATTAATTATTAAAATGTCTTCAAATAAACCGAAAATTCTTTCAAATGGTGGCTCAAGAACTTATTTAATTTCAGGAGATTTTATTAAATTTCACACAGTTTTTAAAGATGGAACTGAAATCGTAGAAGAATATAGTTTATATAGCGAAGAAATTGAAAGCAGAAGAGTTAAAAAAGTTTCTATGACTGGAAAAGAAAATTGGACTACTGAAATAGGCGAAGAAATAAGAAGAAATAATAATGAAGATTTTTTAATTAAAGTTAATAATGATAACAATCCAATTTTTATTAGAAAAGACACTAAAGAAAATTTTGAATTTAGAATTAGAAATTTAAAAGGCGATGCTGATAATTTTTTGGTTGATATTGATAAAGATAAAGATGAAATTGTAATAAGAACGAAAAATAAAAAATATTATAAACGATTTAATATTCCTGATTTAAAAAGGTTGAATTTGAATCTTAATGAAAATAATTTAAAAGTGAATTTTTCTAATAATGTTTTAGTAATAACTTATAAAAAACCTATTGAAATATTAAATAATGAAAAAGAAATTATAGATGAAATTAGAAAAATAAGAGAAGAAATTAAAAAAAATCCTGAAAAAAAATATGAACCAGGTTGTCAAAATCAATAAAAAAAAAATAATAATAATTTTATTTTAATATTAAAATAAATTATAATATCTTTTTAATATAAAAATAAAATTAAAATATTATTATAATAATAATAAAATATTTTTAATTTCCAAAATTTTTTTATTATTTTTAATTAATCGTATTATTATTATTTTTGTTATTATAATTATTAAAATAATTAATATAAATTGAATAAATTGTACTTTCAATATCGTTTTTATTTACTCTTAATTCTTTACTTAAATCTTCAATATTACAATGAGCAAAAATTACATTTGCACTTTTAATATTATTATAATCAAAATAATCGTAACAATATTTTAAATTATTATTTATTTTAAAACATAATAAATCAAAATTTTCTATTTCATTTATTCCTGTAAAATATTCATTTTCAAAATTATAATTTTTTCCTATTTTTATTAATTCAGTTAAATTATTTTTTGAATTTATGTTATTATTTATTATTACATTAAACCAATTATTTTCTAATATGTTTTCAATATCGTTTTCATTAAAATTATCATTATTATTTTTAAAATTTGTAATTAAATGTAAAAAATTTTCAAAATCGATTGAAAATGAAAATTTATTTATTAAATTTTTAAAAAAATTTGAATTTATTTTATTTAAATAATGATATAAACAACAATTATTTTTTATATCATTTAAATTAAAATTATCATTTAAAAAATCTTTTTCGATATTTAAATCTAAACAAAATAATAATAAATTTAATAACGAAATTCCTAAATTAAAATAATCTAAATTTAAATAAAATTTTTCACATTCTTCATCTAAATTAATATTAATTTCTTTTATAATTTTTTCAATAATATTTTCATTATTATTATTATTATTAAAATCATAAATTAAACCAGGAAATAATTTAATTTGATTATTATTATCAAAAACAATATTATTTAAATTAATTATATTATAAAATTTATTAAAATTTCTTTTTTTAACGAATTTATTAAATTCTTTTATTATTATTATTATTTCTCTAACTAAATTTCTTAATACAAATTCATTAGTTAAACTTCCAGTTGATTTAAGTAAATTTATTAATGTTCCATTATAATTTTTATTAGTAATAATATTATAATATTTTTTTTCTTTATTTTCTAAAATTGTTAATATTTCTTTAAAATAATTGTTTGGTAATTGTTTCCATAATGTTAAATAATCAAATATTTTTTCAATATTATTATTATTAAATGGAATTATATATGAATAACATATTAATAATGAAGGTAAAAAAAGAAAACGCGAATGTGATTTATTTATAGACAAAAATAAATCTGAATTATATAAATGATCTATATTAAAAATATTATTTATTTTATCGTTTATTTTATTAAATGTATAATTATTATTATTATTAATAAAAGTATTTTTATTTACAATATTATTTTTAGATATTTCATTTTGATTATTATTATAATAATATTCACTTGTTCTTGAAAATTTTTCTATACTTTTTCCATTATTTGCTTTTATAATATTAATATCATTATGTTTAATTTTATTTCCCTTAAAAAAAGGAATTTTCATTTTTATTGGTTTTAATAACGGTTTTCCTCCAATTCTAATATTATTATTATTTTGATTATTTTCATTATTATAATTATTATCAAAATTACTATTAATATTACTATTTATATTATTATGATAAAAATAATTACTATTATTATAATTATTATTTTCATTATTATTATTATTATTATAATAATAATTATTTTTAATTGGTTTTAAATTAATTTTTTGAGTTATTTTATCTTCAGGAATTTCAAAAACAGGTGGTAATTTATTTATATTTAAAGGTGCTCTAATTTTATAAATTGTTTTATAATCAAATGAATTGTCACTAAATAAAGAAGTATTATTATTATTATTATGAATTGGATAAGAAGAAATATTTAAAATATTAATATTATTATTATTGTTATCAATTATTGGCATAAATGTTACTTTATTCATAATCGGAGATTGATTTTTAAAATTTGAATACGAATCATTAAATTTATTATGATTAAAAGATAACTGATTAATATTAGACATTTAATTTAATAAAATTAAATAAAAATAATAATAATAATAGTAAAAATATTATAATTAAATAATAATAATAATTTAATTTTTTTCTTCTTCATTTGTATCAATTAAATGTTTAATAAAAAATTGTATTACTTTATCAATAATATGTCTTTTTCTTTGTGAATTATGTCCTTCTTCAACGATATTTAATTCTTTTTCTCCTTTATATTTTTCATATATTTTTAACGTATGTTCTAAAGGAATTAATTCATCATTAATCGCATGAATAAAAAACGCAGGAATATTAATTTTATCTACATTTTCAATGGGATTAATTTTTTCAATATCAACATTAATTTTATTAAAAATAGTTTTTTTAATAAAATAAAAAGCAAAATTAACAATAACAGAAGGAATATTTTTATAATTTTTACACAATTGTTGAGCTAATAATTTAAATTCCATAAAAGAAGAATCAATACACATGCAACTTATTCTTTTATCTCTAAAAGCATACATTAAAGCAGTAGCTGCCCCCATAGACCTTCCCCATAGACCTATTTTAGAAACATTAGGTAATTTTTTAACAAAATCAACAACCACATTTACATCTTCTTGTTCTTTATAACCTAATGAAATATACTCTCCTTCTGAACGTCCACTTCCAGCGAAATCAAATACGAATATATTAATATTATTTTTTATTAAATATGGAGCCATTTCTAATCCTTCTATTCTACTACTACTGTTTCCATGAAGATATATAACTAATGGTTGACGTTCGAATGATTCTTCGGGTTCAATCATTGAACATTTTAATATTAAACCATCTTTGTTGATTAGGTCATAATCTTTACGAAAATATGTTTTTTGATTGAAGGTAAAAACTTCGTCGACTAAATCTGCTTCTAAATATGAATCTCGTGGTGGACGTATTATGGCTTTCCATAATGTTTCGTAAGAAATTTCTACATCAGGTGAGGAATCTTCCAATTTTTTTTTATTTAATTTTTTTTATTTAATTTATTTTATTTTTATTTATTTTTATTTATTTTTTTATTTATTTTTATTTATTTTTTATTTATTTTTTATTTATTTATTATAGTTATTAATTTATTTAAATACTTAAATTTATGAGAAAATTAAATTGTTCTTGTGATAAAAAATTTTTTTCAGTGTTTA
>JAEEGK010007498.1_pt1 | contig 26005 bp, 22 predicted proteins | sample 8958771 | NCBI WGS metagenome assembly JAEEGK01 (sample SAMN16246547, study PRJNA631951) | gut metagenome | biome: gut microbiome; feature: rumen; material: SC-attached | host: Bos | place: Iran: Karaj | collected 2018-10 | reverse complement strand
CAGGTTTTTGTCAACGTTGACATTGAAATCCTTCTTGTCGTAGCCCGGGGCAGCCATCTCGATTGCAAACTCCTTGTCGGATTCGGAGATGTTTACCGGCGGTACGCCGTACATTCTGTTGCGGTCGGCGTGAAACATGTTGTTGCCAAACCAATCGATGTCGTCGTTGTTGAAGAATCTGTGTAACATTTTAGCCTCCTTGTTATAAAAGTTATGATGTCTCATTTTATTTGTCGTTTTATTGTTAATAATCATGTTTGTTGTCTGTGTGAACCGCTTTGTTATCGCCGTTCGCATACCATATTTTCAATCTTAGTGCCAAAGCCGAAAATGGGCATTTTTGAGGATTTTTAATGACAAAATGGCGGTTTTGAGTGAAATTTTGACGGAAAATAATGACAAAACGGCAGATTTTGACGGCATATTACACTCATTAGTATCGATTGTAACCAAAACAATAGAGGCACAAACCATATTTTGATTTGCGCCTCTATTGTTAATTGCTGTTAAAGTAGTTAAAACTCAACTTCAATGCTTGCCGGTGGAACTTCCACCTTCTCGCCGGTCAATGGATCCTCGCCGAAGTTGAGGGTGAATGTGAATGTGTACTTGCCTTTGGCGGGACGCTTGGAGAGCATGAACTCAGTGCCATAGTTCAACAGAGATACTCCTTTAAATACCGATGCCGATACCACTGAATCTGTGTGACTATAATCTCCAGTGGATTCCATATTGTTATAATTGTTTTTGATATAGGAATGATATGCACCATACTGAACAGTAAAAAGGTCGTTAAGTATCGAACCTTTAGGATGTTCATTGTCAAAGTCCGTATCTGTCGTGATTGAAATAGAGTCAAGTGGCATCAGACAGACAGTCTCGAAAGGTGACAAATTGTGAAACCAAATGTATGCAGTGTCACAATAGTACTTTGCGTAGGCATCGTACTTGGTGTCATTAGTTGAATAACTAAAGCGTGCCTCGTTGCTTCCGAATGTGATTGTAAATGTCGGAATACTCCAATCATGATAAGTCAACCCAATGGTCATACCTGTTCCAATGAAAGTATCGATGAAGTTTCCTGTTTTTTCTGTAGCCCAATCTCCGTTTGGACTGTCTGGTACATTCTCCGACGTATCAGGCTTGTCTGTTTGTGGAGGGGTGACATTCGCAATGTCTTTGTCATCGTCCTTGTTGCAACCGCATAGGATGCAAAAGGCGACAAGGATGAATACTATTCTTTTCATAGTTCGTGTGTGTTTATGGGTGAATGTTAGTTATTATCACTTGCAAAGATACATTGTCAAAATCACTTATGCAATCCCTCAAATGGGTGAATTTTTGACGAATTTTCACCCAAACGGGGGATAAAATTATAGCAAATGGGTGTTGTTGGCATAAATAATCGTCTCCGCCATGCTGTTGACGCCAAGTTTTTTAAACAGATTTTTTTTGTGGGTGCGCACAGTTTCCGTGCCAAGGTGAAACAGTTCGGCAATATCACCGGACGACAACCCTTGCGCCGAATATCTGATGAGAGATTTTTCCTTCTCCGAAAGCAAAATTTTGGGCTGCTGCACCCAACTCTTTTTTCCCATAGAATACCTGTACGCCGTGCCATTCGATGTGTTTTTCATCACAATATTGCCCGGTTCGTCGTTGGACGACATCGAGACCACGCACATAGCAAGCCATATTCTGTCGTTTTTTACAATCATGGGGCTGTAACGCTGATTGAACATATAATTTTTAAAGCGGAAGTCATACGATACTACATAATTGAGACATTCTTTTGCAGGACGTTCCGACCAAAACTTGAAGGCGGCGTCGTTGATGTCGTACAGCATCTCCAAATCGTCTGGATTGAAGTGTTTCAAATATGCGTTGAGTCCATTCTCCAAAAAATCTGCCGCTTCTATGCCGCTCCACGCCTTTATGTTGGATGACACATAAACGACATTCTTCTGGTAATAATCGAATATATATACGCCATATCCTGTGGTTCTCACCGTCGTTTCAGCAACGGCAATCACCGCTTCCATGTGCGAATAGTCTTCTTTTTCAATGTGTGATACAGCATTAAAATTTGTAAAAAATCCTGTGATGCCTTTGTCCATATTATATTTTAAAAATGTAATATGCCGCAAATATATAATTTTTTTTGATTATCTTTGCAACAAATAACCGATATGTATGGACGCAAAATATTTTGAAGAACGGATTTTTGATGTGAAAAACGACGATGAGTTTGCTCATTTGGCGTTGCAACTATATGATTTTCAGCGAGAAAATAATCCTATATATCGTCGTTACCTTCAATACTTGGGCAGGGACGGCAGGGCGCAATCGTTGGAAGACATCATCTGTATGCCCGTAGGTTTCTTCAAGGATTACGAGGTAAAGACCACGCAATTCACTGAGCAACTGACATTTACAAGCAGCGGCACAACGGGCAGGCAGACGAGCCGGCATTTCGTCAAGAATCCCGACATATATTATAAGAGTCTCTTGAAAGGTTTTCAGGAATTTTATGGCGACGTAAGGCAATACACGGTGCTTGCATTGCTGCCGGCGTACTTGGAACGCACTGGTTCATCGCTCGTTACGATGGTGGAGCAATTGATGGAGGCGTCGGGCAATGGCACGGGCGGATTTTTTCTTTATGATTTCGATTCGTTGGCACAGCATTTAGATTGGCTCGTTGACCATAATAAAAAGGTGTTGCTCGTGGGCGTTACTTTTGCGCTCCTTGACTTCGCCGAAAAATACAAGCGCAACTATGGCGACCGCGTCATCATCATGGAGACCGGCGGCATGAAGGGACGCCGCAAGGAAATGGTGCGCGAAGAAGTCCACGAAATTCTCTGCAACAGCCTTGGCGTCAATGCGATACATTCAGAATACGGAATGACCGAGCTGCTGTCACAGGCGTATTCGGACGGAAAGGGCATCTACCGCGAGACATCCACAATGCGCATACTCATCCGCGACCACAACGACCCATTGCAATACGTAGGGCGGGGCGCGTCGGGCGGCATCAATGTCATTGACCTCGCCAACATTTATTCGTGCAGCTTCCTGGAGACCAGCGACTTGGGCATCAAGTACGACGACAGCTCGTTCAAGGTGTTGGGACGTTTTGACGACGCCGACCGTCGCGGCTGCAACCTCCTGTACGCGGGATAGGACGCCACTCCCCTACCCCATCCTCTGCTCCATACGGGCGAGACGCTCCGAAATGTCCTCGAGCATGGTCTCCGCGTGGTCGTCCTTGTCGAAACACTTTATAATATAGCGAATATCATAAACCTTCAATGCCTCAGCGTCGCTGAAATTGCCGTTGGAGATGGCGATGCCGGAGCGTTTCAATAGCAAAGTGCGTCCACGGCTGCCGTCATCAAAGAGATTCCTGCCCGAATCCCTCTCGCCGACAATCAGGATGCTGCGCCCAAACTGCATTGCAATCATATTGCCGCCGAAACCCGGTATCTGGATGAATTGACGGTAAGCATACCCCACGCCGTCGGAGACCGCCTTGGCAAAATCGGCTATTTCATCGGCGCAGACATACGGCACACCCCGCTCTGAGGGCGTCTGAGGCACATTGCCACCCTCTGCGAGACTGCGGCAGACCAAATCTTCGAGCGAAATGCCAAAATAATTGGCAATCTTGACAAAGAGATCCACCTTGGGTTCGGCGCGCTCTTCCTCGTATGCTCCCACCGCCGTGCGCTTGAGTCCAAACACCTCTGCAAAGGCTGACTGGCTCATTTGGCGGCTGTTACGCAAAAATCTTATGTTTTGACCAAAAAAAGACATAAAAAAAACTAAAAAAAATTTTGATTAATAAAAAAAAATGACCTATATTTGACCTGACAAAATTAATAAAAATAAAATACAAATACTATGGGATTTTTTCAAAGAATATTTAGGTGGGGCAAGTCCGAGGTAAACAGCGCCATGGACGCCCTCGAAGACCCTATCAAGATGACTGACCAGGGCATCAAAGACCTCGAGTCTGACCTCGAAAAGAGCATCAAGGCTCTCGCATCAGTGAAGGCAAGCTGCATCACAGCCAAGAACGACCTCGAAAAGGCTAAGCAGGATGTGGACGACTACCAGAAAAAAGCGATGACTTTCGTACAGGCAGCCGAGCAGGGCAAACTCTCCCAGGAGGAGGCAGACCGCCTCGCAACACAGTGCCTCGAGAAGAAGAGCCAGAGGAGCCGCGACCTTCCGCAGCTCGAAGCCAACTACACAAGGCTTCAGGGTCAGGTATCAAAATTTGAAGATACCATCAAGACTCTCAAGGGCCAGATCGACAAGTGGAAAAACGAGGCTAAGATGCTCAAGGCTCGCGCAAAGGTGAGCGAAGCCACCGCCAATGTCAACAAGCAGCTCGCTGGCATCGATTCCACCGACACCGTGGCAATGCTCGAGAAGATGAAGGAGAAGGTTACCGAGCAGGAAGCCCTCGCAGATTCTTACCTCGAAATCGCTGCAGCATCAGGCTCTGCCGACATCGACAACGCATACCAGGCACTCGGCGGCGGTGTGGAGGCTCAGAGCGAGCTCCTCGCACTCAAAGCCCAGATGCAGGAGACCAAGGCTATCTCAAGCGGCAGCGCAGCCGACGCACAGACCATAAGCAACGCAGCCACATCAGACCTCGACCAGCTCAAGCAAGAGATGGCGGCACAGCAGCAGACCGCTTCTGCCGACCGTCCGATGCAACAGGCTGACCAGGCACCATTGGAGTAAAAAGAAAATCATTTTTGAATAATTGTACAGCAAGCCTTACAATGCAAATTGTAGGCTTGCTTTTTATTTCATTGATCTAATCATTCCGATTACTTCAATAATATCAGTTACATCAATTTAGTTTTCAATTACTTCAATAATTTCAATTACTTCAATCACTTCAATCACTTCAATAATTGGTATGAGCCTTTATCAATTGTCAAAACGGATAGACAAGCGTTACGCTGAAATGACGCCAAACCAAAAGTCGCTGACCTTCATCGGCATCATCGTGCTGATATTGCTGCTGCTTGGTATGGCGGGATGGATTATATTTAGCAATCAACGCCAATCCGAAGACGTGGAGCGGTACATCAACAAATTTGAGGAGTCAAAGCAAAACTACTACCTCGCCACAATCGCCAACAGCAACCTTGAGAAAAAGTTGCAGGAGCTCAACCTGCGCCTTGCCGAGACCATCAATTCAACAATCGCACTGCAACGAATGATTTCGGAGCTCGATTCCGAAAATGTGAGCCTCGAGGCAATCCGCAAAGAGTTGGAAAAAGGACTTCAACGCACCAAGTCACAATTGGACAAGATGCAAGGCTCTGTCAATTACCTCATCGACCAACGCGAAAATCAAATCTTAGAAACAGGGGAAAAACTCAAAATCGAAAAATCTAATACTCACGGAAAATATTAAACGCAAAACGCAAAACGCCATCGCCTTACGGCGACGGCGTTATTTTTTTTTAAACAAAAATTACCGTCAATTTTTTCATCAATTATCGTCAATTTCTTTTCCAATTATCGTCAATTTTCTTTCCAATTATCGTCAATTATTTTTCCATTTGTTGAATAATTAACGATATCAATGTCGGGAAATTGACGATAATTTTTTTGAAATTGACGGTAATTTTCGTTTTTCAATAAGTCGCCAACGGCGACTAAAAATTATCGTTGTTTGCCAGCCTTCAATGTGTTCTTGAGGAGCGAGCAGATGGTCATGGGACCTACACCGCCGGGAACCGGGGTGATGTAGGAGCACAACGGCGCAACATTCTCAAAATCAACGTCGCCGCAGAGTTTCCAGCCTGATTTGGTCTTGTCGCTCTTGACGCGGGTGGTGCCAACATCGATGATTGCGCAGCCGGGCTTCACCATATCAGCGGTCACAAAACCGGGTCTGCCGATGGCTGCAACCAAAATGTCAGCGGTTTTGGTGATTTCCTTGAGGTTTTCTGTGCGCGAATGGCAAACGGTAACAGTTGCGTCAATGCCCTTCTGACTCATCAAAATGCTCAACGGACGGCCAACGATGTTGCTGCGGCCAATGATTACGCAATGCTTGCCGGCGGTGGGGATGTTGTAACGCTTCAACAAATCCACAATGCCCGACGGTGTTGCCGACACGAAAGTATCAAGACCGGCAACGAGTTTGCCAAGGTTGGTCGGGTGGAAGCCGTCAACGTCCTTATTGGGGTCGATGGCCTCAATTATCTTCTGCTCGTCGATGTGCTTGGGCAGCGGCAACTGCACTATAAAACCGTCCAAATCGGTGTCCTTGTTGAGTTTGTCAACGGTCTTGAGGAGTTCGTCTTCGGTGATGTCGTCTTCAAAACGAATCAAAGTGGATTTGAAACCCACTTCCTCGCACGACTTTATCTTGTGCGCCACGTATGTCTCGCTGCCGCCATCGTGTCCTACGAGCACGGCTGCAAGGTGCGGTGCGCGCCCGCCGTTTGCTATTATCTTCTTGACTTCCTCGGCAATTTCCTGCTTGATCTCCGCCGAAGTCTTCTTTCCGTCTATCAGTTCCATAACGTGAATTTTGTATTTTTTACGACGCCTTGCGGCGTCTGATTTTTTAAACGAAAATTAAACGAATTAGAACGAATTAAAGCGAATTAGGAAAAATTCGTTTTAATTCATTTTAATTCGTTTAAATTTGTGTTCATAAATCCAATGCCGTAAGGCGTTGGTTATCGTTTCATCTTGGACATGAGGCCTGCGATGCGACGTGCGCCGCCGCCGGACATCATCTTCATGATTTTGCGGGTTTCCTCGAACTGCTTGAGAAGCCTATTGACGATGGAAACATTGGAGCCGGAGCCTTCCGCAATCCTGCGGCGGCGGCTGCCGTTGATAATCTGCGGATTTTCGCGCTCTTCGGGGGTCATCGACATGATGATTGCCTCAATCTCCTTGAAGGCGTCGTCAGAAATATCGAGGTTTTTGATAGCCTTGCCAACGCCAGGAATCATCGATGCGAGATCCTTGAGGTTGCCCATCTTCTTGATTTGCTGGATTTGTGCGAGGAAGTCGTTGAAATTGAACTGATCCTTCAAAATCTTCTTCTGCAACTTCTTCGCCTCCTCCTCGTCGTACTGCTGCTGGAGTTTTTCGGCGAGTGACACGATGTCGCCCATGCCGAGGATACGGTCAGCCATACGTGAGGGGTAGAAGATGTCGAGGGCGTCAATCTTTTCGCCCGTGGACACAAACTTGATCGGCTTGTCAACCGTGTAGCGGATACTGAGCGCAGCACCACCACGAGTATCACCGTCGAGCTTGGTGAGGACCACGCCGTCAAAATTGAGCCTTTCGTTGAAAGCCTTGGCGGTGTTCACAGCGTCCTGACCAGTCATGGAGTCCACCACGAAAAGGATTTCGGTGGGGTTGGTCTCCTTCTTGATGTTGGAGATTTCGTTCATCATCTCCTCGTCAACTGCGAGACGGCCGGCGGTATCGATGATGACTACGTCGTTGCCGTTTTTCTTAGCCTGCTCGATGGCAGCCTTGGCGATTTTTACGGGGTTCTTGTTGCCGTCCTCAGTATATACAGGCACCTGGATTTGCTCTGCAAGCACCTTCAACTGCTCAATAGCCGCCGGACGGTAAACGTCGCCAGCCACGAGCAACGGCTTTTTCGCCTTGTTTTTCTTGATGAAATTGGCAAACTTGCCCGAGAATGTGGTCTTACCAGAACCTTGGAGGCCTGCGATGAGGATTATCGCGGGATTCGCCTTGAGGTTGACCTCGGTCTCGGTGGTGCCCATGAGGGTGATGAGTTCGTCGTGGACGAGCTTAATCATCAACTGGTTGGGTTTCAACTCGCCCTGCACCTGCGTGCCGAGAGCCTTCTCCTTTACCTTGTTGGTAAACTCCTTTACTATATTGTAGTTGACGTCGGCGTCGAGCAAAGCCCTGCGCACCTCTTTCAACGCCTCCACGACGTTGATTTCGGTGAGTTTGCCCTCGCCCTTTATCATTTTGAACGATTGTTCAAGCTTCTCCGATAAACTTTCAAACATTTTGCTTTTGCTTTTTGGATATTATTTTTTACAATGGGGCAAATTTAATAATTTTTTTTGGATTTCGTGAAAATAATTGTAGATTTGTGGAAAAATATTTGAATACCAAGCATCAAGATGACCAAACAAAATCTCCGCTCACAAATCCGCACCGCCAAACGCCAACATTCACCGGCGCAGCTTGCCGCATTTTCAGAAAAATTGTGCTACAATATTTTGAAAAATTCAGCTTTTCAATCGGCGCACACATTATTATTGTACAGCCCGCTGCCCGACGAGGCGGACGTCTTTGCGCTTATTGACAATGCCTACAACAATGGCAAATGCGTCCTGCTGCCCAAGGTGGTCGGCGAGGATTTGGAATTGCACATATATAAAGGTGTGGAATCGCTGAAGCGCGGGGCGTTTGGGATTTTGGAGCCGACGGGTGAAGTTTTTTCGGATTACGACAATGTGGATGCCGCAATCATCCCCGGCATGGCGTTCGACCGGTACGGCAACCGCCTCGGACGCGGCAAGGGCTTTTACGACAGACTGCTGCCTCGATTGACAAAAGCATATAAAATCGGCGTGTGTTTCCCATTCCAGTATTTTGACGAGATACCAAGCGAGGCGCACGATGTCAGGATGGACTGCGTGGTGTGCGGGGATGATTAATTACTGCCGTTTTTTCTTAATTCACCATACACAAATGACTGAAGTCTAACGATTTCGGCGTCTGGTATGCGTCTTAGATTGATCTGGGTTGCACACTGTCGATGGTCAACCTTATAGTTCATTATCAATTCTGTAACCAATTCATTGATAGGCAATCCCCTGATTGGAGTATTGCGGAAATCGAAAGTGATGCTGTCTTTCGGTACATCAATTATAATTTTGTCATTCTTTTCGACAGTGAGCCAGTCGCCGTCGAGCTTAAAGACATATTTTTTTTCATCAAACATATATATTGGTATTATAAATATGTCTATCAACAAATGAAACAATACAATAGCAATAAAAAAACACATAGCGCAACACAAGACGATTAATATAAGAATACCACACTGTTTCAACCCTTCCACAAATTCCTGCCCATTAAAAAACACATTATAAATAAATGAAACTATTCCTCCAATAGCTCCAATACCCACAATACATGCCAACACTTTTAAAATTTGCAGCAATATGCGCGTCTGTAAGACGAAAACCTGTTTCCAGGATGTCTTTAGTGTCACTTCCGTCATTGCCTCCTGTATTATTATAAAAAAAAGTCTGGCATCTTATCGGGAAAAATGCCAGACGCTCTTATTGAATGTTTCGTTATGACTCTTTGGTGATATACTTGGCGCAAGCCCAGCCCTCAACTACAGCCTTGATGCGGAACATATTTTCCTGCTGCTCGATGATGTTGAACTTGGTGCCCGCCTTGAGGTCGCTGACAAGGCGGCGCGTCTTTTTGCAATCGCTGTAGAGCATCGCACTGTCGGTGGTGAGCTCGCCGTCGTAATCGCTGTCGGTATTGTCCTGCTCGATAAACTCCTTGTCGATCCAGCCGGTGATTTCGTTGAGGATGTTGTACCATTCCTTGGTGGAATCCTGACCGATGATGTAGATGTAGGTGCCTGCCGCCATCGGGCTCGACTTGAGCGGCGCGGTGGACGAGGGTCCCTGGCGGAAATTGAGCTTCACCTTAGCCTTGCCGACTACAAGCGACGATGCAGCCGATTTGCTGACGGCGTTTGCGAAGAGTTCGCTGATATTGACGGTGGAATTTTGTGCAAAAATCTCGTCCCTCAATGCGTCGAGCGGGAAAGCTGGACCCGGGTCGCACTTGCGGCCGGGGGCAATCTCCTCGTGACCGAGTATCTCCTTGATTTTGAAAGTCTTGCAAATGGTCTTGCAAAGCTCCTTGACGGCGGCAATCTGCTCGTCGGTGTATTTGTACCAATAGGTCATCGTCGTTACTGCGTTGCGGTGCTTGCCGGTGTACACCTTGCTGAGCGGCGTTGGGGTCTTCTTTTCCTTCTTAGCCTCCCACCATGTGTAATACTGTCCGTCAATCTTCTGGAGGTAGCCGGGGTTGCTGATCTCGATGCCAATGGAGAATCCATTGTAACCCGACCTGCCGCCATAACTCGATGTGCCTGCGTGGTAAGCCCTCCTATTGAGGTCCACCATCTGGGTGATCGAGCCGTCCTCGCTTACTACAAAATGCGCCGAGGTGGTTGCAGACGACGCCTTGAAGAGGTTGACCGTCGCCGAACCGCTTGCACCTGCGGTGTAATGTATTATTATGGCGTCGGGCGTGATTATGTTTTTCTTGTCGTAGGCGTGCGCCTCTACGAATGGTTTCACATTGTCGCCTGAAAGCCTGTTGTTTTTGATTTCCATAATAATAGTTTTAGTTTTTGCGTTGTTTTATTCGGCGCAATTTAGCGCAAATTTTTGTTATACGCAAATTTTTTTCAATATTTTTTCAGATTGTTTTTAAATAGAATAAAACGTCTTGAAAATATTCTTTATGTTGAAGTGGTCATAGACACCGCAAATCTCTCTAATTGAGTGCATTGCGAGTATCGGAGTACCCACGTCAACTCCCTTGAAGTCGGTCTGCGTGGTGGCGATGCTGCCGAGTGTGGAGCCTCCCGCAAGGTCGCTCCTATTGGCAAAACGCTGCACCGGCGAGCCCGCAAGCTCGGCAAGCTGCGCAAATATCGCCCCGCTCTCTGCGTCGGTGCAATACTTCTGGTCGGCGTTGTACTTGATGACAGGGCCCTTGTTGATGATGGGATGGTTGGTGGGGCAGCTCATCTCGGCATAGTTGGGATGGAGTCCGTGCGCCGGGTCTGCCGAAATCATGAACGAATTGTATATCGCCCTCATGTATTCCTCCTTGTCGCCATTGAGCTTATAAATGATGCGCTCGAGTACGTTTTTCAGGAAGGGGGACGCCGCACCCTGTCGTGTCCTGCTGCCAACTTCCTCATTGTCAAAGCATACCATCATCTGCGTGGCGTTGATGTTGGGGCTTGTGAAGAGTCCCTCCATGCCGGCGTGTATCATCGAAAGGTTGTCGAGGCGGGCGCAGGAGATAAACTCGTTGTTGGCGCCGATGAGACAGCCTTTTTCAGTGTCGTAGAGCGAGAGGTCGAAGTCGAGGATGGCGTCGGGCGAGATGTTGAGCTCGCGGGCGATTATCTCGGCGAGGTAGTTTTGATTTTCGAGGGGCGATTTGATGCAGGCGAGCAGCGGAGAGAGCTCCTTCTGCGGGTTGATAGGCACGCCGTCGTTGACCTTGCGGTTGAAGTGGATGGCGAGGTTGGGAATCTGGAGCAGCGGACGCTTGATGATGAGCTGACGCACTTCGGGCTTGAAGGGCGACTTTGATTTCAAGACCACGCGACCGGCGATGCTCAGCGGACGGTCAAACCACGTATTGAGTATCGCGCCGCCATATACTTCGGTATTGAGCTTTATGTACGAATTGTTGACTACAATCTCGGGCGACGGCTTTATCTTGATTGTCGGCGCGTCGGTGTGGGCGGCGATGATGCGGAAGCCGTCTTTTTCGGGCTGTCCCATGCCCACGATGAACGCCGCGAGCGTAGTGTCGTTCTGGGCAACAAAATATTTGCCCTCCTTCTCTATCTGCCACGGCTCGGCGAGGGGCAGCTCCTTGAAACCTTTGCGAAGGAGCGCCGCCTTTATGTTTCTGACCACGTGGTACTTGCTCGGACTGAAAGAAACGAAGTCTATCAGGTCGTTGGCAAATTCCTGCGGTTCGTCAAGTTTCTTGTTCATAGTTGGTCAATTTTTATTGTTAAAGTAGTCAGTCAGTCGTCAGCACTTGAAGCCGATGATGATGATGTCGTCGGTCTGCTCTGTGCCGCCGTCCTTGATCCACTTTTCGATGGTGTCGTTGAGGATTTCGCGCTGCTTGGCGGGCGGCTCGTTGTGTATCTGCATGAGCAGGGCGCGGAGGTTCTTGATGAGGAACTTGGTATTGTTAGGTCCGCCAAACTGATCCTTGTATCCGTCGGAAAACATATAGAACCATGTATTGCCGTCGGGCTGGATGGCGACTTTCTTGTACTGGAAGTCGTCGCCGTAGAGCTGCTGTCCGCCGATGCTCTGCTTGTCAGCCTTGTATTCGGTGAGTTCGTTGTTTTGGATGACGACGAGCTGATTCTTTGCGCCCGAATACTCCACGAGGTGAGTCTTCTTGTCGATGCAGCAGAGCGCCATATCCATACCGTCCTGGTTGGCGGTGGTGTCCTGCTTGAGCGCCTTGCGGATGCGGCGGTTTTGGTTGGTGAGTATCTGCTCGGGCGACGTGATGCCGTCCACAACAATTTCCGTCAATATCTGCGAACCAATCATGCTCATGAATGCGCCCGGCACGCCGTGTCCCGTACAGTCGGCGGCGGTGATGATAATACTCTGGTCGGTCTCGGCGTACCAGTAATAATCGCCGCTGACGATGTCCTTGGGGCGGAAGAGGATGAAATGGTCAGGCAGTGCCGACTTGATTCTCTCTTCCATCGGGAGCATCGCGGTCTGTATGCGCTGCGCGTACCTGATGGAGTCGGTGATTTCCTTGTTTTTGGCAGTGATTTCCTCGTTTTTCTCCATGATGAGCTGGCTCTGCTTGCGGATTTCGGCGGTGCGCTCCAATACTATCTGCTCGAGCTTCTCCTTGTCGCGGATGAGTTTTTTGGTGTACGCCTTTACGAACAGCCAGATGGCGAGGGCAAAAAGCACGCCGTAAAATATCTTAGCCCAAATAGTGAGATACCACGGGGGAAGGATTACAAATGTGATTGTTGCCTCCCGGCTCTCCACGTTGTAAATATTTGAAGCGATTACATGTAATGTGTACGTGCCAGGGCTAAGGTTCGGGTACTCCTTGTAATTCTCGCTGCGGAAGTCGGACCATGTGTCGTCGTTGCCTTCAAGATACGACTTGAACCTGATGTTTTCGGGGTGTTCGTAGCACGTGGCGGCGAATTGCACCCTGACGCTTCTCAATTCGTATGGAAGGACAATTTTTTTATCAGTTTCGTTGCCGCCAAATATCAGCGAATCGCTGTAAATGTTTTCGATGGTGCGTATCAATGCGTTGTATGGGTGCTTGGTGTCTTTGACAACATTTTCGTCATAAAGCACAAAGCCGTCCGTGACACCAATGACATAACGTCCATTGCCGATGTATCCAAAAGAATTGATTTGACTCATATATGGACGGAAAATGTCGTCGGTGAATACCGCCGAAGAGTCTCCTCGCATCGCATAGCGTTCGAGAAACCAGTATTGGATGTTTTTGTCGCGCTTGTTGGAGGTGACATGCCTTGCCCAGATGTTGCCAAGCCCGTCGTGGTACATAAGATCGAATACTTTTTTACCACCAAATGCTGTATTTAGGTTGACGTCCTCCACGAATTTGTCGGAGTCGCAATCGTATTTGTAAATGCCGTCCAATGTTCCGACTACAATTCTGTCGCCTGTATTGAACACATAATTATTGGTGTTGGCGGGCAGTCCATGTTTGCTATCATATTTTGTAAAAGAAACAACAGAATCGTACACCTGGTTGAATCTTATCCGACAAACTTCCTTGCCGGCTGAACTCCAAAAGTAGCCGTCGGTGTCCTCATAAAACTGTCTTACAATTTCGTTAAAACCTTCAATAGGCTTGCTGTACGTCCATTTCCCGTTGCGTTTTTCGTACTTGCTGAATCCTTGGCTGCTGCATCCAATCAGGACATTTGGGTTGTCTTTCGGAACGACAAAATTACGCACAAGGCGTGATTGGTTAGACGAGATTGCGCTGTAAAGCACGTTGTTGGTGTCGATTGTGAAAAGACCTTTTTCTCCGCCACCAACAATCTTGCCTTGTATTGTGTCGAGTTTCCAGAATGACATCACTCCACCCGGGTAGCTGATTTGCTCAAATTTTGGATTATCAAGAGAGTCAAGGTTTATATGAAATATTGCGTCGGCACCGAGATAAAGCTCTTTGCCATTGCTTGTTATTGACCTTACCAATCCAGTTATGCCTGTCACCTTGTTTGGAAACCATGAACATGGCGATGACATATCCAATATTATGATTCCGAGTGTATTGGTTGTGACCCAAATGAATTTGTTGTCGTCTTCATACACAGAATAGATTCGGTCGGCGATATCAACGTGCTTAATCAGGTTGTAGTGGTTGTCGGTGACGAAAAGCCCGTGAGACAGCGTACCCAGGATGTAGTTTCCTTCAGAAGTCTTGGCGACGCGGTAGATGTCATTATTGAGCAACTTGCTGCCTAATGGAAAATCTTGGTGAATGAGTGAGTCGCCATCTTCGATGTAGGGTCCTTTCTCACTGTTCAATATCGACAATTTTCCATCCACTTTGTCCATAAAGACAATTTTTGAACCCGCCTCTTCCAAATTTTTGGCTTCGATGAGTTCCCCATTTTTTAATTCTTGGATTCCGATGATTGACTGGCTGACGTAAACGTGTCCATCAACACTGAAAATTGTCTGGAATCCCTTTGAGGGTTTGACGACATTGATAGTGTCGTCTTTGAAAATGTAGAGTGCGGAAATTGCTTCAAATATAACACCTTCATTCGGGTCAATCAGGATACTCCAGATGTCGGCAAAATTTCTGTTCTCTTCTGGTATCAAGTGTTTGAGACTTTTGAATTCGTATGTACCTACTTCGTTGTTCACAAGCATGCCAAAATCGCCCTTAGCACCTACGTAAATCTTATTTTCAGCAGTATCAATGGCAAGCGATTTGACAGCGGCATTGGCTTTGATTATGTTCCAGTTGCTACCGTCAAATACAAGTACACCGCTGTTGTTAGCGAAGTACATAACACCTTTTTTGTCTTTTATCGTACCCCAGTTTTGGTTGCTGGCATTGTAATCGGTGCTGGCATACGAAAGGGTATATGGACGCATCTGCGCCCAAGCCCACATCGGGAGCGTTAATATGATGATTGTCAGTAATATCGCTATACGTCTCATATTGTTTTTTGTGTTTGTTTCAGCTTGTAAAATTACACAAAATATTGCAAATAATGCTCCAAATGTGTTTTTTTTTAATTTTTGATGCAAAAAAAGCCCGCAGAATAGGCTCTGCGGGCTTTTTAATGTGTTGGAGCTCAGGCGGGTCGCCTACGCTACGGTTAGTTTTTATAAACGAGCTTTCCGTTGCCCGACAAGAGGATGTAAGCCGGCTTTTCGGATGCGCTGGTGTAGGTGTCGAGGTTGTCGTATGCACCGGTGATGTTGATGGTGCCGGCATTGATGCGGAACGCCTTGATGGCCCTCAATTCGTCTTTGGACTCGATGACATTGGCGCTAATCTGCGAGCCGCTTGTGAACACCGCAGCCACGTCAGACTTGGAGGTGTACGTCTTGCCGCCGACATTGAGGTCTGTATAATTGCAGATGAGCATATAACCCGCCGCAGCCTTCACCACGTCGGCTATCTTGCCCTTGAGCTTGAAGTAGGGGCTGAATGACGATTGCTTCTGTCCGAGGACAATGGTCTCAAGCACTGCGTCGTCGTTGGACTGGGAGTCGTAATTGCCCTGAGCACCCTTGGCGGCCACTGCAACGGTCTCATTGATGTCGTCGTAGGTCATGCATGTGGGGAAGAGTGTGGTGGTGAGGTCGGTCCTGGAGATTGGCTTGCCATCGTTGTCCATCTTGATGACTGCGCTCTTGACTGCGCCGCCATTGACATTGGCAACCAACGCGAGAAAACCGCCTGTCCTGATTGGGAATATCTGCACAATGGTATTGAAACCTGCGGGCTGGAACGCCACGTCCTTGAGCCAGGTGAGCTCCTCCCCTACTTCGTGCTTTGCCACAAAAGCGGTGGCGGCATTGTCGCCGGTCTTGCGGTAGCCGGCAATGTACCTTGCGCCAGAGCTGTTTTTGCAGGTGTAAGTGGTGGTGTAATCGCCGGCAACAGCCTCCGCAAACGTGGTCTGCGCGGGTGCGGCGTTGATGGTCTTGCCGCCATTTTCAAACGATACGCCCGCCGGTGCAAACTGCTCCACGGTGAAGGTCTTGAAACGCTCGAGGTTTTTGGCGTTGATGCCGTCGAGCTCCTTCTCCTGCTCCGACTTGAAGGAGAGCTTAAACTTGTTTTTGTCGCCGTAGAGTGCACTTATCGACTGGTCGTGGAGCGTGAGGCTCTTGTCGGTGATGCGCGAATCCATAGTGGCGAGGGCGTTGCGGCAATTGCGGTCCATCAGGTATAGGTCGTAATAATACGCGCCCTTCTGGTTGTAATCAGACTTGAAGGCGTCGGGATTTTCAATGTTGTTGGTGGAGCGGAGCGATGCAATCTGGAGGTTGGCCTTTGCAGCCTCGTACCTCATCGTGGAGGAAAGCAGCGACTCGTAGTCGTACTTTTCGGTGAGGTTCACGAGCTTGTTGGAGGGGTTGACGGTCTGGATGCTGTCGGTCTCGGCGTTCTTCTGCTGGAGTGCGGCGACGCGGGCGCGGAGAGCCTTGATGTCGGCTACAGAATTATTTTTGATCTCGCTGATATTGCCGTCAAGTAGCTTGGTCGCCTCCTTCACCCATCCCTGGTAGTCCCACACGGGGATCACTGGCTGGATGAAATTGGATGAAGTGAGACCCTCGAGCCTGTAGGTGTCGATGGGCTTGATGTCGAGCTGCTGGTTGTACTGCTTGATGGGGTAGTTGGCAAGCTCGTTTTTGAAAATGCCGAAGCAGAGCATCACGCTGTCATAATCGCGGGAGAGCTTCTTGAGTTCCTCGCGGAGCTCGGATGAATTGGTGACGAGGAGGTTTTTGTAATTGCTCTGATGACTCACAATCTGCTTGAAAGTCTCGGTGCAGGTGTTGTACTTGTCGATGGCATTGTTGAAATTCTCAATGATGACCGTCACGTGCTCGTCATACTCCTTCACCTTGTCCATGATGTCGCCGAGCATCCTCAGCACGTCTTCCTGGGTGACAGTCTTGGCGTCGCCGAGTCCGAGGTTGGCGTAGTAGGTGCTGTTTTTCTTCACCTCCCTCTCGTCAGCCTGTATCTTGCTGATTGCAAGGCCGATGTAGAGTTTGGTATTGTAGATGAGCTGGCGCACGTAGGTGTAATTGAGGAAGGGGTCGGCCTCCTGCAGCCACGCCCACTGTATGATGCCCGTCTGCACGTATGTATTGGGAAATTCGGGCATCATGGTCTGAAACTCGTTGAGCTTCAGGAGTGAGTGTTCGGCAGGCTCAACGCCGATCTTCTCGTAGATGTCCTTGTATTTGAGTTTTCGCTGTCCGAATGCCGTGGCGCACATCAGGGCGGCGGCGAGCAGCAGTATTATCTTTTTCATGACTATTGGTTTTATTATTTGTTGTCGGTGCTGATTACTTTGAGTTCGACGCGGCGGTTCTTAGCGCGGTTTTCGTCGCTGGTATTGGGTACGAGGGGCTGTGTCTTGCCATAGCCCTTGGAGATGATTCTCGACTTGGCGATGCCCTTTGCGATGAGGTATTCAGCCACGGAGGCCGCCCTTTGGTCGGAGAGCTTGAAGTTGTAGGCGTCCGCGCCGATGTCGTCGGTGTGTGCGGAGAGCTCTATCTTGATGTCGGAGTTCATCTTGAGGTTGTCAACAAGCATGTCGAGCTGCTCGTAGCTCGAGGGGTTGAGCGTGGAGCTGTTGGTCTCGAAATTGATGTTTTGGAGCTCCATCTTGACGCCCTCGGCCATCTTCTTGATCTCGGCGTGGATGGTGACGCTGCCGTCGAGGTTGATGGTCTCGTCGGACGTGATGGATACGTTGGAGAGGTCCATCTGCTGCGCGTTGTTGGCGTTGCTCTTCATCTTGCTGACTGCGAGATCCTTGACGCCGAGCGCCGTGGTCTGGTTGTACATTGTGTAACCCTTCTTAGCGATATTGACCTGGTAGAGGTCGCCCTTGCGGAGCCAAAATTCGGTGTTGCCGTCGGAGCCGGTGGTCTTGGACGTGGTGTAGCGCGATATTGTGGAGAGGTCCACGATGTTGACGTCGGCTGTCTCGCCGGCTTCGAGGCCGCGCACCTCCACGCGGAGCAGGATTTTGCTCGACTGGAGCTCGGCGTCCTTCTCCACGGATTCAAAGAGCACCACCTGCGAGAGGTCGAGCGCAAATTCGTAATCGGTGTATAGATCCTTGGTGACGAGGTAGTCGTACTTGTTGCCAATCGGGAGGGTCATCTTGTAGCGACCTACGGCTATCGGGTCTATCTTGATGGTGGTGTCCTTGCCGTTTGACTTGATGTGGATGTCGCTCTCCAATGCGTCAAACATATCGGAGTCGAATACATTGAGCTGTAGGTCGAGATTGTCGAAGAAGTCGTAGTCGTGCTTGTTGTCCTGCTTGTCGGGCGTGGTCTCCACGATGTTGTGCGAGTATCCCGGATGGCTGAAGTCGATGAATACGGGTGTCTCGCCGTTGAGGAAGAAGTCGTACTCGCCCGTGATGTCGTCGCTATTGAATTGCGCGAGGGTGATGGAGCTGAATGCGTCGTTGACCTTGATGTCGGTGCCGAGGGGCTTCTTGGTGGAGCGGTCGGTGGTCTTGCCGAAATACCTGGTCACCGGCTTGTGGAGGAATTGGTCGGGGAGGTTTCGGGAGATGGTTGCGGACGCCTTTTTTTCGGCGTGGTTGTAGTAGAGCTGCCTGCCTTCATAATCGTATGTCGGGGTCAGGTCGTGGTATTGTCCGTTGAGGGTGTCTATTGAGATAGGAATCATCCACGTCCTGGCGTCGGGGCGGTAGGTGTAGTAGATGTCAAAATCTTCGCGGCCCTCCTTGCGGATGGATGCGAAGTAGATGGTCTTGCTGTCGGGCGCCACGTAAGGTGCGGCGTCGCATCCGAGGGAGACAGGCTCCGGCACATCCTTGGCGCGAGACCACGAGCCGTCGGTCTTGCGGGTGCTCATATACAATGTGCCGCAACGCTGGTCTGGGATGCTCACTCCCTTGGCTGCCTGAGCCAAGCGTGTGAAATACAGCGTATTGCCGTCGGGCGCGATGGCGGGGTAACGCTCCTGTCCGTCGGTATTGATGCTGTCGCCGAGGGCGGTCATGTCGCTCCACTTGCCATTCTGCCGGCGGATGACGTAGATGTCGGTGTTGCCGGAGCCATTGTCGGCGGCAAAGTAGATCTGCGAGCCGTCCACCGAGAGCGACGGCTCGAGCGGCTTCACGCTTTTCTTGTCGATGAGGTCGTTGAGCGGGTTGTTTTCCGAGGGGTTGGCGAAGGAGCCGCCGCTCTTGGTGAGCGCGATGTAGCGTGTCTGCCCGTTTTTCTCATAGCCGATGATGGCGTGCCGTCCGTTGCCAGAGATGTTGGCGGAGACGGACTTAGCCCCTTCCGGGATTGGGAATGCGTCGATGGCGTTGGTCTGCGCGGTGCACGTGCCGGCTATCATCACTGCTCCCAATGTCTGAATCAAATACTTTTTTTTCATGTTGAGTTGCTGGTTGCTTAGTAATAATTATTGCCGCAAAGTTAATTGTTTTTTGTCGTAATTGGAAAAAAAAACTTGCCGTCAGACACGAAAATTCACCCGAAAGTGTCAACTTTTTTTTCTTTATTTAAGATTTTTTTGTATATTTTTGTGGCGTTGATTGAGACGCAAGATACATGAAACACGATGAATCGGATTAGGAGAAGGCTGCAAGGGGGGTACGTGCAGCCTTTTTTTATTCGCAGATGATTTTTGGCTTTTCCAATTCTTTTATGGTTATTTTCCTCGACGGAAGATTTTTTTGCTGACCGTTTTTCAGAAAAAGTTTCAGCGTCACGTCATATACCCCAGGTTTTGCATAATAATGTTGCGGGGCTATTTCACCCGACGAATTGCCATCGCCAAAATCCCAATGATGGTATTTCACTTCATTATTTTTGTCATAGTAATGGTAGCTAACAGTCTTGTCGCAATCGACAGTAAAAAAGAAATTATCGTTGGTGCGCAGATAGGTTGGAAACCATATTTTTGCATCAGGAATGTCAGTAAACAATGTTTCTATACGAGGATTATCGCTTTCAGAATCGTAGATTACGGATATTGATGACCTTCCAGACAAAACATATATATTGCCGTCGGGTCCGATCCTAAGATTGGTATCCCCCCCTGAATAAACAGTTATGTTGGTAGAGATTTTTTCTTCATAATAGACACCATTTTCCATAACACTTATTTCCTGTCGGTAAATAATCCCTTTGCGATTATTGAAATAATACATATATTTGCCACCTTCGGTGAGTTCAAGATTGGCTGCATACACATCAAAAATTCTGTGTCCAAGTATATTGCCTTCCTTCTGGTCGAAGAACAGGCATAGAGTTTTTGGAATCTCATTAGGAGTAGAAGTATCTGTAACAAAACAATAAATTCTACCATCGTCAGCAGTGGCGAATGAACCTCCAGAGTTACCGGAATAATGAATATGTAAATTGTACAGGTCATAATTGACTATCTTGAGGTCTTCTATTTCGCTGTCTTTTAGTTTTGCAATTATGAATCTGTCCGAATATCCTTGCATGATAATCCAGACACTTTTTCCGTCGGAACAGGATAATACGCAATAGAATGGCCTTTCGACATTGGGATGTTCATAGTATTTGAAGTCGCCTGGATATATTTCCTCATGCAACATTATGTCTTGCGCTTCACCAGAATCGTCTGATATTTTTTTACACAGACAACGGAACTGTGTCTTGCAAGTTAAAACGTCAGTAAATTCGTATGAATATGTATTGTGTAAAATATAAACATATTGCGAATCGGGACTCTTAAACATAATAGGAGTAGATGTATGCGTATGCTCATCATTTTCAAAAAGAGTCATGCCGTTGCAATCGTCAAAGTGTAACGGGTAGAATCCAACTTTAATTATTGCATTGCCGTCGGTGTCTGACAAAAGGAACTTGTCATCTTCCGCCAAATAATCAACATCAACAATGCTCGTACTTCCGTCTGGCTCAATGTGCAGGACTGAGTATTTCCCCACAATCCAGTTGGAAAATTCAAGCTGCGCCGTCGATACATTTGCAGCAAGGCACAATATCGACAGCACAGCAAAAATTTTAAAGGAACGGGTCAAATACATAGCGGACTGAAAAACCATAATCGGGGTGGTCATTTTTTTCAATTATAGAATATTATTTGGTTGGTGTAAAGCGCTATTGCTTTCTCGGCACAAAAATATACACAAAAAATCGGAAAGACAAAGAAAAATTAGACACTTTCGGGTGAATTTTCACAAAAACACTTTTGCAAAAAATTGTACTATTAATAAAAACTTCATACCTTTGCAGCCATAAAAAATAAACAACACAAACAAAAATCGACCATTATGAACAAACAAGTCAATGACTTTTTCTGTTTCCCCAATATGCTCATGAGCGACGAGATGCGCGGCAAAATCTCCGCCGCCACCGACCTGCGGCTCGTCGGCGCACTCTCACGGATATTGGGCTGCGGAATATACCTCGTCGATTACGAAAAAAACAAAGTGCTGTTCATGTCGGACAATGTTGCCGAATGGTGCGGCATCCCAAAAGAAAACATCAACAGCTATGACGATTATGTGAAATGCGTCCCCGACGACGACTACAAGATGCTCATAGAAATCAACGAGGCGGTGTTTTCGTTCCTGCGCGACAAGCCCGACGACGAAATCATGCAATACATAGTGTCATACAATTTTCACCTGCGGCAATTGCTCATGCACCAATACTTCACCCCCGTGGTGGTCAACGACGGCATCATCAAGACAGGGCTATTCATCCTCACACTGCCGTCAGGGCAGGAATCGGGACAGATAACGATGCGCAAGACCGGCGAGGCAGACTATTACGAATATTCTATGGAGGAGCACGAATGGCAATACAACAAGGGAATCGTACTTACCGACACAGAAAAAAAGGTGCTTTGGCTCTCTGCGCAAGGCATGACGGTGGACGATATTTCGGACGAAATTTGCAAGTCGGCGGATACCGTCAAGACACACAAAAAGCGTCTTTTCAAAAAACTTGGCGTCTCAAGCACTTCCGAGGCTCTGATATGCGCGATGAACAAGAGGCTGCTGTGATTTTTGCGCATCTCCCGTGTCATACCCCAAAAATCACCCGAAAGTGTACATCCGAATCCCAAAAATATTTATTACCTTTGCAGCTACTAAACTAATTAAAGAATTATAATATGAAACAAATTATCTTAACAGCATTATTATCAGCAATTTGCATCATTGCAAACGCACAGGAAAACGACGACATTCAGACCGTGTCGCAAGGCGATACCAAGTATTACCACATCGACGAGCCAACCCACGGGTCGGAATATATATGGCAGATAGACCCAGCTGACGCGGGTGTCATTTCTGTGGAGGACGGCAACACCGCCCGCATCTCCGTGAAATGGAGCAAGGAAGGCTCGCTAATGGTACACGAGCGCAACTCCTTCGGATGCGAAAGCGGCATCACCACGCTCGTTGTTAAAATCAAGGATGTCCCCACTTTGTACGCCGGTCTTGTGGATCAGACAATGTGCTTCGGCGAGGAGGCAGTAATAAGATTTCCCGAGGAAGCCGCCAAGCCCATCAAATTCACCTACACATTCGACGGACAAGAGCGCACAGTGACCGACTGCAACAAGAATACATACGCAATTGGCACGGAATCAGGCATTTACATATTCATAGAAGGCACCGACGCCAACAACGTCAAGATAGAGCCCAACGGACACGCCTTCGGCAGAATCGCGCTCCCTCTCAAAAAACTCACCATCAAAACAGAGTGATTATGAAAACAATTGCGACTACCCTGATGATGACCCTCGCGCTACTCAACGCACAGGCGCAGGATGCCGACTACGTGATAGAAGGCGAACAAGGCAAAGAGATTGTGCTCAATGTGAGCGGATTGCTGGAAGACGGCAATTCGCAGCTCTCAGTGTCGATGATAGACGGCGACAGCGACGATTTCAGGGTCTCCGATTTCAAGGACGGCAAGATTTCTTTTGTATTCAATACCGCCACCGAATACCTGTTTGCCTTAAAGGAGCAACTTGGCGAATGTAGCAACAGCACCTCGGTGCGCTTCGAGATACGGAAGGACATCGAATTGTACGTGCCAAATATCTTCACGCCCGACGGCGACGGCATCAACGACCAATTCCACATCAAATATGACCGCCGCCCCGAGACGTTTGACATTGTGATATACAACCGCGAGGGCAAAAAAATGTACTCGTCCACCAATCCCGATTTCAAGTGGGACGGCGCGCAATGCTCCGCCGGTGTGTATAGTTACGTCATCAAATTCCGCAGCCTTGGACGCCCACAGAGCCTCTCGGGCTACATCACCCTTGCCGACCGCCGATAATATCGCCGTATTGCGGAATCTCTTTTAGAAAAGTGTATTTGCAGGTCGCCGCGTCATAGCGTGCGCAATAATGGTTGAGTCCGTTGGTGACCATGACGAAGGGCGCCTTCCATGTGATATTGTACCTTGCCACCTGATTGAAAGTCTCCTGCGTAATCTTCACGTCCGCCGCCTTGCACTCCACCACCACCAAGGGCGCGCCGTTGCGGTCATAGACCACGATGTCGGAGCGTTTTTGAGTGTTGAAAAGTTTCAGTCCGTTTTCAGTCATCATCAGCGACGGCGGGTAATGCAGATCCTCAATGAGATAATGCACAAAATTTTGCCGCACCCACTCCTCCGGGGTGAGCACGAGTCGTTTTTTCCTGATGATGTCAAAGATGTATGTATATTGCCCCTCGGTGCTGATGCTGAGGTCGTGCCGGGGGAGGTTGAGAGCTTCCATTCTGATAATTATTTTGCCGAAAGATACGAATTATTTTTCCTTATGGCAAATTTTTTTTTGTATTATGTGGAAAATGTATTTATTTTGTGATTGAAAAAATGCAATCCACAACTTAAAACTCAAAGCGGATGAAAACAAAAGAAGAAATCGTAAACAACTGGTTGCCAAGATATACTGGGCGCGAAATTGCCGATTTTGACAAGTACGTGCTGCTCACCAACTTCAACAATTACCTCGAGCTCTTCGCCAAAAAGTTTGGCACAAAGGTGGTCGGGGCTGACAAAAATATGCCCAACGTATCGGCGGAGGGCATCACGCTCATCAATTTTGGCATGGGAAGCCCCAACGCCGCCACCATCATGGACCTCCTCAGCGCGGTGAATCCCGAGGCGGTGCTCTTCCTCGGCAAGTGCGGCGGACTCAAGCGAATCAACAAGCTCGGCGACATCATACTGCCCATCGCCGCCATCCGTGGCGAAGGCACGTCAGACCAATACATGCCGCCCGAAGTGCCAGCCCTGCCCGCATTCCAGCTCGTGAGGGCTGCATCAGCCGTGGTGCGCGACCATGGACACGATTATTGGACGGGCACGGTGTACACCACCAACCGCCGCGTGTGGGAGTGGGACGAGGATTTCAAAAACTACCTGCGCAAAATCCGCACGATGGGTGTCGACATGGAGACCGCCACATTGTTTACAGTTGCGTTCAAAAACAAGATACCCTGCGGCGCGATGCTCCTCGTATCCGACCAGCCGATGGTGGCGTCAGGAGTCAAGACCCGCGAGAGCGACAACACCGTCACCAGAAATTTTGTGGAGGACCACCTCGAAATGGGCATCCGCACCCTCATGGAAATCAAGAACAACGCTATGAGCGTCAAGCACCTGCGTTTTGACGAGGATTAAAAATACACAACATGGCAGCGACATACGAATCCATAATGTCAGATCTGAAAGCCGGCAAGTACGCCAACATCTACATCCTGCAAGGGGACGAGCCGTACTACATCGACCAAATATCTGGCTATATAGAAAATAATGTGCTCACGCCCGACGAGAGGATTTTCAATCAGACGGTGGTCTATGGCAAGGACACCGACGTGAGAAACCTCGACGTGATGGCGCGCAGATTCCCGGCTATGGCCAAATACCAGGTGCTGATAGTCAAGGAGGCGCAGGACCTCAAGAAGATCGAAGACCTCGTGTATTACGTCCAAAAGCCGCAGAAGACCACAATACTCGTCCTGTGCCACAAGTACAAGACCCTCGACAAGCGCAAGAAGCTCGCCACGCTCGTCGAAAAGGCGGGGGTGCTATTCACCTCCACAAAACTATACGAAAACAAGATTCCCGCGTGGATCGACAATTATATCAAGGGGCTCGGGCTCGTCAGCAATCCCAATTCGACGAGGCTGCTGACAGAATACCTCGGCACCGACCTCTCGAAGATAAGCAACGAACTCGACAAACTCGCCATCGCCCTGCCCAAAGGAGCCACCGTGACGCCCGAAATCATTCAGGACAACATCGGCATCTCCAAAGACTACAACAACTTCGAGCTACAGAACGTGATAGCCCGTGGCAACGTGGAGAAGGCGGCGAGGATAGTGGCGCATTTTGCCAAAAACCAGAAGGACAACCCCATCGTGCTGACAATAACATCGCTGTACGGATTCTTCTCCAAGATGCTGATATATTGGCAGTACCAGGGCAAGGACAATGCAACACTCGCGGCGGCTATGGGATGCAGCCCCTACTTCATCCGCGACTATCAGGAGGCGGCGAGGACGATGACCCTGCCGAGGGTTGTCAACGCCATTTCGCTGCTCCGCGAATACGACCTCAAGAGCAAAGGAGTGGGCAATGTATCCACCGACGGCGGCGCATTATTGCAGGAATTAGTTTTCAAAATAATGCACTAAAAAAATTTGAAAGAATTTTTTTGCATTTTTATTTGCATTTGGCGTATTTGTTGCTTAATTTTATGCAGAAAAATTATGCGTGTCCGGGCGACAAGTCCGAAATTCGCAATTGATTGATAATTAGAAATTTAACATACAAACGAGATGAAATATCGCTTTCGCTTAACGTTGAAATTCAAGTTGCTGCTG